>Ga0209320_10000080_pt1 | contig 46810 bp, 44 predicted proteins | sample Rifsed13ft4_FD_184008 | JGI IMG/M metagenome (GOLD analysis project Ga0209320, IMG submission 184008) | Soil microbial communities from Rifle, Colorado, USA - sediment 13ft 4 (version 2) | ecosystem: Environmental > Terrestrial > Deep subsurface > Rock core/Sediment | place: Rifle, Colorado... | reverse complement strand
TGGCGCGGGCGGCAGGTAACGACTCAGGAAATCCGCGAACGGCCGCTCGCCGATGAAGCAAATGCCGGTGCTGTCCTTCTTGCCGGACACGGCGATTCCCGCGGCCCGGGCAAGCGCGCGGACTTCGGTTTTGAGAAGGTCGCCGAGCGGAAAGACCACGTCCGCGAAATCCTCGCCACGCACGGCGTGCAAGAAGTAGCTCTGGTCCTTGCTCCGATCGCGCCCCTTGAGCAGGCGTGGCCGGCCGCTCGTCGAGTCGAGCCGCGCGTAGTGGCCCGTCGCGAGCAGAGGTGCACCCAGGCGCCGCGCATACGCGCGCAGCGTGCCGAACTTGATCTCGCGGTTGCAAAGCACGTCCGGATTGGGTGTGCGCCCGGCGCGATGCTCGTCGAGGAAGTGTGCGAACACTCGGTCGCGATATTCGCGCGCGAAATTGACTCGGTGCAGGGGCAGCCCGAGCTGCCGGCACACCGTGTACGCATCCTGGTAGTCGCGGGCGGCCTCGCAGTAGCCGTCGTCGTCTTCCCAATTGCTCATGTGCAGGCACTGCACGTCGTAGCCGGCATCGCGCAGCAGCAGGGCGCTGACCGCGGAATCGACACCGCCCGAAAGGGCGACGATGACGGATGGGAGCGTCGGCATAGCCGATGATTTTAGCAGCGACGGGGCCGTCGGAAGAAACGCGTGCTGCCGCTCGGTGAGCGACTAGCCGCGTACCGTGCGGAGCTGGGATTCAGTGTCGTTGGCGTTCCAGAGCTCGTCGAACATGAGCAGGTATTTCTTCGCGACGGCCGGCTCGTAGGTATCGGACATCCCGTCCCAGCTCTCGGCTCGCGCCCGATAGACGACGGCGACGTCGTCGGCGATGCAGAACGCTTCGTTGTGATCTCGATGCGCGGGTTTCAAATTGCGAAACTCGATGTAGCTGTTGAGGCGCCGGCCCATCTCGACGAAGCGGTTGCCCGTCTTGAGGGCGCGTCGCGGGTCGGTGATCAAGACGCGGATGCGCGCAAAGCTGCGTGCGAGCACAAAGCGCTTGAGCATTTCGAGAAAATCGTCGTGATCGTAGATATCGGGCTCCAAGTCCGGCGTCAAGATCGCGAGACCCCGATTGGCTTGACTCGCAACCTCCACGATCGCGGCGCGCGTCTCGTCCTTGGTCGACAGGACGCGGCGGATTCCCCGGGTCCGGTTGCGCTCGTTAGCTCGTAGTATGCTCAACTAAATTGCTTCCCGCTTGATGCCGGGGCAGGTTATTGTTGGCCGGGTGCGGCGGCGTACCGGCACCCACTCCCCCGCCGTATGGAGATAGTTTACGTAAGTGGCCGCCGGACGCTGTGCCGTGCGTCACGTTCCCGGAGGTTGCAGACGGCCGAGAACCTAGATTTCCCGGGCTAATTTGGCGGCGAGGCCGATGTAGTCGGTCGGTGTCAGTGCCAGCAGGCGGGCACGCTCGGCCGGGGGCAGCTCGACCGACTCGATGAATCCATGCAGCGTTTCCCGGCTCACGGGGTGGCCGCGGGTCAGGGCTTTGAGCTGCTCGTACGCATCGGCGACGCCGTACCGGCGCAGCACCGTTTGCACGGCTTCGGCGAGCACCTCCCAGCGTTCGCCGAGGTCGGCCGCGATCGTCGCGGCATCGGCGTCGAGCTTCGCGATGCCGCGCTGGCACGACTCGTAGGCGATGAGGCTGTGGCCGAGGCCCGTCGCAAGATTGCGCAGCACGGTCGAATCGGTGAGGTCGCGCTGCCAACGGGACACGGGCAGCTTGCCCGCAAAGTATTCGAGCAATGCGTTCGCCACGCCGAGATTACCCTCGGCATTTTCGAACTCGATCGGGTTGACCTTGTGCGGCATCGTCGATGAGCCCGTTTCCCCACCCACCGGTCGCGAGCGGAAATAGCCGAGGCTCACGTATCCCCAGACATCGCGGCATAGATCGACCGCCACTGTATTGCATCGGCTCAAGGCTTGACAATATTCCGCGATCCAGTCGTGAGGCTCGATTTGAGTCGAGTAGCGCGTTACTTCCAAGTCGAGGGAGCGAACAAAACGCTCGCTGATCGCCTCCCAATCGTTGTCGGGATAGGCGGCAACGTGTGCGTTGAAGTTGCCGACGGCGCCGTTGAATTTCCCCATGATCTCCACGCCGCCAAACTGTTGGCTCTGGCGCTGCAACCGCGCGACGAAGTTTGCGAGCTCTTTGCCGAGAGTCGTCGGAGTCGCGGGCTGCCCATGCGTGCGCGCGAGCATGGCGACGTCGGCGAAACGGTGCGCAATGACGCGCAGGTCGGAGCTCAAGGCTCTGAGGGCCGGTAGGAGCACTCGTTGCCGCGCATCGCGCAGCATCAGCGCGTAGGCGAGGTTGTTGACGTCCTCGGACGTGCAAGCGAAGTGGAGAAACGCGTGCAGGTTACCGCGTGCCGGAACGCCCTCGAGCTTCTCGCGCAGGAAGTACTCGAGCGCTTTGACGTCGTGATTGGTTTGCGCTTCGAGGGTCTTGACACGTCGTGCATCATCGAGACTGAACTGGTCGATGAGCGCGTTGAGCACGTCCTTGACCGGGGGCTCGAGCGGTTGCAGCTCGGCGAGGCTCGAGTCGTCGGCAAGATGCTGCAGCCAGCGCACCTCGACGAGCACACGGTAGCGAATCAGTGCGTACTCGGACAGGTAGAGGCGCAGCGGCATTGCCTTGGCGGCGTATCGCCCGTCGAGCGGCGAGAGGGCGGTCAACGTGCTCGGGTCCACCGGCGGCGCGGCCTATACAAGCGATTCCAGAGTGCGCATCATACACGCTTAGTCGGTGATCTCCGACTTCTGCAAACGCTACGGAATCGCAATCGAGGAGCGGCGAATGACGAGCGACTTTCGCATCGAGCGCGACAGCATGGGCGAGCTCAAGGTACCTGCCGGCGCGCTCTGGGGCGCGCAGACGCAACGCGCCATCGACAACTTTCGGATCAGCGGAATTGCGTTGCCCGCTAAATTCATCGGCGCGCTCGGATTGATCAAATGGGCTGCTGCCAAGACCAATCGCGAGCTCGGCCTGCTCGCCGACGACGTCGCCGAAGCGATCCAAGCCGCGGCGCTCGAGGTCGCGGACGGCCGGCACGTCGAGCAGTTTCCGATCGATGTATTCCAGACCGGCTCGGGAACGAGCTCGAACATGAACGCGAATGAAGTCATCGCGCGCTTGGCCGGCCAATCGCTCGGTAAGCCCGTGCATCCGAACGACCACGTCAACATGAGTCAGAGCAGCAACGACGTGATTCCGTCGGCGATCCATGTGAGCGCCGCTTTGCGCGTCGATGCGGCACTGTTGCCGGCGCTCGCGCACCTGGCCGAAGTCACCGAGGCCAAAGCCCGCTCGCTCGCCGAAGTCGTCAAGACCGGACGTACGCACCTCATGGATGCGATGCCGCTGCGTTTCGATCAGGAGCTCGGCGGCTGGGCGGCGCAGATTCGCAGCGACTTCCGGCGGGTTGCCGGCGTGCGCCCGCGTCTTGCGGAGCTCGCGCAAGGCGGCACGGCCGTCGGCACGGGGATCAATGCGCATCCGGAATTCGGCACGCGCGTCGCCGCGGCGCTCGCGGCGCGCACGGGCGTCGCGTTTCATGCTGCAGAAAACCCATTCGCAGCGATGAGCAGCCAAGATACGGCCGTCGAGCTTTCGGGGCAGCTCAAGACGACGGCCGTGAGCCTCATGAAAATCGCGAACGACTTGCGCTGGATGAACAGCGGCCCGCTCGCCGGCCTTGCCGAGATCATGTTGCCGGCGTTGCAGCCGGGAAGCAGCATCATGCCCGGCAAGGTCAACCCGGTGATCCCGGAAGCCGTGACGATGGTGGCCGCGCAGGTCATCGGCAACGACGCGACGATTACCGTGGCGGGCCAATCCGGGAACTTTCAGCTCAATGTCATGCTGCCCGTCATTGCCTACAATCTGCTACAGAGCATCGAGCTGCTCGCAAATGCTGCACATGTGCTCGCGGATTCCGCCATCGCGGGCTTTACAATCAACGAAGCGCGGCTAGCAGAGGCACTCGAGCGCAATCCCATTCTCGTCACTGCGCTCAATCCCGTGATCGGCTATGAGAAAGGCGCAGCCATCGCCAAGAAGGCGTACGCGCAAGGCCGGCCCATTCGCGAGGTCGCGGCCAACGAGTCCGGCTTGGACGCTCGGGAGCTTGCGAAGCTCCTCGATCCCACGGAGCTCACGCGCGGCGGCATCAAGGAATGACTCGAGTTTCGTGCGTGCGCGGATCGAGAAGTTCCTGGCAAGCCGGCGTTCCGCTGCGAGTCCGCGCGAGCGCCTGCTCGCGAACGTCGTGGGCGAGGTCACGCCGGAGCTGCTCGCGGCGCTCGACGCCCCGAGCCGGCAAGCGGCCGTGTTGGTCACGCTCGTCGAACGTGCGCCGGGACTCCACGTCCTGTTCACGGAACGTGCCGCGCACCTCAAGCACCATGCGGGCCAGATCAGCTTCCCCGGAGGGCGCGTCGAAGCGCCCGGCGAGACCGTCGTCGATGCGGCGTTGCGCGAGGCGCATGAGGAGATCGGTCTCGCGCCTCACGACGTCGCGGTCGCGGGGTGCTTCGAGCCGCATGTGACGGGCACGGGTTTTTTCGTCACGCCGGTCGTCGGCTTTGTCGCAGGGTCGTTCGTCGCGCGACCCGACCCCGCCGAGGTCAAGGACATATTCGAGGTGCCGCTCGCTTTCCTGCTCGATACGGGCGCCGCACGGGAGACCTACCGCGAGCGCTTCGGGAGTCGTTTCCGCACGTTCGAGTTCCACTACGAGGGCCGTGTGATTTGGGGTGCGACGGCAGCCATCCTCGTCACGTTCAGGAATCTATTATCAAATGAATCAGAGCAATAACGAGCAGATCTCGAAATTACTCGAGATCATGGTCGCACTGCGCGACCCGGAGACCGGCTGTCCTTGGGACCTCGAGCAATCGTTTGCGACCATAGCGCCGTACACGATCGAGGAGGCTTACGAGGTGGCCGACGCGATCGAGCGTAGTGCTCCCGCCGAGCTCGCCGGCGAGCTCGGGGACCTGTTGCTGCAAGTAGTCTTCCACGCGCAGCTCGCGCGCGAGGCAGGGCTTTTCGGCTTCGGCGATGTGGTGGCCGGCATTTGCGCGAAGCTCGTGCGCCGGCATCCGCACGTCTTCGACGACGCGGCCGTCGCGGATGCCGCGGAGCAGTCCGTCGCATGGGAATCGATCAAGCGCGAGGAACGCGCGAGCCAGGCACGCGCCGCCGTTCTCGCCGATGTCCCCGCCGGCTTGCCCGGCCTAACGCGTGCAGTCAAGCTCGGGCGCCGCGCCGCGAGCGTCGGGTTCGAGTGGCCGAACCTTCCGCCCGTGCGTGCCAAGGTCGGTGAAGAGCTCGCCGAGCTCGACGCGGCGATCGCGGACGGCACGCGCGAGCGCATTGCGGCGGAGATGGGCGACGTGCTGTTCGCGCTCGCCAATTTGTGCCGTCACTTGGAGCTCGATCCCGAAGCGTGCTTGCGGCGCGCGAACCTGTCGTTCGAGCGCCGCTTTGCCCACGTGGAGAAATGCGTCGTCGCCGCCGGAGGCGACTGGACGCAGTTCGATTTGGCGGCCCTGGATCGCTTCTGGGACGACGCCAAGCGCGTCGAGCGCGGGGGTGGAGGCGGGGACGCCGCCGAGAGCGGCGGCCTAGGCACTGCCGGCTCGTAGGAGCGAGCTTCGCTCGCGATTGTTATGTCGCGAGCGAAGCTCGCTCCTACGATAGGGCCGCGGACCTCGCTCCCACGAATAGGCCCACGACCGTTCAGGTGCGATTCAGCGCCCCGGCGCTACCTTGCGTTCCACGATTCATGGGAATCGCAACAGCGAGGGATGTGCCATGTGGACCAAGGGATTGACTGCGACGGCGGCGGCGTTGCTCATTAGCGCGCAAGCGCTAGGCGACGACGGCCATAGGCACCGCGGCCACGGCTACGGCTACGGCTACGGCTACGGTAGCAGGGATATCGTGTACGCCCGCGTGATCGAGGCCCAACCGATCGTTCGTTACGTTACGGTAGAACGACCGCGCCGCGAGTGTTGGCAGGATGTTGAATACCGTTCCGACGCTCCGGCGCGCGTCGCCGGCACGACGCTCGCAGGCGGCATCGTCGGCGCCGCGATCGGGAGGCAATTCGGCGGCGGCAGCGGCCGCGACGCAATGACGCTGATCGGCGGTCTTGCGGGCTCGGTCGTCGCCCACGAGCGCGCGACGCGACGTCTCGCCGAGCGCGGCGATCTCACGACCTATGCCGTGCCGGTGGAGCGTTGCGAGATCGTCAGGGAACGCTTCACCGAAGAAGTCATCGACGGCTACCGGGTGGTGTACCTGTACGAGGGGCGGCGCCACTCGATGCGCACCGTGGAGCATCCCGGCACCCGCGTTCGACTACACGTGAGCTTCAGACCCGTGCGGTTTTAGGTATGCGTCTTACGTTCGGCAGCGGACCTTGGGGCGGGCGCAAGCCCGCCCTGTTTTATCAATGCGGTGCAATTTCCTTGACGTTGAAGGGTCATGGAATTCAAGCTCTGCATCGAACGGAGTGGTGAGCCTTTTGGGGACTAGAGCGTGAGCACAATCAGGCGAAACGAGCACGGCCGAACGCTGCGCGCACTGGCTTGGACCGCCGTCGCAGCTTTCGGTCTCGGCGCCGGCGGTGTGTCTCTGGCGCGTCCCAAGCCGTGGGTCGAGCCGCCGGCATACGTCGAGATCCAAGTCGACGGGGCGCCGATGCAAGGCGGGGCGATCTCGTTGCAGCAAGCCATCGAGATGGCCACGCGCCGGTATCCCGGCCGCGTGGTACGCGCTGATACGACGGTTCGCAACGGCCGCGTCGTGCATGAGATTCGCATCCTCGGAGACGACAGCCGCGTGCGCACGGTGCAAATCGACGCGCAGAGCACGGCTCGGCGCTGAAGGCCGCCGAGGAATCGCATGCGTTTATTGCTCGTTGAAGACGATCAGAGCTTGAATCGCTCGCTCGTCGCGCAGCTCGAGCAGGCGGGCTACAAGGTGGATAGCTCTCTCGACGGCCGCGAGGGTCTCTATTTCGCGCAGGAATATCCGATCGATCTCGCCATCGTCGACCTCGGTCTCCCGGGTCTATCCGGTGTCGAGGTCATTCGCGCGCTGCGGACGGAAGGCAAGGAGTACCCGATACTCGTGTTGACTGCGCGCGACCGTTGGCAGGACAAGGTCGAAGCGCTGAAGCTCGGCGCCGACGACTACGTCGTCAAACCGTTCCATGTCGAGGAGTTGCTCGCGCGCGTCGACGCATTGCTGCGTCGCGCCGGAGGCTGGGCGCAATCGGAGCTCGTTTGCGGCCCCATCACGCTCGATACGCGGAGCCAAGTCGTGGCGGTGAACGGCAACCCACTCGAGCTCACGAGCTTCGAGTATCGATTGCTCGAATATCTCATGCTGCATGCCGGTGAGGTGCTGTCGAAGACGCAAATCACCGAGGCGCTTTACGACCAGGATTTCGAGCGCGACAGCAACGTGATCGAGGTATTCATCGGCCGTCTGCGTCGCAAGCTCGATCCGTCCGGAGATACCCAGCCTATCGAGACGTTGCGCGGTCGCGGCTACCGCATGGCATTGCCGCGCGGCGCGCCCGCCCAAAGCTAGCCATTGGCTCACGCGTGACGGCGCCCTGAGTCATGCAGATCGTTCACTCGCTTCGTGCGCGTGTCGTGCTCTGGGTCGGGATCGCGCTTACTGCGCTCCTCGCCGTCACGATCGTCGGTCTCGACCAGGTGTTTCGCCGGAGCACGGAACGTGCCATTCAGGAGCTCTTGCAGGCGCAATTGCTCGGGCTGATCGCGCTCGCGGAAGAAACCCCCGACGGCAATCTCACGCTGCCCGAACGCTTGAACCCGCAATTCAGCCTCGCGGATTCGGGGTTCTACAGCACGCTCTGGGACGCGGACGGCGTGCCGGTCTGGCAATCCTCGTCGTTGCTCGGTCGGGAGATCGGCGTGCCTGCGGTCCCTGCGCCCGGCGAGCAGCGCTACGTACGCTTGTCGCCGCCGGACTTGCCGCCGCTCGAGGCGCTGCTCAGGGGGCTGACTTGGCAGTTCGATGAGGGTTACATTCTGCCGTATACCTTCGGCGTTGCCGTCTCCGTGGAGTCCTACGACGAGCGGCAAAGCGCATTTCGCCGCAATCTGATCGGTTGGTTCGTCGGCGTCGAGTTGACGATGGTGCTCGTCCTCGCCGGATTGCTGCGTTTCGTGCTGCGGCCGTTGCGACGGCTCGAACGCCAGGTCCGCGAGGTCGAGGCCGGCGAACGGAGCCGTCTCACGGTCGAGCTACCGAGCGAGCTGATCGGCCTGGCGGCCAATCTCAATGCGCTCATCGACACCGAGCACCGGCGTCTCACGCGCTACCGCAATACGCTCGACGATCTCGCCCACAGCCTGAAAACGCCGCTCGCTGCGATGCGTGCGTTGCTCGCCGAGACGCACTCGGCAGGGTCCGCCGTGCAGATCGATGCCCTCGATCGCGAGCTCGACCGCATGGATCAGCGCGTTTCGTATCAGCTCAGGCGCGCCCGTGCGAGCGGGGCGACCGGTCTCGGCGTCGAGCCCGTCGCGGTCGAGCCCATCATTCACGAGCTCGTCCAGACGCTCGACAAGGTCTACCGCGACAAGGGCGTGAGCTGCGAGCTCGATATCGCTCCGCGTGCGACGTTTCAGGGCGACCCCGGCGACTTGACCGAAATCCTCGGCAACTTACTCGACAATGCCTACAAGTACTGCAGGCGGCGCGTCGCCGTCGTCGTGACGACACGCCCCGCCGGCGTCACGATCGCCATCGGCGACGACGGTCCGGGAATCGAGAAGGCCGCGGTGGAGAGACTCTTCCAACGGGGCACGCGCGTCGACGAGTCCGTGCCGGGGCAGGGGATCGGCCTCGCCGTCGTGCGCGAGACCGTCGGCCTCTACCACGGCTCACTCGCCGTCGGCGTGTCGCCGCTCGGCGGCGCCCTGCTCACCGTCGATCTCGGACGCGCCGGCGCCGTGACGCGTTTGTAATTGATTGTAGGAGCGAGCTTCGCTCGCGATTCTTCGAAGAATCGCGAGCAAAGCTCGCTCCTACGAAGAGGCGATCCAGCGGATCGCGAGCGACGTCTATGGCGCGGTTCGCCGTTTCGCGGCATCGAGCATGGGCGCGATGAGATCGAGCGGCAGGGGAAACACGATCGTGTGCGAGTTCTTCTCGCTGCCGATCTCGGTGAGCGTTTGCAGATAGCGCAGCTGCAGAGCTTGCGGCTGAGAGGACAGCACGCCCGCGGCCTCGGCGAGCCGTTTCGAGGCCTGGAACTCGCCTTCGGCATGAATGACCTTGGCGCGCCGCGTGCGCTCGGCTTCCGCTTGCGCGGCGATCGCGCGGATCATGCTCTCGTCGAGGTCGACGTGCTTGATCTCGACGTTCGAGACCTTGATGCCCCAGGCCGCCGTGGATTGATCGAGGATCCCCTGAATGTGCGCGTTGAGCTTTTCGCGCTCGGCAAGGATGTCGTCGAGCTCGTGCTGCCCAAGCACGGAGCGCAGCGTCGTCTGCGCGAGCTGGCTCGTCGCTTCGACGCGATTCTCGATCTGGATGATCGCTTTTTCCGGATCTATGACGCGGAAATAGATGACGGCACTGACTTTGACGGACACGTTGTCGCGGGAGATCACGTCTTGAGTCGGCACGTCCATGACGATGGTGCGCAGATCGACGCGCACCATTCTTTGGATCATGGGAATTACGATGATGAGGCCCGGTCCTTTGACTTTCCAGAACCGGCCAAGCTGGAAGATTACGCCGCGTTGGTACTCTTGCAGGATCTTGATCGCGCTGACGACGAAAAGGACGGCAATCACGATCAGGATCGTGCTGATTTGTAACTCGAGCATGGTTTTTCTCCTTAGTTCTCTTTCTGAGCCGGCTCGACCTCGAGCGTGAGGCCGTCGATTCGCGTGACCTTGAGGAGCTGGCCCTTCACGACGGGGGTGAGGCTCCGCGCTTGCCAGCGCTCGCCGCGCACGAAGACTTGCCCCTCGTGCTCGAAATCCTCGAGCGCCGTGGCGTTGAGGTTTGCCATCTGCTCGACGCCGCTCACGACGGGACGCACGCGCGCACGCATCGCAAGCCAAATCGTGCCGAGCAGCGTGAGCGCCGCGATACCTGCGAGCGAGATGATGAGCGGGCGCGCGATATCGAAGCCGGGCACATCCGTGTCGATGAGGATCAGAGACCCGAAGATGAACGACACGATGCCGCCGAGGCCGAGCGCGCCGAAGCTCGGCATCACGAACTCGCCGATCATGAGTATGACCCCGAGCAGGATCAACGCGAGCCCCGCGTAGTTGACGGGCAGGATCTGAAACGCGAACAGCGCAAGCAGCAGCGAGATGGCGCCGACGACGCCCGGCACGATCGCGCCGGGGTTGTACCCTTCGAAGAGGAGCCCGTAGATGCCGAGCAGCATGAGCATATAGGCGACCGTGGGATTGCTGATCACGGCGAGGAACCGCGTGCGCCAATCCGGCTCGAAGCGATCGACGGCGGCGCCCGATGTCGCGAGCACGATGCTCTCACCGTTGACGGTCAGCGTGCGACCGTCGAGCTGGCGCAAGAGGTCCGCGAGGTCGGTCGCAACGAGATCGATGACGTCGTTGGCAAGCGCCGCGTCGGCGCTCAAGCTCTCCGCCGATCGCACGGCACGCTCCGCCCAGTCCGGATTGCGCCCGCGCCGTTCGGCGAGGCTTCTGATGTAAGCGACTGCGTCATTGACGGCCTTGCGCTCGGACGCAGAGGCGGGCTCCGGTGCCCCGCTCGGCGCGGCCTCGTCGCGTTCGGCGTTTTCGTCATCGGCATCACGGCCGCTCGTCTCTTCGGGCTCGCGGGTCGGCAGCGGCGCGGGCGAGGAACCGCCGATCGCAACCGGCGTCGCCGCCCCCAAGTTCGTGGCCGGGGCCATCGCGGCGATGTGGCTCGCATAGAGAATATAAGTGCCGGCGCTCGCGGCGCGCGCGCCTTCGGGCGATACATAGGTCGCGACAGGAACGGGAGAGGCGAGGATCGCCTGAATGATCTCGCGCATCGCGGTGTCGAGCCCGCCCGGCGTATCCATCTCGAGGACGACGAGCACGGCGTTTTGCTCGCGTGCGTGCTCGAGGCCTTTGCGCACGTAGTGGCTCGTGGCCGGCCCGATCGCGTCCTGAAGGCGCAATAGCGTTATGAGCCCGCCTTGGGCCGCGGGCTGGTCCGAGGCGCCGAGCCCGAACCCCAACGCAATCGTCAGCAGCAAGGGCGCCGAAGGAAGGCGAAACTGCGCGCGCATGATCGTTCGATCATACCACTCGGCCTCTACTCCCTGTGGGAGCGAGCTTCGCTCGCGATCTTGAGGGGCAATCGCGAGCGAAGCTCGCTCCCACCCGGTATAGTTCGCGCATGACTCAGGCACGCCCCGTTGCCGACTGGCATCCCGCGAGCTGGCAAACTCGCGAGGCCGCGCAGCAGCCTACTTACCCCGACCGGGCCAAGCTCGACGAAGTCGTGAGCCAGCTGAGCCGGCTGCCGCCGATCGTGACGACGTGGGAGATCGAGGCGCTGAAGAGCCACCTCGCGGCTGCCCAGCTCGGCGAGGCGTTCTTGTTGCAGGGCGGGGATTGCGCGGAGAATCTCGAGGACTGCACGTCCGACGGCATCGTGCAGAAGCTCAAGATTCTGCTGCAGATGTCGCTCGTGATGCTCGTCGGGCTCAAGAAACCGATCATCCGCGTCGGACGCATGGCGGGGCAGTACGCCAAGCCGCGGAGCGCGGACTTGGAGACTCGCAACGGGCTGTCGTTACCGAGCTACCGCGGCGATCTCATCAATCGCAGCCCCTTCTCAGCCGCCGACCGAGTGCCCGACCCGGAGCTCATGCTGCGCGCGTACGAGCGCGCCGCTCTCACGCTCAACTTCATCCGCTCGTTGATCGACGGCGGTTTCGCGGATCTGCATCACCCGGAGAACTGGGATCTCGCCTTCGTCGGCGAATCGGCGCTTGCCGCCGAATATCACAGGCTCGTGCAATCGGTCTCGGATTCCCTCAAATTCTTCGAATCGATCACGGGCGAACCGATGCCGCTGACCCACCGCGTCGAGTTCTACGCGTCGCACGAAGGATTGCACTTGCCGTACGAGCAAGCGCAGACGCGCTTCCTGCCCCATCGTCAGCGCTGGTATAACTTGACGACGCACTATCCTTGGATCGGGATGCGCACGGCCGACCTGCAGGGCGCGCACGTCGAGTATTTTCGCGGCATCGCGAATCCCATCGCCGTCAAGATCGGAACCGGCAGCACCAACGAGCACCTGCAAGGGCTCATCGACGTGCTGAATCCCAACAACGAGCCCGGCCGTCTCACGTTCATCACGCGGTTCGGCGCGAAGAACGTCGACGCGCATCTGCCGCGCGTGATCCGCGCGGTGCGCAAGACGGGCTCGCGCGTCCTTTGGATCTGCGATCCCATGCACGGCAACACGGAATCGACGGCGGAAGGAATCAAGACGCGCCGCTTCGACAACATCCTCGCCGAGTTGCGTGCGGCGTTTCGCATCCACCAGGAGATGGGCAGCGTCATGGGCGGTGTGCATCTCGAGCTCACGGGCGAGAACGTCACGGAGTGCATCGGCGGCGCGCGCGGGCTCAAGGAGTCCGATCTCGCACGCGCTTACAAGTCGCAGGTGGATCCGCGCTTGAACTACGAGCAGGCGATGGAGATCGCCATGCTGATCGCGGGCAAGCTCGGCGTCGGGCGTTAGTTCTGCATAACCGGAGCGTGGGCGCTAGAGGGCTTCCGGCCGCCGCATTCAACGCCGCGTGCACGCGCTGTCCAAGGCTTGCCCGCCACCTGCGTGAGATGCGCTTAGCCTTCCCCGGCTACCACAATGCGCCCGTCGCGCCGTTCGGCGACGCGGCCGCGCGGCTCGTCGTCGTCGGGCTCGCGCCCGGCGCGCACGGTGCGAACGCGAGCGGCCGGCCCTTCACGGGCGACTACGCGGGCATTCTTTTGTATGAGTCGTTGTTCGCCGCCGGCCTTTCGACGGCGCCCAAGTCCATCGCTGTCGGCGACGGACTCGAACTTCTCGGCTGCCGCATCACGAACGCCGTGAAGTGCTTGCCGCCCGAGAACAAGCCGACGACCGAGGAGGCGAACCGCTGCAACACGTATCTCGCCGCCGAGCTTGCAATCATGGAGCCCGGGAACGTCATTCTCGCGCTCGGCGCCATCGCGCATCGCGCGGCGCTTCGCGCACGCGGGCTCAAGGTCGGCGCGTTCCCGTTCGCCCATGGCGCGGAGCACGCCTTGCCCGGTGCGATCGTGCTCGTCGATTCATATCATTGCAGCCGTTACAACACACAGACCGGGCGCCTCACCGCGGACATGTTCAACGCGGTGTTGCGACGAGCCGGGACGCTCGCATCCGCCCGAGGATGACCATGGCAGGCAAGAAGGAAGCCGGCGAGCCGTTCGATCCGCACACGCTGCTCAAGCATCTCACGCATCGACCGGGCGTCTACCGCATGCTCGACGCGCGGGGCCAGGTCATCTATGTCGGCAAGGCGCGCGACTTGCGCCGCCGCGTCGGCAGCTATTTCAGCGGTCGCGCGCAGGATGCGAAAACCATCGCGCTCATGCGCGCCGTCGCGGATCTCGAGGTCACGGTGACGCGCACGGAAGCCGAAGCGCTGATGCTCGAGTACAACCTCATCAAGCAGCACAAGCCGCGCTACAACGTCGTGCTGCGCGACGACAAGAGCTATCCGTACATTCACCTGAGCACGGACCAGGACTTTCCGCGGCTCTCGTTCTACCGCGGCGCGCGCACGAAGAAGGGCCGGCTCTTCGGGCCGTACCCGAGCGCGGCGTCCGTGCGCGAAACGTTGAGCCAATTGCACAAGCTGTTTCAGATCCGCCAGTGCGAGGACAGCTACTTCGCGAATCGCAGCCGCCCGTGCTTGCAGCACCAAATCGGGCGTTGCACGGCACCGTGCGTCGCCTTGATCACAAAGGAGGATTATCGTCGCGACGTCGAGAACGCAGTCTTGTTTCTCGAAGGCGACAGCGACGCCGTCACGCAGAGCATCGGCGAGCGCATGGAGCGCGCCGCCGCGGCGCTCGACTACGAGCGCGCAGCGCAATATCGTGACCAGCTCGCAAAGCTCAAGAACATCCAGGCGCTCGAGCTCATGTCGCGGTCGAAAGGCAACTTCGACGTTGTCGGCATGGCTTTGGAGGGCGGCGTGTGCTGTGTGGCCGTGATGTTCTTCCGCGGCGGCCGCTCGCTCGGCAGCCGCAATTACTTTCCGCGGCTCGTGGAAGGCGTCACGGAGGAGGAGATCATCCGCGCATTTCTACTCCAGTATTACGGCGGCCGCGAGGCTCCCGCCGAGATTCTCGTGAGCCGCGCCGTGCCCGAGGGAGACACGATCGCGGCCATGCTCGGCGAGCGCGCAGGACGCCGCGTGCGGATCACGTGGCGTGTGCGCGGTGACCGGGCGCGTTGGGTCGAGATGGCACTGACCAACGCGCGGCACGGCGCCGAGCTCAAGAGCCGCTCGGCGGCTACAATCACGGCCCAGTACGAGGCTCTTGCCGAAGCCCTCGAGCTCGACGAAGTGCCGAGCCGGCTCGAGTGCTTCGACATCAGTCATACGGGCGGCGAGGAGACGGTCGGCGCATGCGTCGTGTTCGGTCCCGAGGGGCCATTGAAATCGGACTACCGGCGCTTCAACATCAAAGATATCGAAGCGGGCGACGATTACGCTGCCATGAACCAAGTTCTGCGACGACGCTACGCTCATGTCGCCAAGGGCGAGGTCCCCGTGCCCGACGTCTTGCTCATCGATGGTGGCCGCGGGCAGGTTGCGCAAGCCGTCGCGGTGCTCAAGGACTTGCAGCTCGGGCAGATACGCGCAGTCGGAGTTGCGAAGGGGGAAGGGCGCAAGCCCGGCCGCGAAAGCCTCTACGTCCCCGAAAAGAGCGCGCCGCTCAAGTTGCCGCCGAGCTCGCCGGCGCTGCACGTGATCCAGCAACTGCGCGACGAAGCGCATCGATTCGCGATCACGGGGCACCGCGCGCGTCGCAGGAAGCGGCTCACCGTTTCGCCGCTCGAAGAAATCGCCGGCCTCGGGCCCAAGCGGCGCCGCGACTTGCTGCGCCAATTCGGCGGCATGCAAGCCGTCGCGCGCGCCGGTGTCGATGAGCTCGCGCGCGTTAAAGGCATCTCTCGCGACCTTGCGCAATCGATCTACGATCGCTTGCACGCGGACTAGGCCACTAAAGCCATGCGATTCAACTGGCCGAACAGTCTCACGTGGTTGCGCATCCTCGCGATTCCGCTCGTCGTGGTGCTTTTCTATTGGCCCGCAGGATGGTCGAATCCGGCCGCGGCGTGGCTTTTTGCTCTCGCCGGCGTCACGGATTGGCTCGATGGTTATCTCGCGCGCCGCCTCGGCCAGACTTCGAGCTTCGGCGCGTTTCTCGATCCCGTCGCCGACAAGCTCATCGTCGCGGCGGCGCTCGTGCTCATCGTGCAGAGCGACCCGCAACCTTATCTCGCCGTCGTCGCGGCGATCATCATCGGGCGCGAAATCACGGTCTCCGCGCTCAGGGAGTGGATGTCGCAGATCGGCGCGCATACGCGCGTCGCGGTCTCCTGGTTCGGCAAATGGAAAACCGCCATCCAAATGATCGGCATCGCTATGATGCTCCATCAGCGGCCGCTGCTCGGCGTCAGGGTCTATGAGATCGGCACGATACTGCTCTATATCGCGGCCGTTCTGACGCTGTGGTCGATGATCGACTATCTGCGCGCGGCGTGGCCCGCGATCAAGAAGAGCGCTTAGCGTCATCGCGCCTTACAAGGAGCTACCATGCCCAAGTCTTTGACTCGACTGCCGCTCGTCGCCGCCGCATTGGCGCTCATGCCTTCTCTCGGCGGCGCTCAACCTCTTAGGCAAGCCATCGCGGCCGACTACGAGACGACCCTCGAAGAGCTGTTCATTCATTTTCATGAGAACCCGGAGCTATCGTTCCGTGAATTCGCGACGGCGGAGCGGCTCGCGTCGGAGCTCCGCGCGCTCGGCTATGAGGTGACCGAGGGAGTAGGCGGAACCGGAATCGTCGCGCTGCTCGAGAACGGCGCAGGCCCGACGGTGATGTTGCGGGCCGACATGGACGGCCTGCCCGTCGAAGAGCAATCCGGCCTTCCGTATGCCTCGAGTGTGCGGCAGGTCGATATCGCCGGCATCGAGCAACCCGTCATGCACGCCTGCGGGCACGACGTGCACATGACGGCGCTGATCGGTACGGCACGCCAAATGGCTGCGCGCGCCGACGAGTGGTCGGGGACCCTGATCTTGATCGGGCAACCTGCGGAGGAACGCATCTCCGGCGCGCGCGCGATGCTCGCGGACGGGTTGTATACACGCTTTCCGAAACCCGACTATGCGCTTGCGTTTCACGTGTCGTCTTTGCATCCGGCCGGCAAGATCACGGTGCCGCTCGGGATCGCGTACTCGAGCTCCGACAGCGTCGATATGGTGGTACACGGCGTCGGCGCCCACGGCGCGTATCCGCACAAAGGCATCGACCCCGTGCTCGTCGCCGCGCAGATCGTCGTGACCCTTCAGTCCGTCGTGAGCCGGACCATCAACCCCTTGGAGCCGGGCGTCATCACTGTCGGGGCGATTCACGGCGGCACGAAGCACAACATCATCGGCGAGCGCGTCGACATGCAATTGACTGTGCGCTCGGATAGTCCCGCTACTCGAGAGCTCCTGCTCGACAGCATTGATCGAGTCGCCGACGGCGTCGCGAGATCCCTAGGCGTTCCCGACGATCGACTTCCCGAGGTTCATCGCTCGGCGACCGAGACGACGCCGCCGACGATCAACGATGCAGAGACCGCGGAGATCGTGAGGGCCGCGTTCCTCGAGCACTTCGGTACCGAGATCGTAGTGGATCGGCCTCGCGATGGGATGGGCGCCGAGGATTTCGCGTACTTCATCACGCCGGAGCAGGGCGTCAAGGGAGTCTATTTCGGCGTCGGCGGGACGCCGGAAGGGGAAGTTGCCACAGCACCGTCCCACCACTCGCCGGTTTTCAAGATCGAGCCCGAGCCCGCGATCAAATCGGGCGTCGAGGCCATGGTCGTCGGCGCCATGACGTTGTTGCGGCGGAATTGAGCGGCCTAGCGATGCGGCCGTTTTCCTTGGTAGGAGCGAGCTTCGCTCGCGACAAACCGTTGCGATGGATAGACACTTTTCCGCGTAGAATCATGGCCACGCGTTCGGGAGTTGTGAGCCCATGCGAATGACGGATTTACGCCAAGCCGCGGCGGCCATCTTGTTGATCATGCTTGCAGCGAGCGGTTGTGCGCAGGACGGCCTCGGCTACGATCCGGCGGCCGATCCGTTCGCACAGCTACAGGATGCGCAGGCGACCGCCGCGGCCGACGACAAGCTCATCTTGATCGTCGCCGGCGGCGAGTGGTGCATCTGGTGCCATTACTTGGACGCGTTTCTCGACGAGAACCCGGACGTGGCCACGCCCCTCAAGGACACGTTCGTCGTCGTCAAAGCTTATGTCGGCGAGGACAACGAAAACGATGCGTTTTTCTCGACGATGCCGGAGGCGGCGGGCTACCCGCATTTCTGGGTGCTGGCTGCGGATGGGACGATGCTTGCTTCCGAAGGGACGCTCCCGCTCGAGGATGGCGACAAGAGCTACGACAAGCGCAAATTCACGGCCTTCATCGACAAGTGGAGGGCGACGCTCTAGGGCGCGGGGCGAGCATCGCGTCTGGGCTTCACGCTCCGAGGGGACTGATCTAGAATGTAATTCCTCTCGGCGCGGGAATAGCTCAGTTGGTAGAGCGCAACCTTGCCAAGGTTGAGGTCGCGAGTTCGAGCCTCGTTTCCCGCTCCAATTCTTTACGTTATATAGTAAGTCTCATATATAACAAATTGAAATCCATAGATTTTATAAAGCGCTCTTAGGCGCTGAATTCGAGTCCGAATTTGCGCTCCATACTCAGACTTGGAGCGTTCTCACCCGCATACTAAGTCGTTGAGTCAGAGGCACTTCTACAAGGTTCGCCATCCAACCGCCGTCCGGCGAACCAGCTCCCAAGCGGGTCCTTTTAGTACATTTCAGATGAACCGGTGGATGCGAGCGAGCAATGAATTCTGATGCGGTGACGCGAAGATCCGATAATTGGCATGCGCTTGATGCGGATAGCGTGCTGCAAGAGTTAAGAACGTCGGGTGGCGGTCTTGGCAGCGTCGATGCGGCAGAGCGCTTGAAGATCCATGGTGCCAATCGCTTGCCGGAGAAGGCCAAGCGTGGTGTGTTCGTCCGATTCCTGCTGCATTTCCACAACATCTTGATCTACGTTCTCCTAGGCGCCGCCGTCATCACGGTCGCACTAGGGCACGTCGTTGACACGTTCGTCATTCTCGCCGTCGTGCTGGCGAATGCCGCGATCGGCTTCGTCCAGGAGGGCAAGGCTGAGAAAGCGATGGATGCAATCCGCGGCATGCTCGCCTCTCACGCGAACGTGCTGCGAGATGGTCAGCGTTGTAGCGTTGCGGGAGAAACGCTGGTTCCGGGCGATATCGTGCTGCTCGAGCCGGGGGATAAAGTGCCCGCCGACCTGAGGCTGCTGCAGGCCCCGGGTCTGCAGATCCAGGAGGCCGTTCTCACAGGCGAGTCCGTTCCGGTCGACAAGCACACGCGGCCGCTCGAACGGAGCGCGGCGCTTGGCGATCGCGCCTGCATAGCGTTCAGCGGCACGCTCGTGACGAGCGGGCAGGCCAAAGGTGTCGTGGTCTCGACTGGGCCGGAAACGGAGATCGGCCGTATCAGCGGCATGCTCGCCGACGTCGAGGTGCTGACGACCCCCCTCGTCAGACAGATGAATGTCTTCGCCAAGTGGCTGACGACGCTGATTCTGCTCGTGGCCGCCGTGCTCCTCGTTTTCGGCTACTTCGTGGCTCACTTCGAGTTCGGCGAAATGTTCATGGCCGTCGTCGGCCTGTCAGTGGCGGCGATCCCGGAAGGGCTGCCCGCCGTTCTGACAATCACACTGGCCGTCGGCGTGCAGGCGATGGCGCGCCGCAATGCCATCGTCCGCCGCCTGCCGGCCATCGAGACGCTTGGCTCGGTATCGGTGATATGCACGGACAAGACGGGCACGCTAACCCGAAACGAGATGATGGTTGCGTCTCTCGTGACACGCTCGCACATGTTCGCGCTCGAAGGCACGGGCTACGAACCCAGGGGCGCAATTAAGCTCGAGGACGCCGTCGTGGATGCGCGCGAGCATAAGGCTCTCGACGAGCTTGGCCGGGCGGCCGTGCTTTGCAACGACGCGTCTTTGCGCGAGCACCAAGGCGTCTGGACGGTCGAAGGGGATCCGATGGAGGGTGCGCTGCTTGCGCTGGCTGGAAAGCTGGGCCTGGATGCGCGGTCGGAGCTCGCGGCGTGGACGCGGACCGACGTCATTCCTTTCGATGCCAGACACCGATTCATGGCGACCTTGAATCACGATCACGAGGGACATGCTTTCGTGGCGGTCAAAGGAGCGCCCGAAAAGGTTTTGTCGATGTGCTCTGCCCAACGGGGTGCTCCAGCCGGTACCGAAGCACTCGATGAAGCTCATTGGCATGAGCAGGCCGAGCGGATCGCCGCACAAGGCCAGCGTGTGCTCGCGCTCGCCATGAAGTCGGTAGCGCCGGAGAACACTGTTCTGGAGTTCTCTGACGTGGAGAGCGAACTCACGCTGCTGGGCCTGATCGGGCTCATCGATCCGCCGAGGCCAGAGGCTATCGCTGCCGTTGCGGAGTGCCACGGGGCCGGCATACGCGTGAAGATGATCACCGGCGATCACAAGGGCACGGCCGCGGCGATCGGCAGGCAAATCGGATTGACGAACCCGGACACGGTATTGAGCGGTTCGGATCTCGATGCCATGGGAGACGCGACGTTGGCCTCCGCGGTTCTCGAGACCGACATTTTTGCCCGCACGAGCCCGGAGCATAAGCTCAGGCTGGTCACGGCGCTTCAGGCGCACGGTATGACGGTCGCGATGACCGGCGACGGCGTCAACGATGCGCCGGCGCTGAAACGCGCGGACGCCGGTATTGCAATGGGCAGAAAGGGCAGTGAGGCCGCAAAGGAAGCGGCGGAGCTCGTTCTCGCGGACGACAATTTTGCCTCGATTGCCGCCGCCGTGCGCGAGGGGCGTACGGTCTACGACAATATCAAGAAGGTCATCAGCTGGACGCTGCCGACCAATGCGGGCGAGGCTATGACGATAGTGGTAGCGCTGATATTCGGCATGGCGCTCCCCGTTACACCGATTCAGATTTTGTGGATCAATCTCATCACTGCGGTCACGTTGGGTCTCGCACTTGCTTTCGAGCCTACCGAGGCGAACACGATGCGTCGACCGCCGCGCCCACGGGATGAGGCGCTGCTGACCGGAGATTTGGCGTGGCATATTGTGCTTGTCTCAGCGCTCTTTCTTGCCGGCGTGTTCGGCGTGTTCTCCTATGCGATCGATCGTGCTTATTCAGTCGAGCTCGCACGCACGATGGCGCTGAATACCCTGGTGGTTCTCGAGATTTTCCACCTCTTCTTTATCCGAAACATATACGGCACCTCTCTGACATGGCGTGCAGCGAAGGGCACCAAAGTCGTATGGGCGACGGTCCTCGGCGTTACGGCCGCTCAGTTTGCAGTTACGTACGTGCCGCCGCTGCAGCGAGTCTTCACGACCGAAGCCGTGCCATTTCGCGATGGCTTGCTCATCGTAGTCGTGGGCATCGCGTTCTTCGCTATCATCGAGGTCGAGAAGCAACTTCGTTTGAGCTTTTCACGCAGCCGTTCAGCCGGGATGAATGCGAAGCCGCTGCAGGACAGCTGATGCACGACGACTCTCCTCACAAGGCAAGCTGATGAGGGCGCAATGAGACAAGCACCCGAACCCGATCTGCTGAGGCGCATGGATGCCTGGTGGCGAGCTGCCAACTACTTATCGGTGGGGCAGATCTACCTGATGGCGAATCCGCTGCTCCGAGAGCGCCTAAAGATCGAGCATGTAAAGCCGCGGTTACTCGGCCATTGGGGCACCACGCCCGGTCTGAACTTCATCTATGTTCATCTGAACCGCTGCATCGTCGAACGCGATCTCGACATGATCTATGTAACCGGTCCGGGTCACGGTGGGCCGGCGTTGGTCGCCTGTACCTGGCTCGAAGGGTCCTACAGCGAGCTGTATCACGACGTGTCCCAAGATGGGGAAGGGATGGAGCGGCTCTTCAGACAATTCTCATTCCCGGGCGGTATTCCGAGCCATTGTGCGCCGGAGACACCGGGCTCCATCCACGAGGGCGGCGAGCTCGGCTATGCGTTTGGCCCACGCGTACGGCGCCGTCTTCGATAATCCCGACCTCATTGCCGCTTGCATCGTCGGCGACGGAGAGGCCGAAACCGGGCCGCTCGCCGCCAGTTGGCACTCGAACAAGTTCTTGAATCCTGCGCGCGACGGCGCCGTTTTGCCTATCCTGCATCTCAATGGCTGGAAGATAGCGAATCCCACGGTGCTCGCGCGCATGCCGCACGACGAGCTCGAGCGGCTGTTGTCCGGGTACGGATACCACCCGTACTTCGTCGAGGGAGATGAACCCGAGCCGATGCACCGACTCATGTCTGGGGCGCTCGACACCGTTCTCGACGAGATAACTGCCATCCAGACTGAGGCGCGCCGCGGTGGTCCGCTCGAACGGCCGACCTGGCCGATGATCGTCTTGCGTACGCCCAAGGGGTGGACGGGTCCCGAAGTCGTTGATGGCCTTCGAGTGGAGGGCACATGGCGCTCGCATCAGGTGCCGCTCGCCAAGATCCGAGAGCAGCCCGAGCATCTGGCGAGACTCGAGGCATGGCTCAAAAGCTATGAACCCGACGCGCTCTTCGACGCCGAAGGGCGACCCGTCCCCGAGATCGCGAATCTCGCCCCCGCGGGCGCCCGTCGCATGGGCGCAAATCCCCATGCGAACGGCGGCCTATTGCTCAAGGACCTACGACTGCCGGACTTTCGCGAGTATGCCTTCGATGTGCCGCGGCCGGGAACGGTGTTCGGTGAGTCGACGCGCGTACTCGGTCACTATCTGCGCGACATCATGAAGCGCAACCTTGCCGCCGCCAACTTTCGCGTTTTCGGTCCCGATGAAAACGCTTCGAACCGGCTCGACGCGCTGTACGAGGTCACGGCGAAAGCGTGGATGGGCCCGATCGACGCGAACGACGAGCATCTCTCGCCGGATGGCCGCGTCATGGAAGTACTGTCCGAGCATCTATGTCAGGGCTGGCTCGAAGGCTATCTCCTGACGGGACGGCACGGCTTCTTCTCCTGCTACGAGGCCTTTATCCACATCGTGGACTCCATGTTCAACCAGCATGCCAAGTGGCTCAAAGTCTGTCGCGAGATTCCGTGGCGCCGCCCAATCGCGTCGCTCAACTATTTGCTGACCTCGCACGTCTGGCGGCAGGATCACAACGGCTTCAGTCATCAGGATCCGGGCTTCATCGATCATGCCGTCAACAAGAAGGCCGACATCATTCGCGTCTATCTCCCGCCTGACGCGAATACACTGCTTTATGTCGCCGACAAGTGCCTGCGCTCGCGCGACTTCATCAACATCATCGTGGCTGGTAAGCAGAGTCAGCTCCAGTACCTCGACATGGACGCGGCCATCAAGCATTGCGAGGCCGGTGTTGGCATCTGGGAATGGGCGAGCAATGATCGCGGCAGCGAGCCGGATGTCGTCATGGCGGCGGCGGGCGACGTGCCGACGCTCGAGGTCCTCGCCGCGATCTCGCTGCTGCGCGAGCATTTCCCGGATCTCAAGGTTCGCATGGTCAATGTCGTCGACCTGATGTCGTTACAGCCCGAGACCGAGCATCCGCATGGGCTTTCCGATCGGGATTTCGACGCGATCTTCACGACGGACCGGCCGATTATTTTCAACTATCACGGCTATCCATGGCTCATTCATCGGCTGACTTACCGGCGCACGAACCACGACAATCTTCACGTGCGCGGTTACAAAGAAGAGGGCACGACGACGACGCCGTTCGACATGGCGGTGCTCAACGACATCGACCGCTTCGACCTCGTCGCTGACGTCATCGATCGCGTTCCGGCGCTGAAACCCAGGGCGGGCTACGGCAAGCAAGCGATCCGCGACAAACTCATCGAGCACCGGCAGTACATTCACGAGCACGGCGAAGACATGCCAGAAGTGCGCGAGTGGCGCTGGATGGTGGGTGATTCGGAGGGGCAGTGAAACTCAGGTCCCTTGATGAACGATAACCCGGTCAAGCGACTCAACGCCTTCGGTCAAAGCCCGTGGCTTGATTTCATCAGTCGCGATCTGGTCCGGTCGGGCGATCTTGATCGCCTCATTGTGCGCTGGGGGCTTGGCGGCGTGACTTCTAACCCGGCAATCTTCGAGAAGGCCATCGCGCACTCCGGCGACTACGACGCGGACATTTCCAAGGTTTCGTCGACCGGCACGAGCACGGCGGAGATCTACGAGTCTTTTGTGCTCGACGACGTTCGTCGAGCCGCCGACGCGTTCGCGTCCGTTTACGGTAGCACGGGGCGGCGCAACGGCTACGTGAGCCTCGAAGTCTCACCGCATCTTGTCGGCGACGCGTCCGGCACGGTGGCCGAGGCCGAGCGGCTCTGGACGGCCTTGGATAGGCCGAATGCCATGATCAAGGTCCCCGGCACCGCAGCCGGACTTGTCGCGACCGAGGACCTGATCGCGGCCGGTATCAACGTGAACGTGACGCTGCTGTTCTCGCTCCAACGCTACAGAGATGTTACCGAGGCCTTTCTCACGGGACTCGAGCGCGCCGCGGCGTCCGGACGAGCGCTCGAATCGATTGCGTCCGTCGCGAGCTTCTTCTTGAGCCGCATCGACACGATGGTCGACGGGCATCTCGAACGCATCATCGCAGAGGGGGGCATCTCCGCCGGACTGGCCTGGGAGCTTCCGGGGCGAAATCGCGATCGCCTCCGCAAGGCGCGCATACGCGATCTATCAGGAGGTCGCGGGACGAAGAGGTAGCAATTTATGAAAGCGAAGATGAAGGCGACGACCTTTGACCGGAAATTCGACGCCGGCGAGCGCGTCACGGATCAACTCGATCTCGCGAAAGCCCGGCGTCCGGGCATGGAGGCCAAGCGCGTCAATGTAGATTTTCCGACGTGGATGGTGCGATCCATCGATCGGGAAGCGCGGCGCCTCGGGGTGACTCGTCAGTCTCTCCTCAAGCTGTGGCTGGCCGATCGCTTGGAGCAAACGCGCTGAACGCATGTACCTTGGACCCACGCCGCCTGACTCAATCCGCGCGCCGTCGCTGAAGCGACCGGCAGGGCAAGGATGGCCGTCAGCAGCGGGATGGGCGGTGCAGGAGACTGCATGTCGAGGCCACTCCCGGTACAGTGACAGCCGGCGCTGGCTTGATAGAGAGTCCGAGCCGTACGGTTAGAGAACGGGACGCCGACCATGCGCAGCATCCGGGAGCTCGCCACGCTCAAGTCCAAGAGGCGGATAACCTTGCCCAAATCCTTCTGGCAGGCCCTTGGCCTGACTACCGGCAGCAGAGTCGTGTTCGAACTGCGCGGGGGCGACGTCGTCGTCACGTGTGCCGAGGCCGACTACGAGAAGGTAGCGACCGGCGCTTCCCTGGACTTGCTCGAAGCGGATATCCGCGAGTGCAGAAACGTCCGAGCACTCCCAGTGAAAATCGCACGAGCCATGCTCTCACACGTCGGCCGCGCCCAAGACTTCGATGAGGGCATCGAAGGTGAGGTGGCGCTATGACGGTGGCCCTCGCCGTCGGGGACATCGAGGCTTCTGCCCCAACCACAGCAATCCTTCTGGACGTCGACGATAACGAGCGCCTTTCAGGCGCGAAGATGCTTCCCTATTACGGCTGGGACTTGCAGCGATCTCGCCACCGGTCACTTGAGTCGGCAAATGCCTCGCGATGAGCCTGGCCGTCAATCGGGCACGCCGGCTGACAGCCCGTCGAGAACGCGGACGTGAGCGAGCCATGCGTCGGAACCACGCAAAACGAACCGGATGTGACGCACGCAGCGCAGTCCGGGCGCGACGTCGGCGACCGTGGTCAGGGCGATCTTAGCGGCGCGCTGTATCGGATAGAAGAAGGCCCCCGTCGAAATCGCCGGAAACGCGATCGAGCGGCTGCCGTGCGCCTCGGCGAGGCGCAGCGTGTTGCGGTAGCACGCCGCGAGGACGGCCGCGGGGGCCGGGTCGTGGCCATAGACGGGCCCAAGACAATGGATAACGTGCCGGTTTGGCAATCGGTGCGCGCCCGTGATCACGGCTTCGCCGGGGGCAATCGGCGCGACCTGTGGGTGCGATTCTTTAACATAGTTAATGAATCAACACGGCCAGAATCTGAGATTTTTGCCGACCACAGGAGTTCGTGCGCGCGTGGAGCAAACGGGTTATCGGCGCTGTTCGAAGTGCTGAGTGCTGACGCGAACCGCGGACGCGCGTCCCAAGCGGCCAACCATCACTTTTCTGCGAAGCTCAAGAGCCTTAGAGCCTGCTTCAAATTCGGAGCGTCGATCAACTTGCCGTTCAGCTCAATCGCGCCAGCGTCGGGATTCGCTTCAAAGGCGCTGACGACGGCGCGGGCATGGTCGAGAGCGTCCTGGGTTGGTGTGAAGGCGGAGTTAATGACCCCGATCTGGGCTGGGTGAATGGCCATCATGCCGACAAAGCCATCGCGCATGCCGCGCCGGGCGTACTGCGCCAATCCGTCCAAGTCTCGGAATGCCGGAAAGACCGTTTCTATGGCTGCGGTCCCCGCCGCTGCGGCGCCGAAAAGAGTGAGCGAGCGAACCACTTCATAGGCCGGTGTGTAAGACCCATCGTCGCGTCGGGAAGTAGACGCACCAACGGTGGCCGGCAAGTCCTCTGCACCCCAGGTCAAACCGGCCAGGCGGTCCGCAACTTCTGCGTACTCCGCGAGTCTGAACACGGCTTTCGGGGTTTCCGTCGCAATGGGCAGAACCAGCGGAAAGACATCGCCCAGTCTCGCCAGCCTCTTGTCCAAATCGCGAATTGAGGCTGCGCCTTCTGCCTTCGGCAATACGAGCGCGTCCGGCCGCTCGCACATCACGGCCTCGAGGTCCTGATCCGCAAATTCAGTGTCTAGCGAATTGATCCTGACAAAACGCGGTAACGTACCACGTGTCCGGTTCAGGAACTCAGCCACCGCCGAACGCGCGTCCGCCTTGCGTGTGAGCGCAACGGAATCCTCGAGGTCGAGGATGAGCGCGTCGGCTTCGAGCCCCTTCGCCTTTTCCATGCGCTCAGGCCGGTCGCCGGGAACGAAGAGCAAAGAACGCAACTTCATGTGGGGGAGCGCTTGATGTCTGCGACGGATAGACCGACCAGAAGAGAAAATGTGAAAGTGCCGTTGACCAGGATCCGGCCAAACTCAGACTTGGCGGCGAAGTCTGCATCGACATGCAGCGGCTGCGGGTTGTGCGCATGCTCAATTCTGTCGCCAACTTTCCATTGATCGTAGTACCGTTCAGCCAAGAGCTAAACCTCCTGTTTGGTTTCGACGCGTGCGAGCAGCGCGCCTTCGGCGACGTGTTGTCCGGCTTCGGCATGCAACGAGGTTACGGTTCCAGCGAATGGTGCGAGAAGCGCGTGTTCCATTTTCATGGCCTCGACGACGAGCAGCCGCTGACCTCTAGCGACCGCATCGCCAACCGTCACGTTGACCGCCGAGACGACGCCGGGCATGGGTGACACGACTGCGCCGTTTCCTGCGGAGGCCTTTTGGCCACTATAAGCTCTCTCTGGCCCGAACTGCCAGGCTTGACCCGCCATGAACACGACTCTGACGTCTCCCACATCCGCGATCACTGCGTTCGAAACAGACTGCGTCAACTCGACGACTTGCGTACTTCCGGCAACCTCAACACGCACTCGCCGCTCGGGAGGTCCGGCTACCCGAAAGCCAGTAAGAGCGCACCAGGGATTGTCCGCATCCACGGACAGCATCGCGTTCGCGACCGCCTCGAGCACGGCTTTGGATAGCGTCGCAGCAGGCATCAGGCTTTCCCGGTAACGCTCGATGAAACCGGTATCAATATCGCCTGCCAGGAAACGGGGATGCCTCAGTGCGCGTGTCAGAAACGCAGCGTTCGTCTTGACCGGCCATACCTGTACGTCTCCGCATGCCGCTGCCAATGCCGCAGCTGCGCCTTCGCGCGTCCGGCCGCGTGCAATCAGTTTGGCGATCATCGGATCGTAGTGCGCAGAGACGTCTCCACCTTCCTCGAAGCCACTGTCGACGCGGACGCCCGCTGGAAAACGCAAGCGCTTCAGTTGGCCGGGGGAGGGCAGGAAGCCGGCTTCGGGGTTCTCCGCATAGAGCCGCGCCTCCATCGCCCAGCCGTCCATTGCCAACTGATGCTGATACATCGGCAGCGGTTCGCCGGAAGCGACACGCAATTGCCATTCGACGAGATCTTGTCCCGTGATCGCTTCGGTGACTGGATGCTCGACTTGCAAACGCGTATTCATCTCCGTGAACCAGAAACGATCCGCCCGCAGCCCCTCGCATGCGTCGGCGATGAACTCGACCGTTCCGGCGCCAACGTAGTTTACGGATCGGGCGGCCTCAACGGCGGCTGCGCAGACTGCTGCGCGAACCTCAGACGTCATGCCCGGTGCCGGCGCCTCTTCGATCACTTTTTGGTGGCGCCGCTGCAGCGAGCAATCGCGCTCGAACAGGTGCACGATTTGGCCGTGCGTATCACCGAACACCTGCACTTCGATATGGCGCGGACGCTCGACATACTTTTCGATCAGCACGCGATCATCGCCAAAGGACGCTTTGGCTTCACGGCGGCACGACTGGAGGGCGTCGCAGAAGCCGGCGGCAGCGTCCACCTTGCGCATTCCCTTGCCGCCACCACCCGCAACGGCCTTGATGAGTACCGGATAACCGATCCTGGCCGCTTCGATCTGAAGGCGCTCCGCGGATTGATCCTCGCCAAGATAACCCGGGGTGACGGGCACGCCAGCGTCGAGCATGAGCTGCTTGGCGGCATCCTTGCGCCCCATGGCGCGGATCGCCGCTGCAGGCGCGCCGATCCATACCAAACCGGCGTCAACGACTGCCTCGGCGAAGTCCGCGTTCTCCGACAGGAAACCATAACCGGGATGGATCGCGGCGGCACGAGCTTGCTTAGCCACGGCCAGCAGCTTTTCGTGGGCCAAATAGCTTTCGTGCGCGGGCGCAGGGCCGATGCAGACGGCTTCGTCGGCTTCCCGAACGAACGGCATCGCACAATCGACGTCGGAGTGAACGGCAATCGTGCGTATGCCGAGCTGTTTGGCCGTGTGAATAACACGACGGCTGATCTCGCCGCGATTCGCAATCAGGACGGATTCGATCACGGCTGTCACATGCGGAACACGCCAAAGCGCGGGCCCTGTGGAATTGGCGCGTTCAGCGTGACGGCCAGTGCAAGGCCCAGGACGTCGCGCGTCTGGATGGGGTCGATGATGCCGTCATCCCATAGGCGCGCCGTCGCGAAATAGGGGTTGCCTTCGTCCTCGTAGCGTTGGCGGATCGGCACTTTGAATGCTTCCCGCTCCTCCGGGGTCCAGGTGTCCGCATCCCGGTGCACGGTTGCAAGCACCGAAGCGGCCTGCTCGCCACCCATCACGGAAATGCGCGCATTGGGCCATGTGAACAAGAAACGCGGTTGATAGGCCCTGCCGCACATGCCGTAGTTTCCAGCCCCAAACGATCCGCCGATCAAGACTGTGATCTTCGGTACGCTGGCCGTGGCCACCGCTGTCACCAGTTTGGCGCCGTTCTTGGCAATGCCCTCGGCTTCGTACCTGCCGCCGACCATGAAACCGGAAACGTTTTGCAGGAACAGCAGTGGGATACGACGTTGGCACGCGAGCTCGATGAAATGCGCGCCCTTCAGGGCACTCTCTGAGAACAGAATTCCGTTGTTCGCGAGGATGGCCACGGGTATGCCCCAGATGCGGGTGAAACCGCATACCAGTGTCGTGCCATAGAGCGATTTGAACTCGTGCATTTCCGAGTCATCGACGATACGGGCAATGATCTCGCGCACTTCGTAAGGTGTGCGCACATCTTGCGGCACGATGCCGTAGATTTCGGTCGGGTCGAGCTTTGGCGGCCGCGGTGCCTGGACGTCGATATCGATTTTGCCGACGGTGTTCAGATTGGCGACGATATCGCGCACGATCAGTAGCGCGTGCCGATCATTCTCTGCGACGTGATCGACCGTCCCGGATCTGCGGCCATGCGTGTCCGCGCCGCCCAATTGCTCCGCCGTGATCACTTCGCCAGTCGCCGCCTTTACCAGGGGCGGTCCGGCCAGAAAGATCGTTCCCTGGTTGCGCACGATCACGGTTTCGTCCGACATCGCGGGCACATAGGCGCCGCCGGCCGTGCACGATCCCATGACACAGGCGATTTGCGGTATGCCCAGCGCGGACATCTGCGCCTGGTTGTAAAAGATGCGGCCGAAGTGTTCGCGATCGGGAAAGACCTCGGCCTGATGCGGTAAGTTGGCGCCGCCGCTATCGACAAGGTAGATGCACGGCAAACGGTTCTCCAAGGCGACTTCCTGCGCTCGGAGGTGTTTCTTGACGGTCATCGGGAAATACGCACCGCCCTTGACCGTTGCGTCGTTGGCGACGATCAGTACCTGTCGGTTTCGCACCCGGCCGACGCCGGCGATGACGCCCGCGCCCGGCGCTTCGTCTCCATACATGCCGTTGGCGGCCAACGCGCCGAGCTCTAGAAAGGGCGAACCAGGATCGAGCACGCCATGCACACGGTCGCGCGGCAGAAGCTTGCCGCGGCTGACGTGCTTCTGGCGGGCTTTTTCGCCGCCTCCCAAAGCTGCACGCGCGATTCGGGTCTGCAAATCCTGTACTAGCGCGCGGTTCTGCTCCGCGTTCGCTATGAACTGAGCACTGTTTGGATCTATCCCCGTAACGAGTGTCGGCATGTGTTCGCCCAAACCACGCAAACGACGTGGGAACTACGGCGCGTCAGCGGGCAGGGCGCACTCGAAGTTGTCTGCGTCATTTGGGTCACCGCTTCCGAGATGTCGTGCCGTCTGAGGATACGGGCATAGCGGTCGCGTCAGGGTTGCGGTGGGGTCGTTCACCGCCGTTCCCGTTCCGATCAATTTCTCCGGAGCTGTATCATGCTCGACCCATACCTCAAGGGCAGAGAGTAGATCGTGCTCAGCATCGGTACGTGCGGAAAGGAAGCCATTGCCGAAACTATTTGGGCCGATCCCGCCAGAGCAATGTCCCATGCCAGGAACCAGAAACAGGCGATAGAAATCGTCGATATCCGTATTCTCGCTTCGGGCGTCGGGGAAGCGATTGAGGAAGGTACGCACGTTTTCGTAATAGTCAATCGAACTAATAGCCGTAATTGCTGCGTCGCCCCAGCCATGGTATTGAATCAGTTTGCCGCCATTCGCGCGAAACGAACGCAGATCGGGGTTCGTGGAATTGAGCACCGGCCCCGCCTTTGCGTCGCTAAACGCGACGTCCTGATCGAAATCCAATGTGCTGAAATCCCACTCTGATTGCTCGAAGACCGCGTGCCCGTAATAGGAATTGCCAAAGCTCGCTTGTATGCTCGGCACTTGCGAGTTCGCTGACACAATCCACGGCAGCCATCCGCCCGGAACGGCTTCGGTGCCGATCGGATAGCCTGGGAAGATTTGCTCACCGGTCCGAGGATTGGTTGGGCCGCTATATATCCTGTGTAGTGTAGTGACCTGTCCTTCCGTCAGACAGTCAGAGGCATCTTCCGCTTTACAGACCAATGAGCTCGGATCGAAGTTGCACGTTTGCGGGTCTTCGATGAGCCCGTCTTCCACACCGTCCAGCGCATCACACACAGCAAGCGCCGCCGTCTGAATGGCTGTCAGCTTGTCAGGAGGAATTGGATTCTCCGCCAGCGCTCGTTCATTCCAGACGAATCCCGTAAACAGGCGCGACCAGTTGTTTGCGGGCGCTCCGGCGATGATGCCTTCGAAATCTTCCGGATAGCGCTGCGCCTCCATGAGAGCCTCGCGTCCGCCATCAGAACAACCGCTGAAATAGCCCAGAGCCTGACCGCGGCCAAAATAGGCGCGCAGGATAGCTTTGGCCTGAACACTTGTTTCGTGCACGGCGCGATAGCCGAAGTCAATCAGCTTTTCCGGATGGCCAATAGCCCAGGAGGCACCAGGTACCCAACCTTCGCTGATATGACCATTGTCGGTTGCGGCTACGGCATAACCGCGCTGAAGAGGGCCTATCAGCCCCGTTCGATTGATAGAACCAGCCCAGCCACCGTTGCCTATTTGTAGATACTTGCCGTTCCATCCGGAGACTGGCAACCAGAGCTCGATTCGAATTTCGGAATCCTTCGTAGGGCGCGTGATCGCCTGCACTTCGCATCGCTCCGGAGCCATAATGGGGTCAGTATTTCCAAAGATCGCCGGCTGTGGGAGTGGGCCCTCAGTAGCCACTGCAGCGGACGCTATCGTTGTATACGGCAGCTCGAGGTCCATCAGGTCGGCACACGCTTGTTGAGCAACTGCCGATCCCACTGACGCCGCGAATAGCAGGGTTCCTGCAGTGCATCGAATGAGCGAAAGGTTCATGGGCTGCTTCATCTTGCTTCGAAGAGTGTTTTCAGCGTACGGCGCAACCGATTTGGCGGGAAATGATAAGGCGCTGGATTTCTGATGTGCCTTCGCCGATGCGGAGCAGGCGGTGATCGCGCCAGAAACGTTCAACATCGTATTCCTCCATTAACCCGTAGCCGCCGTGAATTTGCACGGCCATGTCCGTTACCTCTCCAGCCACCTCTGAGCTGTAGAGTTTCGCCATCGCCGCTTCTTTGCTGAAGGGTCTGTGTTCGTCGACCATCCGGCAGACTTTGTAGAGATACGTGCGGGCGATTTCGGTTTTCGTGTGCATGTCGGCCAGCGCGAAGGCAATCGACTGAAAGCTGGAGATGGCCTTGCCGAATTGCTTGCGCTCATTGGCGTACGCTAGCGCCTTCTCGTATGCCCCCTGCGCGCAGCCGATAGCCATGGCGGCGATGCCTAGCTTGCCGCGGTCGAGCGTCGAAAGCATCTGCCGGGGACCGTCGCCCTGTTTGCCTAGCATGTTGTCGTCGGGCACGAAAACATCCTCGAAATAGAGCTCGGAGGTGTCCGACGAGCGCCACACCAGCTTGCCATGCATCGGCCGTGAGGAAAATCCTTTGGCGCCACGCTCGACGATGAAGCACGATAGCTCCGGCCGGCCTTCGCCTGCCGATCCAGTGACCGCTTGCACCGTCACGCCCGCATTCATGCCACTGGCGCCGTTGGTGATGAAGATCTTGGAGCCGTTGATCTTCCAGCCCCCTTCGACCTTCTTGGCGACCGTTTTACTGCCGCGCGAATCGGACCCGGCGTCTGGCTCAGTCAGCCCGAATGCCCAGAGCCTTTCACCGGTGCAAAGTGGCGGGACGTATTTCTTGCGCTGTGCCTCATTGCCGAAACTGTAAAGCGGATTGATCCCAAGCGAGTTGTGTGCGGTGACAGTCGCGGCCTGCGAGCCATCTACTCGCGCAATTTCCTCGCAAGCAATAGCGTAGGCGAGATAGTCCAATCCGTGGCCGCCGTATTCTCCCGGGATGACGATGCCGAACAGCCCGAACTCTCCCATGCTGCGCGTCAGCGCCTCAGAGAACTTCTCCTCCTTGTCGAGCTGACGGGCCACCGGAGCGATCTCCGATTCCGCGAATCGGCGCACAGAATCGCGCAACAATTGATGGGTGTCCGGTAGGGTGAAGTTCATGGCTTGTCCTACGGAACTCTCCTCGAGCGGAGTGGGATTCATGCCGTCTCCTGCTCCCTAAGCTGCAATTTCCGGCACATCTCTTCGCGCATTTTGAATTTCTGGATCTTGCCGCTGACGGTGGTGGGAAATTCACTGACAAACTCGATGTAGCGCGGTACCTTGTAATGCGCGAGGTTTGCTTTGCAATGCGCGCGTACTTCCTCCGCGCTCAGATTCTTGTCGCGATGCGGTTGCACCCAGGCGCAGAGTTCCTCGCCGTATTTGGGGTCCGGTACGCCGAACACGGCCGCCTGGCTGATCGCCGGGTGGGTGAAGAGGAATTCCTCGATCTCGCGCGGGTAAATGTTCTCGCCGCCGCGGATGACCATATCCTTTAGCCTGCCGGTGATCTTGAAGCTGCCGTCCGGCCGGCGGATACCGAGATCGCCAGTATGCACCCAGCCTTCCTCATCCAGAGCCTCTGCCGTCGCCTCGGGATTGTTGTAATAGCCACGCATGGTGCAATGCCCCCGCGCACAGATTTCGCCCTGTTCGTTATCGGGCAGCGTTCGGCCGGTTTCGCTAGAAGCAATCTTCAACTCAATGCCCGGCAGCGCTCGCCCGACCGTTTCCACGCGCAATTCGATGGAATCATCCACGCGGCTTTGGGTGACGACCGGCGAGGTCTCGGTCTGGCCGTAGGCGATGGTGATTTCACGGCAGCCCATGTCGTCGAGGACTTTCTTCATCACCTCGATGGGACACGGGCTGCCGGCCATGATGCCGCTACGCAGTGACGACAAATTCCGGCGCTTGAGGCTCGCATCCTCCAGCATGGCGACGAACATGGTGGGCACGCCGTAGATCGTCGTACAGCGCTCTTCTTCTATGGTGTCCAGCGTCGCTGTGGGGTTGAAATACTCCGCCGGGACGATCATCGCTGCGCCGCGCGTCACCGCACCGAGCGCGCCCATAACGCAGCCGAAGCAATGGTAAAACGGTACGGGGACGCACATGCGATCCCCTTCGGAAATGTTCTGGCAGCCGGTGACGTACCAGGCATTCATCAAGATACTGCGGTGTGTGAGCATCGCCGCTTTGGGAGAGCCCGTAGTGCCGGAGGTGTATTGGATATTGACGACGTCCCTGTCTCTCAGCCTCTTTTCGATAGCCCCCAACTCCCTGTCTTCAACCTTCCGGCCCACTTCGATCATGGAATTCCAGGCAAGGTAGCCGCTTGGGGCGTTGGGCTTGATTGCGATTGCGCAGCGCAGTTTTGGGAACGAGGCGCACGACAGTTTTCCATCGTGCGCCTGCGTCATCTCGCGGCAGGCTTCTTCAAAAATTGCGTAATAGTCCGAGGATTTGAACTTATCCGTGAGAAACAGCGCGACGACGTCGCTTTGCTCCAGCGTATAGCGCAGTTCGAACGGGCGGTAAGCGGGATTGATGGTGACCAGCACCGCACCGATGCTGGCAGCTCCAAATTGCAGCAGCGTCCATTCCGGCAGGTTGGTCGCCCAGATGCCCACGTGTTCGCCCGGCTTGATATCCAGCGCCAGGAGGCCCTTCGCGACATCACGCACCTCGGCAGCGAATTGGGTGTAGTTCATCCGCAGGCGGTTCTGGGGAAACACCAGTGCCTCGCGCACCGGAAACTTCCGCGACGTCTCGGCGAGCACCTGGCCGATGGTCAGTCCGTCGACCCATGGCAATTCTTGCAGTGCAGTCATAGGTCCATCAGATCCATCGGGCGTAGCTACGCCTGGAATATGGCGGCCGACCCAACAGAAGTCTATTCGAAACACGCAGCATCGCGTTCCGTATACGAACCGTTGGACCGCCGGCTGGATGAGATTCCAGATGCGTGTGGAGTCAATAGACACGGCCCCGTTGCGTGTGTTAGTAGTGCCGTCGATACCCGCTCGACCCCGAGGGGCGCCTCATGGGCACGACCTAGGTAGGCGATCGATGAATCTGTCGCTCCCAGCCGTTTCAGATCGCCTGCCGTTTTCCGGCATGGCTTTGTTCAAGACCTCGCAGCTCGATGAGGCCCACGAGCAGATCGCGCGCCTCGTCAACCCCCACCGAATAACTGTGCTCTCGGATCCGGATCGTCTAAATGTCGAATTCAACGGAATTCGAGAAGAAGACATCAGTTTCTTGCATATCCAGTACGGCGCCACCGTGGACGTCAGGCCGGACGAGTCCAAGGCCTATTTCTTTGTGCAAACTACCATGAAGGGATCCAGCCTGGTTTTGAAGGGCGGGGACGCGTATCCAGCGCCGGAGAGTCACACCCTTGTGGTATCCCCCGATCGACCTTACCGCATGCGCATCGCTGCCGGCACCAAACGGATGGTCGTAGGAATACGCGTTGCCGCCTTGGAACGACACCTCGCGCACTTGTGTGGCCATCCCATAGATGAGCCTCTGGTTTTCGCGACCGATCGGAATTCATCGACGGTCACCGGTATTTGGTTCGGCCACATCAGGAATCTGTATTCGTTATTCAAACTAAACCCTACGTCCTATGAAAACGAGATATGCAGACGCCATCACTACGACGCAACCTGCACGCTGTTGTTGAATCTTTTCTCGCACAGCTACAGCGAGACTCTGTCGAGAGCGTCTACGAAAGTCGCATCGCGGCGCTGTCGTATGGCAATGGAGTTTATGCGCGATAACTTGTGCCGCGGTACGACAGTTGCAGACGTTGCGGGCTATGTCGGCTTATCTGTAAGGGCGCTGCAGGTGGCCTTTCAGCGCTACTACAACGTTACACCATCGCAAATGTTGCGCAACCTGCGCCTGGACGCCGTAAAAGCCGCGCTCGAGCATGCCGACGATTCGAACACCATCACCGGCATTTTGCTTAACCATGGCGTCTCCAGCACTGGCCACTTTGCTGCCCACTTCCGCAAACGGTTTGGTGTAACGCCGTGTGACGTCATGCAGGCAAACCGGCCTCCCAAAACCAAGCGGGCATGACCTGCCTGGCTTTGATGCCAGAGCCGGAACCGCGGGACGGTGACGTCAACGAAGCTATGGCCAACGTGGAAAGAGGGCAGGTAGGCAGGGTCGTCGTCACCGGTGTCGCTCAATAGATTGTGCGGGCGGAACACGGCGGCGTCCGGTAAGATGGCAAACGGTGTGGTCAGCCACTGGCCGATCGCTGGCGGACGCGCTCGCCGCGGTCGACTACGTGAACGGACTGCCTTACGTCGGACGTTCGCGCGCTGCGATAGCGAAAGAGTGCCGCCGAGTGATCGGCTCACCTGTGGGTCCCGAAAACTCTTCACTGATTTCATTGAAGGTTTTCGAGGGATCCGTAGCATGCGAGCATGACCCGATGGGTCCTGTTTCTCGCGACACTCACGTCACCTGGTATCTGTATCTGCCCACCGCCTGACGACGCAAGATTCGACGAGTTGCTGACGTCCTTGACCAGGGTACGGCGACGCCGTACACTACGCCATGCAATCCGTCGTCGAAACGCCCGCTTACCTCGCCGCTGCCAGGGAGGAGGGCATGACTTCCGATGAGATGATGGCGGCAGTGAATCTCGTTGCTGCCAACCCCCGAGCTGGGGACCTTATTGTCGGGTCCGGCGGCTGCCGGAAGGTCCGCGTGCCTGGCAAGGGAAGGGTAAGTCGGGCGGTTATCGCGTGGTCACCTTCTTCGGCGGCGAAGATGTGCCGGTGTTTCTTCTCGCAGTGCTGTCGAAGGGATCGCGAGCCAACTTCACAAACGCGGAGCGCAAGGCAATGAAACAGGCAACGAAAAGCTTGCGTGAGAGTCTTGGCGCGCGAGCTTCATCCAGAGGGTCCGACCAATGAAGAAGACGAGCAGTCGCAAGAAGCCGCAAGGCCGAAAGAACCCGAACTTCGACCGCATCATGCGCGGCCTCGAGGAGGCGACGGCGTATGCTCGAGGTGAAGCCGATCCGATGAAATACCGCGTCCACGCTCCAGCTGCTGTCGATGTGGCTGCGATCCGCGCCAAGCTCGGCCTCACCCAGGAGGCGTTTGCGGCGCAGTTCGGCTTTTCGAAGGGCGCCGTACGCGATTGGGAGCAAGGTCGCAAAGTTCCGGAAGCCAGCGCGCGCATACTCCTGAAGGTGATCGAGAAGCGACCCGATATCGTCCTTGAAGTGCTCGACGCGGCCTGAACGTTTGCTATCGAGGGCGAGAAGGTCAATCTGTCAAAGGCAGAGCGTAACGAGTTGAAGAAGATCCTGGCCGATATCGCGGATGTCCACCGGAAAGGAGTGAGGAGAAATGTCAAAGGCCGGTGAAAGGATTTTAAAGAGTGCGCGCGCCGCGCGGGCCTATGCGCGTCGCGAAGTGACGGAAGGCTTTGTGGCGCATGTTCCCGACGATATCGATGTGCGCGCGGTGCGGAAGAAGCTCGATCTCACTCGCGAAGCGTTCGCCCAACGTTTCGGCTTGTCGGCGGATGCGGTGAAGGAATGGGAGATGGGACGGCGGAAACCTGAGCGTGCGACGCGCGTGCTGCTCAGGGTCATCGATCGTGAACCCGAGGCCGTGAAGCGCGCGCTCGAGATTGCGTAGCGCTTTGACTCCTTCGCAGCAGACCGAGAACGCCGGTAAGACCGTGGAGCACGGAATCAAGTCTCGTTTCCCGCTTGCCGATTGCGCCGCCGCCGTATTGGAGCCCATTGCGGTCGAGCGGCCGGGATCTTAGGCGAGCCCTTCGACGATGGCGTCGATCATCGCGGGCGTGAGCCGCGGGCCGAAGCCGGTCTTCGTGTACGAGCCGATCGCGCGCGGATCGCTCAAGTCCGTCGACCGCTGAAGCTCGACGTAGTCCATCGGTTGCACCGAATCGAACGGGGGTGTGCCGACGCTGCGGAGCAGCTCGAGGATTCGGTCGGCCTGATTATTGGAGACATTGCCGCGCTCAACGGCGGTACTCACCAGCCCTCGTCAGGATCAGGCACATCACCCAAGAGCAGTTCGACGTCTGCCTGGTCCCGGAGTCGCTTGCTCTTGCGCCGCGACGGATCTCCCGCCGCCCGCCGCTTCATCGCAATCAGGTCCTCTTTGCGGACCACGACGATGCGGGTTCCTGCAACGTCGAAGCTCTCGGCCCGCTCGATCATCGCGTCGAAAGCAGGATCGAAGGCAAGCTGAACGGGTTCGCCGCTGGCATGGCGAAAGTTCACGCTGTGCTGGAACTCGCCTGTCTTCTTCAGACCGGCCCGTTCCAGCGCTTCGACGGCGACCTCCCGTCCTGCGCCCAGGTGTGCTGCCAAATCGACATCCACCGTGGCACGAGGGACGGCCGCGTGAACACCCACCGCGAGGCCGCCAATGAGCGCATAGGGCACGCCGGCCGCCTCAAGGGCGCGCGCCGTGTCAATCAGGGCGGCCAACTTGTCAGGCTCCGGTTGCACGTTCGTCTCCCTCCCGCGATAGGACGAGATTAACCGTTGCTCGCGTGCGCTGAGCTCCGCGATCTCCGTGATCAATGTCGTCCGTGTTGCCATGGGAGCGAGCGTATCAGGATTCGCGTTGAATGGCAGGGCGCTTGTTCAGACTTTGCGAGCGCGCGGAGGAGGTTGGCGGCAAGATCGTGTTGACGCCCGCCGTTGTGGTCGAGACCGAGCATTACGCGGACGATCAAGTTGCCCGGGCGCCTTGATCCCCGCTGCCACGCGCATGGCGTACTATTCGAGTCATGCGCAACGTGGTGCTGTTCGGTGCCGGCAAGATCGGGCGAATGATCGCCGCGTTCTTGTCCGCGAGCAGTGACTACAAGCTTCTCGTCGTCGACAACGACGCGGAGCGCCTGCGCCGCGTGGCGGGACGGGATCGAGTCGAAACTGCGCTCGCGGACGCGACGGACCGCCACGCCGTCGAGCGAGCGCTCCAAGGGCGGGAGTGCCTGATCTCGGCCCTGAGCTTCAAATTCAACGCGCCGCTCGCGGAGGCGGCCATTGCGGGCGGGGTTTCCTACTTCGATCTTTCGGAAGACGTCGAGACGACACGTCGAATTAGGACGATCGCAGGCAGAGCGCATCCCAGTCAAACCTTCATGCCGCAGTGCGGCCTCGCACCGGGGTTCGTCGCGATTCTCGCGAAGTACTTGACGACGTCTTTCGATCGGCTCGATACGGTGCACATGCGCGTCGGCGCTCTGCCGCAGTTCCCATCGAACGCGCTGCGCTACAATTTGACCTGGTCGACCGATGGGCTCATCAACGAGTACTGCAATCCGTGCGAGGCGATTCTCGACGGCAAGCGCACCGATCTGCGGCCGCTCGAGGGGCTCGAGCATTTCTGGTTGAACGGCGTGCAATACGAGGCCTTCAACACCTCGGGCGGTGTCGGCACTCTGTGCGAAACGCTCGACGGGCAATTGCGCGAGCTCAACTACAAGACCATCCGCTATCCGGGGCATCGTGATTTGATGTCGTTTCTCATCGAGGATCTTAGGCTCGACGAGCGGCGTGACTTGCTGAAAGACGTGCTCGAGCGGGCTATTCCAGTGACGTTTCAAGACATGGTGGTAGTGTTCTGCACCGCCAGCGGCTGGCGACGCCATCAGCTCGTGCAATTGAGCGATGCGCGCGTGATCTATTCGCAGAGTCTCTACGGCGAAGCGTGGAGCGCCATTCAAATCAGCACGGCGGCGGCGCTCTGCGCAGTGCTCGATCTCAAGTTCGAGTCGAAGCTTGGGGCTTCGGGCTTCGTGCGCCAGGAGGAGATCGCGCTCGACGATTTCGTCGCCAATCGGTTCGGCAAATACTACGCGGATGCTCCGCGAATCGAGGACCAGAGAGCATGAGCAGCGGCACACGCGAAAAGGTCCGACACTTACTCGATCGACTAGGAGTCCCGACGACGCTGTGCGCCATCGCAGCAGGTGCGCGGTGGATACCGGGCACGGGCGGGCCGCTGCAAGCGCGGTCGCCGGTTGACGGTGCCTCGCTCGCCGAGTTCTTGCTCGCTTCGGCCGCGGACCTCGAGCCCGCGATCGCAGGGGCGACCGAGAGCTTCAAACAGTGGCGTAACGTGCCTGCACCGCAGCGCGGCGCGCTCGTGCGCGCCATCGGTGAGGAGCTGCGCGCCCACAAAGCAGTGCTCGCAGAGCTCGTGAGCTGGGAAGCCGGAAAGATCACCCAGGAAGGGCTGGGCGAAGTTCAGGAGATGATCGACGTCTGCGACTTCGCCGTCGGCTTGAGCCGGCAGCTCTACGGCTTGACGATCGCGAGCGAACGCCCGGAGCACCGGCTGACGGAGCAGTGGCACCCGCTCGGCCCCGTCGGCGTCATCACGGCGTTCAACTTTCCGGTGGCCGTCTGGGCTTGGAATGCGATGATCGCGCTCGTTTGCGGCGACAGCGTGATCTGGAAGCCTTCGGAGAAGACGCCGCTCAGCGCGATGGCGTGTCAGGCGATCACGCAGCGCGCGATCCAGTCGATCGGCGCACCGCTAGGACTTTCGAGCTTGCTGGTGGGCGGAGCGGACATTGGCCAGGCCTTGGCAGCCAGCAAGGATTTGCCCCTGATCTCAGCGACGGGGTCGGTAGGCATGGGACGCGCCGTCGCCCAGACAGTCGCCGGCCGGCTCGGCCGATCGCTGCTCGAGCTCGGCGGCAACAACGCCGCGGTCGTCACGCCGAGCGCCGATCTCGATCTCGCGTTGCGCGGGATCGTGTTTGCCGCCGTCGGCACCTGTGGACAACGCTGCACGAGCTTGCGGCGATTGATCGTCCATCGCAGCATCGCAGATACGGTGCTCGCCCGGCTCCGCGCCGTTTATGAGCACTTGGCCGTAGGTCATCCGCTCGAGCCCGGCGTGCTCGTCGGGCCGCTCATCGACGAACGAGCCTTCGACGCCATGCAACGCGCGCTCGGCGAGCTGCGCACGGCCGGCGCCACGGTCTACGGTGGAGAACGCCTGGCCGCGTCGGCGGGGGGCTTTTACGTGCACCCGGCCATCGTCGATGTGTCGGGTAACGAGCCGCTCCTCAAGGAAGAGACGTTCGCGCCCATTCTTTATCTCATGCGTTACGACGATCTCGAGCAGGCGATCGAGCTCAACAACGGCGTTCCGCAGGGGCTCGCTTCCGCGATCTTCACCAACGATGTCCGTGAGGCGGAGCGGTTCTGCTCGGCCGGCGGCTCCGATTGCGGAATCGTGAACGTCAACTTGGGCACGAGCGGGGCTGAAATCGGCGGAGCGTTCGGCGGCGAAAAGGACACCGGAGGCGGGCGCGAGTCGGGATCGGACGCTTGGAAGGCCTACATGCGGCGCGCCACGAGCACCGTGAACTACTCGAGCGAGCTGCCGCTCGCGCAGGGCATCCGCTTCGACATCGGTTGACGCCGACTAGTCGGATTTAGGACGCTCGGTTTGCGCTTCACGGCACCCGTGATACTCGCTCTTCTGGCGCGCCCCCTACAATCTATTGATCGAGGCGTGTGAAGCCGTCGGCGCTCCACTCCTCGCTACCCACACCGTGATGGACGAAGAAAAGGCCGTCGGGATCGTATTTGGTCTTGATGGCCCGCAACCTCGAGTAGTTGTCTCCCCAATAGGCGCTCTGCCAGGAGCGGTTGAAGTAGTTGCTCTCCGAAACATAGGAGCCCGCGTTCGGAACGATCTTGCGTAGCTCCGCGGCGGCCGAGTCGATCGCATGCGCGTTCTCGCGCGCTGCGGCGAGATCCATCGCGGGGCGCGCGAGCCCCGGATAGGCGGGCGCTTCCCCGTCGGCGATGATGGCGAGCGCGAAGGCATCGAGCGCCGCGGAATTGGTCGCGGTCTCGCGTGCCGCTGCGAGCGCCTCGGGCGGCGCGCCGGCAAGCCCCTTGTTGAGATGAAGCTCCACGCGCTTACGGCGGCTCGCGGCTAAGAGCGCCTCCGCGAGCCGGTTCCGCCGATTTCGGAGCAGGAGCGACGAAGGTAGCCACAACGAATCGTAGCCGTGAATGAAAGCGCCGACCTGACCCTGATCACCTTGCCACCAGCCGTGATCCTCCGGCGCGCCGTCGCGCGTATCCCGGATCATCGCGGGGTTCCCGGCGACGTCCCACCAGTCGCGCGAGTCCCCGGCGCCGGCGCGAAGCGGGGACGTCACGGCGAAATCGTCCGGCGATGCGCGCACCCAGTCGAAGAACGGTTGCCACGCCTCGCGAGCCTCTGCGTCGTCGAGGCCCTGACTCACCATCGAAATTTCGAACGTGTTGTCGGGCGCGAGCCTGACCTGCTCGCCCCAGTGTGGATTAAAGAGATTCTCCCGATAGAAGCCGATAAAGCGCGCAATCAGTTGCGCGAATGCCGCGTCCGATTGCGCTCTGATCGTTCCCGTGGCCCCGCCGAAGAACGGCGGGAGATCGTAAGTGCGCAACGTGAGCCGAGTGATGACGCCGAACGTGCCGCCGCCGCCGCCTTTGAGTGCCCAGAAAAGGTCGGCATCGTTGCAGGCGTTGACGATGCGTACCCGGCCGTCGGCCGTGACGATTTCAACCTCGAGCAATCCCGATGCCGCTGTGCCGAAGCCTTTCGAAAAAGAGCCGAAACCCCCGCTTTGAACGAGGCCGGCGACGCCCACCGTCGTGCAGCCGCCGCCTTGAACGTAGCGGCCGGCTTCGGTCGTCACGGCGTTGTAGAGGTCCATCCATACCGCACCCGCTTCGGCCGTGACGGCGGGAACGGGTGCGACTCGGCCTTCGCAATCTTGGCCCACGAACGCATCGTGCAGCGTGACCTTGTCCATCGCACGGGTCCAAATGAGCAAAGAGTCCGGCGCGTTGGACGTGCCGAGATAGCTGTGGCCGCCGCCTTTGACGACGAGCCTCAGGTTGTGATCGGTGGCGAAGGTGACCGCGGCGGCGACGTCGGCCGCGTTTCGCGCCTTGACCGCGTATGAGCTCGGCGCCGGCGTCCAGGCATCGAGCCATCCTGAAACTTCGGTGCCCGCGGCCTGGTCGCCGATCCAGTAAGGGTTGCCGATATTCTCGAGCGCGTCGAGGCACGCCGCGCCGTTCGGCTCCGTCGCGCAGGCTCCGAATAGAGGTTGCGCTTCGAGCAGATTGCCTCCCACATCGTCTTTGAGCTTTGCCCAGCTTGCCGCGTCCGGCCATGAGGGATCGGAGGGGCGCACGCGCTGTTTGGCGCGCGTCGTGGCCGCCGTCGCAGACTTCGTTGAACCGACGAGGGCGGCGAAGCCGGCGGAAAGAAACGGCAGCGTTGCAACCGCACGTAACAAGGCTCTTCTTTTCATAGATCGATTGCAAATCGCTTCTGATTCGGGCGGATGCTACCGGCGTTCGTTGCCGAAAACCACGATCTACCGGATCAGAAGCACACAAACGTTCGGCGAAGAACGCGTGCCTGTAGGGGTTTCACGCGGTACCTAATATGGCGTCATGGGCGTAGCATCCTCTTTCATGTCCACCGAAACCCAGAATCGGCGCCTCGACATGGAGCTCGAGCAGACGTTTCCGGCGAGCGACCCGATCCCGTGGATTCACGAGTTGCGAGTGCACGAAATGAGCGTGACTACGCAAGACGAGCTCTACCTCGACGACTTCGCCGTCGGCCAGCGCTTCACGAGCGGCAACGTCGTCGTCAATGCCGACGAGGTCAAGTCGTTCGCGGCGCGCTTCGATCCGCAGCCGTTTCATCTCGACGAGGCGGCTGCGAAGCGGAGCATCTTCGGCGGGCTCATCGCGAGTGGCTGGCACACGGCGGCGATGGCGATGCGCCTGCTCGTCGACAGCGATTTGCGGATCGCGGGCGGGCTCATCGGTCTCGGCGGCGAGATGAGCTGGCCGCGCGCGACGAAGCCCGGCGACGTGCTGCACGTGGAGAGCGAAGTGCTCGAGGTGACGCCGTCGCGCTCGAAGCCCGATCGCGGCATCGTCAAGATGCGGAACACCACGCTGAATCAACATGGCGAAGCCGTGCAGGTCGCCGTCGTAAACATGCTCGTGCCGCGGAAACCTGCCTGAGCGGAAGCGAGGCGGCCAAACCGCATGTCGACGACGCTGTACACCATCGGCCACTCGACGCATCCCATCGGCGAGTTTCTCGCCATGCTGGGCCCCTATGCGATCGCGATGCTCGTCGACATTCGAACGATTCCAGGATCGCGCCGCAATCCGCAGTTCGGGCAGGAGAGCCTGCGCGAGAGCTTGAGGGGTGCCGGCATCGAGTACCTCCACATGAAAAGCCTGGGCGGCTTGCGGCGCCCGGCCAAGGATTCTTTGAACGACGGCTGGAGAAACGAGGCGTTTCGCGGCTACGCCGACCACATGCAGACGGAAGAGTTCAGCCGCAGCGTCGACGAGCTCATCGGCGTCGCGGCGAAGGGACCGACGGCGATCATGTGTGCCGAGGCCGTTCCATGGCGCTGCCACCGTTCGCTCGTCGCCGACGCATTGCTCGCGCGCGGCGTCGAGGTCATCGACATCCTGAGCGGGGACCGCAGCCAGGCCCATGCGCTGACCTCGTTCGCGCGCGTGGACGGGGGTAGCGTCACGTATCCGGCCCGCGGGCACGAAGATGGAATCCAGGGGAGCATCAGTGGCTATAAATAGTAAGATTAATCATTTGCTTATATTATGTTTCTACTGTATTACAACGCAACCGTTGGAAGCGCAGGCAGGGCGGCAGGCCTATGCGAGCGCTGTCAACACGCGCCTCGTGGGGGAGCACGACTTGCAAGCCCGCTCGGCCTACCAACCGATCGTGCACGCGTACGGAGACCGCCGGATTCTTTTCGTCGGGCACCACGCCGGCGAGGCCGTCAATTCCACGACCGGGCAAGTCGAGCGCAACGGTCTATCGATTCTCGACGTCACCGACCCGGCGGTGCCTGTGTACCTCACGCACGTGCCGCCCACGGGCGGCGAAGCGAATGGCACGCAACACGTCCAGGTCTGCGACGGCGAAGCATTGCCGAGCGGTGACCACGGCAAGGTGTATGCGATTCGAACGAACGGCGCGGTCAGCTACGAAATGCTCGATGTCACGGATCCCGCGGAGCCTTCGTTCGTCACGACGATTGCGACCACGGGTGTCTCGTCGCGCCCGGAGTCGGCCCGCGGCAACCGCGAGACGCACAAGTTTCAGTGGGATTGCGCAACGGGCATCGCTTATCTCAACGGCACGGCCGAAGGTTGGCGCGTCACGCGCGTGCTCCAGGCGTTCGATGTCGGGGATCCAGAGCAGCCGCGACACATCCGCGATTTCGGTCTCGCCGGTTGGGAGCCGGGCGCGGAGGGGCCGTACCCCAAGCCCGAGATCGCGGGCTTGCATCAGCCGTTCGTCGTCGGCGATCGCATGTATCTCGGCTACGGCAGCGGAGCGGACGGTGTTTTGCAGATTCTCGACCGCGACAAGTTCTTGAGCGGCGATCCGGACGCGCGAGATCCGCTCGCGCCGACACCCGAGAATCTTCTCTATCCCGAGATCGGGCGGCTCGATCTGCCGAGCTACTGGGGTGTGCATACGGCGAAGCCGATCGGCGAATTCGAGATTGCGGACTATGCCGACAACCGCGATCAGCGCCGCCGCGATCTGCTCGTCGTGGTCTCCGAAGCCGGCTCCTTTCGCTGCCAGGAGAATCGCGACCTCATGTTCATCGTCGACATCACAGAGGAAGAGCGCCCCATGCCCATCTCGACGTTCCAAGTGCCTGAGGAGCCCGGCGATTTCTGTCACCGGGGCGGACGTTTCGGGCCGCATTCGCTGCACGATGCGTTTCATCCGGGGTTCGACAAAACGCTCGTCGTGCTCGCGTACTTCAATGCCGGCATCCGCGTCGTCGATATTCGCAATCCGTTCGAGCCCAAAGAGATCGCGCGCTTCATTCCCGAAGTCACGGAGCACACCACCGAGTCCTGCATCGAGATCGACGGCGTCGAGCACTGCGACACGGCGATTCAGACGAACAACGTCAACATCGATGATCGCGGCTATATTTACGCGCTCGACAGGGCATCGACGGGCCTGCACATCGTCGAGTTGACGGGAGCCGCTAGAGAGATCGCGGGGCTCGACTAGGAATCGCGCGCGAAGCTCGCTCCTACGGGGACGCGGCGGCGCGTTCGTCGGCGCGCGCGCCGCTCAGGATGTTGCGCAGCGCGTAGTTGCCTTCGTGGCACGCGTACTCGTACATGCCGTAGTCGTCCTCGCGCTCGAGCGGCATCTGCATCGTCCACGGGCGCGTCCAAGTCTTGGGGTCATCGATGGTCATCTCGTAGATGATCGTGTCGTCGTCGGTACGCGTGAGGCGCTCGGTGACCTCGAGTGCATCGCTGTGGCGCCCACCGCCGCCGTTCAACCCTATGCCTGTGCGATCGGTGAGGTTCGTCGTCTCGACGACGAGCGTATCGCCTTCGAAGCGGCCGCGTGAATCGCCCATCCACAGCTTGATGCCGGGCTCGAGATGCGAGCGCCCGTCGAGCGGAATAATTCGCGTCTCATGGATCATCTCGTTGACGAACGCGACGTAACCCGGTGCTTGGACGATGACGTTGCCGTTGTTGTAGATCACGGGCAGCACGGAGCCCGCGATACCGCGCGTGATGCAGCGGTCATAGAGGCTGCGGTCGGTGTAGGAATCCGCGGGCCCCCGGCTTTCGCGATAAGCGCGGAGCTCCTCCACGCGCGCCTGCGCCTCTTCGGTCAGCGGAGGCATGCGGCCATCCGGCGGATCGACGATGAGCGACGCTTGGCGTTGCGGCTCGCCGCGCTCGAGCCAGTGCGGCGGCGGGGAAACCGGTC
>Ga0209320_10000079_pt1 | contig 47140 bp, 46 predicted proteins | sample Rifsed13ft4_FD_184008 | JGI IMG/M metagenome (GOLD analysis project Ga0209320, IMG submission 184008) | Soil microbial communities from Rifle, Colorado, USA - sediment 13ft 4 (version 2) | ecosystem: Environmental > Terrestrial > Deep subsurface > Rock core/Sediment | place: Rifle, Colorado... | reverse complement strand
AAAGCGATCGCTTTGGCTTTGGCCAAGGAAGGAGTTAACGTGATTTTGGTTGCCAGAACACAGGAGGAGATTGACAATGTTGCCGCAAAAGCGCGCTCTTTGAGAGTAAAAGCCCTAGCATTAGCCGCCGATGTTGCAGACATCAATTCTGTAAATTCTGCGGTCGAAAAAGCCTTGTCCGAATTTGAAACCATCGACATTTTAATCAACAATGCCGGAATTGCCGCTTTCGGTAAATTTCTGGAACTGGAACCTGCAGCTTGGGAGCGTATCATACAGGTAAACTTAATGGGAACCTATTACATGACCCGTGCCGTTTTGCCAAACATGATCGAAAGACAAGCGGGCGACATCATCAATATTTCTTCCACTGCGGGATTAAGCGGAAACGCTTTGACGAGTGCCTATAGCGCTTCTAAATTTGCCGTTTTGGGATTGACCGAATCCTTGATGCAGGAAGTCCGCAAACACAACATTCGCGTGACGGCATTAACGCCGAGCACTGTTGCCACAGAAATGGCCAAAGATCTAAACCTGACAGACGGAAACCCAGACAAAGTGATGCAGGCTGAAGACATGGCCGAATTAATTATCGCACAGTTAAAACTAAACCGACGCGTTTTCGTTAAAAACAGCAGTATCTGGTCTACGAATCCGTAAAAAAAATTAAACATATCAGTCATATAAGCAGAAGAATAAAATTAGTCAAAGGTCGAAAGTCTTAAAGACTAACGGCCAATCTTTACTAATAAAAACCATTAAGGGATTAAGAAAATTAAGCGTAAAACTTAATGAACTTAATCCCTTAATGGTTTAAAAACTTAATGTTTGACAAGTAACAAAACTTAGTTTACCAATAATTTAAAAAACTTATATGACTTATATGGTAAAAAAACCTTAATCCGTACCTGCTATTAAAAACTAAACCAAAGCTGTAACAAATTCCATTCGCACGCTTCCGTCATCATCAATCTTCGTTAGGTTGATTTCGTGTAAAGTGTTGACCAATTCAGGATTCCAAGGCGTTTTCACTTTTACGTAGTTTTCGGTGAAACCATGAATATAGCCTTCTTTGTTTTCGCTTTCAAACAGCACCGTTCTATTGGTTCCCAACTGACTTTCATAAAAAGCACGACGTTTCTTGACAGACAATCCACGCATCATTTTGCTTCGTTTTGAGCGCACATTAGCGGGAACAACTCCAGGCATATCGGCAGCTTCGGTATTATCACGTTCCGAATAGGTAAAAACATGTAAATACGAGATATCCATATCATTCAAGAAATGATAGGTTTCTAAAAAATGCTCATCCGTTTCTCCCGGAAAACCTACAATGACATCCACACCAATACAGGCATGTGGCATCACTTCCCTGATTTTATTTACGCGTTCCGTATACACTTCGCGTTGGTAACGACGCTTCATCAGTTTCAAAATATCATTACTACCCGATTGCAATGGGATATGAAAATGCGGCACAAAAGTCCTGCTTTTCGACACAAATTCTATCGTTTCGTTTTTCAATAAATTCGGTTCGATAGATGAAATTCGCAATCTCTCGATTCCTTCCACTTTATCCAATTCCTGAACCAATTCCAAGAACGTATGTTCGTGTTTCTTATTTCCAAATTCCCCTTTTCCGTAATCACCAATATTCACTCCCGTCAAAACAATTTCCTTGATGTCTTGGGCTGAAATGTCTTTTGCATTTTGCAATACATTTTCCAAAGCGTCGCTTCGTGAAATCCCCCTTGCCAATGGAATCGTGCAATAGGTACATTTGTAATCGCAACCATCCTGCACTTTCAAAAAAGCGCGGGTCCTGTCGCCAATCGAATAACTTCCCACATAAAAATCAGCTTCCGCAATCTCGCAGGAATGCACTTCTCCCATATCGTTTTTACTCAAATCATTGATGTAATCCAAGATTTTGAATTTTTCAGTGGCACCAAGAACTAAATCCACACCATCAACAGCTGCTAGTTCTTCGGGCTTCAATTGGGCATAACAACCCACCGCCGCCACAAAAGCTTTGTCGTTGAGTTTCATCGCTTTCTTTACGACCTGCTTGAACTGCTTATCCGCATTTTCCGTCACCGAACACGTATTGATGACATACATGTCGGCCACTTCTTCAAAATCAACACGGTCAAAACCTTCATCTTGAAAATTTCGAGCAATTGTTGATGTTTCCGAAAAATTCAGTTTGCATCCAAGCGTATAAAAGGCAACTTTTTTTCTGTTTTCCATAGGGATAAACTACGTTTTAAGTAGTAACTTATTATATTTACATCTTTGTAAAAAGAGTTTGCAAATTTACGTACAATATTCTTTAAAATGAAATCAATAATTCGCTATATATCAGTATTTTGTATTGTATTAACATTTGCTTCTTGCGGAAAAGAGAGTGAAAAAAACAAAGACCGACTCGTTTTTAGATACAACGAAAGCTCCAACATCACCTCTTTGGATCCTGCCTTTTCCAAAGTCCAGTCCAATATTTGGGCTTGCAATCACATTTTCAACGGATTACTCCAGTTGGATGACAGTCTTCACATTAAACCTGATATTGCCAAATCGTGGGCTATTTCCCCCGACGCAAAAACCTATACTTTTACCTTACGCCCCGATGTCTTTTTCCATAAACACGTTCTGTTTGGCAAGGACAGTACCCGCGCAGTGAAGGCCCAAGATTTCGAATACAGTTTGGGCCGTCTTTTGGATGAAAAAGTGGCCTCGCCCGGAGGATGGGTTTTGCAAAATGTCGAAAGTTTCAAGGCCCAAAACGATAGCATCTTCGAGATCAAACTAATCAAACCATTCCCTGCTTTCCTCGGTTTAATGACTATGAAATATGCCTCTGTGGTCCCGAAAGAAATTGCGGAACACTATGGGAGCGATTTTCGTTCGCATCCTATAGGAACAGGACCCTTCCAATTCAAATTGTGGGAAGAAAACGTAAAACTGGTTTTAAGAAAAAACCCTCTGTATTACGAGAGGGACGAAAAAGGAAACCGTTTGCCCTACCTTGAAGCGGTAGCCATTACTTTTCTGCCTGATAAACAAAGTGGTTTTTTGCAATTCATACAAGGAAAATTGGACTTCACTTCCGGACTGGACCCTTCCTATAAAGACGAAATCCTTACCCAAAAAGGTGAACTGCAGCCTAAATACGTAAATGACGTAAACCTGATAACGGGGCCATACCTCAACACCGAATATTTGGGATTCCGAATGGACGGGGATAGTAAAGCAGTGCTTGACATACGCATCCGGCAGGCGATGAATTATGGTTTCGACCGTCAAAAATTAGTGACCTATTTGCGTAACAATATGGGGACGCCAGCCATAAACGGAATGATACCGATGGGTTTGCCGAGTTTCAACAATGCAAAAGGCTATGATTATAATATTGAGAAAGCAAAAGAATTAGTTAACGATTACAAGAAATCAACGGGCGACAAAAACCCCATAGTTCAATTAAGCACTAACGCTTCCTATGTAGATATTGGGGAATTTTTGCAACGGGAATGGCAAAAGATCGGATTGGATGTCCAAGTCGACATTAGTCCGCCCTCTACCTTGCGACAAGCGATTTCTACGGGTAAAGTTTCCTTTTTCAGGGCAAGTTGGATTGCTGACTATCCCGATGCTGAGAATTATTTGTCGCTGTTTTACAGTAAAAACTTCTCGCCTAACGGGCCGAATTACACCCATTTTAAAAACGACGAATTCGACAAATTATACGAACAGGCTTTCAAAGAAACTGACGACGAAAAACGCTATGTTTTGTATCAAAAAATGGACAAGATTATCATAAACGAAGCGCCCGTAATTGCTCTGTTTTATGACAAAGTAGCCCGTTTCACCAGAACAAACGTGACTGGCTTAGGCATGAACCCATTGAATTTGTTGAGTTTGAAAAAAGTGAAAAAGAATTAATTCAAGATAAATCTTCGCACTACCTCAGCAACTCCATGGTCATTATTTGAGGCAACAATTACATCACCTTTATCCCTTAGTTCTGGCGTAACATTGTCGACCCAAACGCCCAGTCCTGCATATTCAATCATACTTAGGTCATTCCCCGCGTTACCGACGGCTATTATTTCAGATTGAAGAATATTCAATTTTTCGGCTAATATTTTGATGCTTGCCGCCTTGTCTATTCCGTTTTGGGCGACCTCAAGGAAAAAAGGTTTTGACATGCTTACGCTCAAGTGAGGCATCGCTTTTTTCAGGTCTTTTTCCACTTCTTTCAAATAGCTCGGTTCTTCCAGCAAAATACATTTTACAGCTGACGAATTAACGGCAGCTTTAAAATCCGATACTTTGTTGTGTTCCAATCCCGTAATATTTAGCTCTATATCTATATATTCCGAACTCGTTTCGCTGACCACTTCGCCATCCAAATAAGTGATGATATGCGTTTTGCTTTTTAGGCTATAGTCATATAATTCGTGTATTTGCTCTTGGGTCAAGGTTTGCTCAAAGAGGACTTTGTCTTCTTTCAAATCGGTGATGACGGCGCCATTGTACGAAATCATATAGGAATCCATTTGCAACTCTTTGGCATAAGCCGTCATTGCCGGTGTTGGTCTTCCTGATGCCAAAATAACGTGTACTCCCTTTTCTTGCGCTTTGAAAAGCATCTCTCTATTCTCTTCCGAGATTTTATGGTCATCTGTCAACAAGGTATCATCCATTTCAATAACCAGCATTTTGTATTTCATTTAATCTTTTTAATTTATAATTCGAATCCGTTTCAAAAAGAAAACCCTGATACAAAAAAAGTACCGAGGGTTATATATTTAAATCGACAGACGTGTATTAAATGCTCAGTCTAAACTCTTCAATCACAGGATTCACTTTTGAGAACTCCGTTTCCTGAACAAACAGTTCAACTGCCGATCCCGAACTTCCAAAACCTGCCAATCTTGCCGACTGGATATTGTCTTTCATCACCACATCTACGCCAATAGCTTCGATTTTCTCTTTTAAAGCCAATGCTAAAATTTCACTTCCCGAAAACACTTTCATTAATCCCATGGTATTTTATTTTATGTTATTTTTCATCCACTTCATTCTGTTCCTCTTCTTTGTCCTCTTCTATTTCAAACAAAAAAGGTTCCACCAACATTTTCTCGGCGAGAATATCTATTCTGTCAGTCAATTGTTCCGAAAATATAATGCGCTGCGTTTTAGTGATACTGTTCGAAATACGCATGATTTTAGTTTCATGACGTAATCTCAAAATTGGATCCGCGTCATCAAGAATAAACATTTTGAGTCTGTTCACGTTAAAACCAGCCATAGTAAACATCTCGCTCAACTTATTAGGGGTTCCAATCAAGACATCTATTCCGCCCGATATGAAATTCTTATCGTATTCCATATCCCCCCTATCATTCACGCCATAAACAGTCAAGTTCGTATATCTGCCATACTTTTCAAAAAGCGCTTCCATTTCCAATACCTTGGCCTTGTCTTCGACGATTATCAAAGCACGAGGAGATTGCTCTCCCTCGCAAACCAACTGCTGTATAACGTTGATAACGATAGTCGTTGTTTTTCCGCTCCCTTTTGGTGCGATGATAATGCAGTCCGCACCACTTTTTAAAGTCGAAAAAGTCTCCTTTTGCATTTGATTGGCTTCCGTTAGGCCGTTCTCAATTAATGCTTCTTGTAGCTTTTCGTTTATTTTTTTTAATTTCATTTATTTTAGATTGAAAGATTTAAACATTAAAAAATTAAAGGATTGTCCTCCTGATTTTTAAATTATTTAATCTTTAAATTATTTAATTATTTCGATGCAAAAAGCTTCACGTCATTTTCGGAAATTTCGCTTCCGCCAAGAATAATCAAACGCTCCACCACATTCCGTAATTCACGGATATTTCCTGTCCAATCGTATTCTTGCAATAGTTTGATGGCATCTTTAGAAAATTTCTTTATCGCGTTCCCCTGCTCCGAAGCAATTTTATTTGCAAAATGGGAAACCAACAGCGGAATGTCGTCACGTCTTTCATTTAATGAAGGAACTTTAATCAATATAACGGCCAAACGATGGTACAAATCCTCGCGGAAACGCCCTTCGGCAATCTCCGTTTTCAAATCTTTGTTGGTGGCCGCAACCACACGAACATCCACTTTTATGTCCTTATCCGCACCTACTCTGGTAATCATGCTTTCTTGCAGCGCCCGCAAAACTTTGGCTTGCGCCGAAAGACTCATGTCCCCAATTTCATCTAAAAAAATGGTGCCTTTATCTGCAGCTTCAAATTTACCTGCACGGTCTTTTATGGCCGAGGTAAATGCCCCTTTAACGTGACCAAACAACTCGCTTTCTATCAATTCGCTTGGAATTGCAGCGCAATTGACTTCAATCAAAGGGTAATTGGCACGTTCGCTTCTTTCATGCAATTGATGCGCCACCAATTCTTTTCCAGTCCCATTAGGACCAGTAATCAGAACACGAGCTTCGGTTTGGGCCACCTTGTCAATCATCATTTTAATGTGATTAATAGCTTCACTGTCCCCAATCATTTCGTAGTTTTTGCTGACTTTTTTCTTTAAAATCTTATTCTCAACAACCAGTTGTTTTTTGTCCAATGCATTTCTTACCGTGTTTAACAGACGGTTCAAATCGGGCGGTTTCGAAATATAATCGAAAGCCCCCATGCGCATCGTATTGATGGCCGTTTCCATATCGCCATGACCTGAGATCATAACGATTGGGATTTCGGGTTTTATTTTTTTGACTGCCTCAAGCAATTCAACACCGTCCATTTTTGGCATTTTTATATCGCACAAAACCAAATCGTAGTCGTTGTTTTTTATTTTTTCATAACCCGAAGCGCCGTCCTCCGCATCTTCCACTTGATAGGTATCGCTTTCTTCAGAAAGTATTTTGGAAAGCACTCTTCTGATGGCGGCTTCGTCTTCTATGATTAATATTTTTGACATATTTTTTGTTATTTTACCGCAAAGTTCGCAAAGTTTTTCGCAAAGTTTACATGTTTAATTATAATCTGATTTTGTAGCCCCGATTGCAGTGAAAATCCTTTTTTTGATTCGCCTTTTTGGCGAAGTAAAAAAGATTGCAGCGAAAAGCGGGAAATAGCTCCAAATTATTTTAATATTTAAGCCATTTGTACAACTCTTTCCATGTGGGCTTTTTACCGTACATCAATATTCCTACGCGGTATATTTTAGCGGCGAACCAAACCACCGAAAAGAAAGTCGCAAATAACAGCGTCACCGATATTGCAATTTGCCACAAAGGTACGCCAAACGGGATTCGCATCAACATCACAATGGGAGATGTAAGCGGAATCATTGAGAAAACGACCGCTATTGTTCCGTGCGGGTCGTTCATTACACTGAAAAAACCAACATAAACGCTCAACATCAACGGCATAATTATAGGCAACAGAAACTGCTGCGAGTCCGTTTGATTGTCGACAGCCGCGCCAATCGCGGCGTAAAAGGAGCTGTACAAAAAATAACCTCCTATGAAATAGACGACGAAACCGATCAGAATGCTGGCGATAGGCAAATTCCACAACTCTTTCATATACATTTGGGCAGGACCGGCAAATTCATTTTGCGCTTGCTGCATCAACTCCGGTGAAACTTTGGCCGTTGGGCCTACGTCGACGCCAAAAAATAATGAAGCGGCAAACATCAAGGAAAGTCCTATTACAGCCCAAATAAAGAACTGCAGGATTCCTGCTAGCGATGTCCCGATGATTTTACCGATCATCAATTGGAACGGTTTAACCGATGAAATAATTATCTCTATAATTCGGTTTGTTTTTTCTTCAATGACTGAACGCATCACCATGTTTCCGTAGATAATGATGAACATCATGATCAAATAACCAAATCCGCCGCCAATGGCAATTTTAATCTCGTTAAGTCCTTTTACGCTTTGCTCTCCCGACGCCTTAGCGAGGCTAATATTGACATTCGATTGGGCATTCTTGATCGCCACCGTATCCAATTTTGCCCTTTCAAGGTTAATTTTGGTGATTTTATTAGCAATGATGCTCTGCACATTTTCAATAAATGAAATACTGGGACTGTCATTGGATATGAATTGGACCTTACTTTCCAGATCGGCTACATTGGTTGTTTTGGGAATCAACAGCAAGCCTTCGTAACTCTCCTTTGTGATACTATCTTTCAGGAATTTTTCGTCAATCAGAGATAAATCGAGGTATTTATATTCGCTTTTGTCGCTGTTTTGGGAAACAAACTCATTAGTAAACAAGCCGGATTCGTCATGGATGGCGATGCGTTTGGTTTCCGCTTTCATGGAGCTTAAATACCCGACAAATGCGGCAATCCCAACAAAAAGTAACGGACTTAAAAAGGTCATAACAATAAAAGATTTGTTGCGTACTTTGGCAACAAATTCTCTTTTTATGATTAATGAAATAATACTCATAGGAGTTAAAAAATTAAATTACTTTTCGCTTACGGTCTGGATAAAAATATCATTTACGCTTGGTATCTTTTCCACAAAATGGGTTACTTGGCCGCACTGTGTCAATACATTCAGTAATTCATTTGGCATGGCATTCCCTAGTTGAATTTCTAGTTTCAACTCATTGCTGAGCGACTTGAAATTCGCGGGGCCGACAGTGAATTTTTGCGTGATATCATACATCAGGCCTTCCACATTATCGGATACAATCCCAACTTCAAAGCTGTTTGTTTTGAATTGCCTTTTAACGTCATCCAATTTCCCCTCAATGAGTTTATTTGATTTATGGATTAAGGCGATATGGTCACACAATTCTTCCACGCTTTCCATACGGTGCGTAGAGAAAATGATGGTGGCCCCTTCGTCTCTCAAAGCCAGAATCTCATCTTTTATGATATTGGCGTTTACAGGGTCGAAACCGGAAAAAGGCTCGTCAAAAATCAACAATTTGGGCTTGTGAAGCACGCAAACGACGAACTGGATTTTCTGCGCCATTCCCTTGGATAGCTCTTGCACTTTCTTGTTCCACCAGCCTTGAATTTCCAACCTGTCAAACCAGTAGTTCAACTGTTTCTTCGCCTCGGCTTTGGACAATCCTTTCATTTGGGCCAAATACAGACATTGTTCCCCGACTTTCATGCTGTTATACAATCCCCTTTCTTCCGGAAGGTATCCAATATATTGAACATGCTTCGGCTGCAATTTCTCGCCGTCAAGAATTATATCGCCGCTGTCGGGTAAAGTAATTTGATTTATTATTCGGATCAATGATGTTTTTCCGGCACCGTTTGGACCTAATAGCCCATAAATACTGCCCTTAGGCACGGTTAACGAAACTTCGTTAAGCGCCACGTAATCACCGTATTGCTTCACGACTTTATTGACTTCAAGTAGGGTACTCATGCTGAATTTTGAATTTGTGTAAAAGTAAATAATTAGTATCGAAATAGATATAATTGTTACATAAAAAAACCCACCCTCATTTTCACAAGGATGGGAAACTTATTTTGAATTTTTAATCTTTCTAAAAATTACGAAAACATATCTTTTACTTTCTCGAAAAACGATTTGTCCGATTTTTCAGGATTTGGGATGAAATTTTCATCGGTCAAATTCTTTTCGAAAAATTGTCTCTGATCCTTGTTCAAGGTTTTTGGAGTCCACACATTTACGTGTACTAGCAAATCGCCGTTCCCGTATCCATTGATGCTTGGAATTCCTTTTCCTTTCAACCTAAGGATTTTACCGGATTGGATTCCTTCTTCCAGCTTAATTCTCACTTTTCCGTTTATAGCTTCGATATCTTTTGATATTCCAAGAACCGCTTCGGAAAAACTGATGTATAAGTCATAATGCAAATTCTCTCCTTCTCGTTTCAAGAATTGGTGTTCCATCTCTTCGATGGCTACAATCAAATCTCCCGGAACACTGTTCCCCGGAGCATCGTTCCCTTTGTTGGAAACTTTCAATTGCATCCCGTCAACAACACCTGCGGGTATTTTTATGGAAACGGTTTCATCTTCAAGAATCATCCCTTGTGAGTCTGCTTCAGCTGGTTTTTTGTCCAAAATCTGGCCCGAACCGCCGCAAGTAGGACAGGTGGAAGCCGATTGCATTCTCCCCAGAATAGTGTTAGTCACGCGCATTACTTGCCCTTGCCCATTACAGGTAGAACAAGTTCTATATGTAACTCCCGGAGCTTGAACCTTACGTTTTACTTTTACTTTTTTCTCCACTCCATTTGCGATTTCCTCGAGAGTCAATTTGACTTTGATGCGAAGATTGCTTCCTTTGATTCTGCGTTGACCTCCGCCTCCGCCTCCAAATCCGCCACCGCCACCAAAGGCGCTGCCGAAAATATCACCGAACTGACTGAAAATGTCATCCATATTCATTCCGCCGTGACCGCCACCGCCAAAACCTCCAGATCCATCAAAAGCTTGATGACCATATTGATCGTACTTGGCTTTCTTGTTCGGGTCGCTTAAAACTTCATAAGCCTCAGCGGCTAATTTGAACTTTTCCTCTGCCGATTTGTCGTCAGGGTTTTTGTCAGGATGATGTTCTAATGCTTTTTTTCTGTAAGCTTTCTTTATCGCTGCAGCATCTGCGCTTTTTGAAATACCTAATATCTCGTAAAAATCTTTTTTCATTTTAATATTTTTGAATGGCACAAATGCGACCAATCGCACTCTAGAAGTTATTTATCGCTTCCCAGACATTTGTTGGACGCGACGAATCGCGACTCCACTATTGCCCGATAACAACTTTTGGAAAACGAATAATTTTATCGCCTAATTTATACCCTTTTTCGAGAACATCCACGATTTTTCCTTTCATCTTGGCCGATGGAGCAGGAATTTGTGTGATTGCCTCAGCAAAATCGGCATCAAATGAATCGCCGGCTTTAACCTCAACTTGCTCCAGTCCTTTAGAAACTAAAGTGTTTTTTAGTTTTTCATGTATCAGTTCCACCCCTTTTAAAAGAAGTTCATCCTCTGATTTGCTTATTTCGACCATTGCTCTGTCAAAATCATCCAAAACGGGAAGCATAGCCAATAAAACTTCTTGGTTAGCCGTTTTAAACAATTCTATACGTTCTTTTGAAGTTCTTCTTTTATAATTTTCAAATTCAGCAAATAATCGTAAATATTTATCTTTCTCCTTCGCTAAGTCTTGCGTCAATTGCTCCTCAACACTTAACTCATCAGCAACAACCGCTTCCGCGTTGTTCTCTAATGTTACATCATCCATCTCTTTATCGATTTCTGTATTTTCAGTAGTCATATTACTTTTATTTTTAAATATATTTTTAAACTTCATTTTTGCACTTTTCTATGGATTGCAAAAGTACTGCCAATTCTAACTAAATGTCAAATTGTCATTCTTTTTTTTGATTTCCGTTTGACTTCAAAAAATTTAGCATCCGAGATTAATTTCTACCATTTTAACTTAAATTTTAATATAATATTAAGACTATTACGTTTTAGTTTCTCTAAGTTTGTTACCGGTTCTGATCTACAATTATGGTTGGTTACTGAATAATTATTAATTCGTGATTACCTTATATTAAAAAAAGCTTTGTTTACCTAAACAAAGCTTTTTTTTGTGCTTGATTTTTTGTTACAAAAGGGCTTTTTTCAAGCCTTCAAAATCAAGTGAATGCTGCTCCCCTGTTGCTAAGTTTTTAAGGGCAAAACGATCGGATGCCATTTCATTTTCGCTGATGATTACCGCAAAGGGAATGTTGCGTTTATCGGCATGCTGAAATTGCTTTGCCACTTTCATGTTGTCCGGATACAACTCTACTTTTATACCCGATGCTCTTAATTTCTGGATTGCTTTCATCGCATAAAAAGCTTCGCTATCGCCGTAATTGATAAACAATGCTTTTGTGGTCGCGGTAACCGTCTCCGGGAACAGATTCAGTTCCTCCACAACCAGATAAATACGGTCGAGTCCGAAAGAAATCCCAACGCCACTCATGTTTTTCAAACCAAAAATGCCTGTCAAATCATCATATCGTCCGCCGCCACCTATGGACCCCATGGCGACTTCCTTCGGCGGAGCGACTTCAAAAATAGCCCCGGTATAATAATTTAAACCACGAGCCAAGGTAACGTCCAGATCAAGAATTGCCGTTGACAGTCCCAGATTTATGCTGTTGTCACAAATGAAACGTAATTCTTCAACGCCTTTCATCCCTTCTTCCGAAGAAGCCAACAGTTGTGATAGTTTGTCGATTTTTTCCGAAATGGTCCCCGTGAAATTAAAAAGGGGCTGCACTTTAGTTATGGCTCCCTCTGAAATTCCCTTTTCGACCATTTCCTTTTTCACGCCGTCCTCGCCTATTTTGTCCAGCTTATCGAGAGCCACGGTAAAATCGATCAATTTACCCGACGCTCCGATTACTTCGGCGATTCCCGATAAAATTTTTCTGTTGTTGATTTTGATAGTCACCCCTTTCAATCCCAAAGCAGTAAAAACGGTATCGTAAAGCTGCACCAATTCCACCTCTTGCCATAGCGACTTCGAGCCTACCACATCTGCATCGCACTGGAAAAACTCCCTGAAGCGACCTTTTTGAGGCCTGTCAGCACGCCAAACGGGCTGGATTTGGTATCTTTTGAAAGGAAATTCAATTTCGTTTTGGTGTTGCACCACATATCTTGCAAAAGGCACCGTCAGGTCATAACGCAAAGCTTTCTCAGAAATGCTTGCCGTCAACTTTGTGCTGTCCTTGCTTTCTAAATGGGATGCATTTGCTTTGGCCAAATAATCTCCTGAATTCAATATCTTGAAAATCAATCGATCTCCTTCTTCCCCATATTTTCCCATTAGGGTTTCCGAGTTTTCGAACGAAGGTGTCTCTATGGGTTGAAAACCAAATTTCTCGAAATTACTTTTTATGATTTGTATTATATATTGTCGTTTTGCCACCTCAGCAGGTGAAAAATCTCTTGTCCCTTTGGGTATACTAGGTTTTGATGCCATTTTTTTTAATTATGAATTATAAATTATGATTTTTAAATTTCATATTTCTTGCTGCAAATATCCTATTTTTAAAACAAATAATACTCCTTCCAAAACAAACTTGTAACAAAAATTGTATTTTCGTGTCAAATTACCATGATGCTAAATTTATTCAAAGAAAACGTACGAATTGCCATTGGTTCCGTAAGAACACAATTATTGCGAACGACTCTTACCGTTTTAATAATTGCCATTGGGATTACTGCCTTAGTTGGAATCCTGACCGTGGTATCTGCTTTAGAAAACACCATTTCTTCCGATTTTGCATCGATGGGGGCCAATACCTTCAATATAAAACAATACGAAAACACCATTCGAAGACAAGGACGTGAAGAACGCGAAATAATAAACCCAATCATTTCCTATCCCGAAGCGGTCGCCTTCAAAAACAAATATAATTACCCCTTTTCCGAAACTTCACTTTCATTTACCGCGACTTCAACAGCGGAAGTAAAATATGAAGCGAACAAAACGGACCCGGAAATTGCTGTGGTCGGTGTTGATGAATATTTCATGAGCAATTCAGGTTTGGAAACCAGTATTGGCAGAAATTTCACGGGCTTTGACATAGACAACAACAACTTTGTTTGCGTGGTAGGCTCTGATTTTGAAAAAGGACTACTGAAAGACATCAACCCAATTGACAAAACAATTTCCATCCGAGGGGCTAGGTTCAAGGTGATTGGCGTTCTAAAAGAAAAAGGCTCCACCTTTGGTAATAAGCAGGATTTAAGGGTTTTAATCCCGATTCAATTGGCTAGGTCATTATTTACGGCTCCCAATATTAATTACACCGTGAGTGTCATGGTTTCCAAAAAAGAATTGCTGGACCAAGCCATCGATAATGCTACCATCACTATGCGTAACGTACGTAAATTGAGTCCTGTAAAAGACAACAATTTTGGCGTAGTGCGCAGCGACGACCTAATCAACAGAATCCTGGGAATCACTCAATATCTTGGCCTCGCCTCTTGGCTAATAGGGATCATTACCGTCTTGGGATCCTCGATCGCTTTGATGAACATCATGATCGTTTCGGTAACGGAACGCACAAGAGAAATAGGAGTTAGAAAAGCCTTGGGTGCCAAAAGGTCCACTGTCGCGATTCAGTTTTTCATGGAAACCCTGCTGATAGGTCAAATGGGAGGCATCGTCGGTATCATTTTGGGCATCTTGATAGGTTATGGAATCGCCACTGCTTTGAGTTTCGAATTTGTGATTCCTTGGATTGCCATTTTCGCCGCCTTTCTGACCAGCTTTATGGTAGCTATCGTTTCTGGTTTGTATCCAGCGATAAAAGCAGCTTTTTTGGATCCGATCGAAGCCTTGCGATATGAGTAGTCTGCAGTAATTATTAAACTGTCGCTTTTATCATCCGGTCATTTCCATAAATATCTTTGCGCAATTCGATATTTTTGAAACCCATTTCAGCCAAGAGTGCTGCCGTTTCCTTGCCTAAATATTGATTGATTTCGAAGAACAATTGTCCTTTTTCGGTCAGGTTTTTTTGGGCTAATTCGGCAATTTTCCTGTAAAAAACCAAGGCGTCATTGTCTTCCACAAAAAGCGCCAAATGAGGTTCGTTATCCAAAACATTCTTCCTGATTTCCTGTTTTTCCAGATTTCGAACGTAAGGAGGATTCGATACGATGAAGTCAAATTGTTGCCCCAAATTTTCCGTTTGCAGGATGTTTTGAGTAATGAACGTCACGTCAACTTCGTTTATTTCAGCGTTTTTTTTGGCGATGGTCAATGCTTTTTCTGAAACGTCAATGGCATAGACGCTTGCAGTAGGAATGTTTTTTGCCAATGAAACTGCAATACAACCACTTCCTGTTCCTATATCAAGAACTCTGGGCTTTTGACTTTCGTCTTTTGACCTTTGGCTTTCTAAAATCCATTCGACCAGTTCTTCGGTTTCTGGTCTTGGGATCAAAACGGACGAATTGACTTCGAAATCCAAACCATAAAAGCTGGTTTTTCCCAATAGGTATTGGACAGGAATTTCCAGTTTCAACTGTTCCACGAGCGTCTTCCAAACCAAAATTTCCGCATCGGTAAAATCCAGATCAGGACGCAAAGCCAAATCGATTCTTTTCAATTGATGGTTCGCCTCCAATATCAGGTAGAAAAAACTTTCGGCTTCGCCTTCGCCATGGATCGGTGAAAGCGTTTGAATGAAGAGGTCTCGATATTGCTTAATTTTCATCGTTTCGGGCATTTCTGTTTCACTTAGAACTAATAAATTCTCAACTATAGTTCCTTCAGCATCCAAACGGGACAAGATGTATGGCCTGTAGATCCCATTGGGGCGTCAATATTCACGAAGCCTGCTTTTTTATACAGTTTTTGGGCACCATGCATAAAAGGCATCGTTTCCAGATAGCATTTTTCAAAGCCAAATTCTTTGGCGCTCTGCAAACATTTCTCCATCATTTGGCTTCCTATTCCCAAACCGCGGGTTTCCGGACGAAAATACATTTTTTGCAGTTCGCAGATGGATTCCACTTCGTTTTCAAGTGGAGCCACGCCAGCTGCACCCATTATTTTTCCGTCGTTTTCAACAACGTAATATACGGATTTCGGCTTGCTATATTCCTCAAACATTAAATCCAGATAAGGGTCTTCATAAGCCGTTCCCACTTTTGGGATATTCATTTCGTCAAAAACCGCCCGTATCAATTCTGCGACAGCTTGATTGTCTCTTTTTTCAATCTTTCTGATAACCCAATTTTCCATTATTATTGCTACTTATTTTTATGCCACAAAAATAGAAATTGTTTGCGGTTATTTTTGAAAGTTTCAAAACTAAATCTTAAACCCAAAAATAACTACTTTTGCATAGTGAAGATACATGAAAAATACATAAAGCGTTGCATAGAACTGGCCAAAAACGGACTCGGGACAACTTACCCGAATCCTTTGGTGGGCAGCGTCATTGTTTATAAAAATAAAATAATCGGCGAGGGTTGGCACAGGATGGCGGGAGAACCGCACGCCGAAGTGAACGCCATTAATTCCGTGAAAGACAAATCGCAATTGCAAAAAGCGACCATTTATGTCAGCCTTGAACCTTGTAGCCATTTTGGAAAGACACCGCCCTGCTGCGACTTAATCATAAGAAATAGGATTCCAAATGTCGTTGTGGGAACTGTGGACCCTAACGTAAAAGTCGCGGGCAACGGTATAAAAAAATTGATTGCCGCTGGGGCAAAGGTAACCTTTGGCATCCTTGAGGACGAATGCAACGAACTGAACAAACGTTTTTTTACTTTTCATCAAAAAAAGCGACCATACATTATTTTGAAATGGGCAGAAAGCCAAGACGGCTTTATCGCTCCGGACGCGACATTCAGGAAAGTCCAAAACAATGATGTAAAGAAACCGGTATGGATCACCAGCCCCTATTCAAGGCAATTGGTCCACAAATGGCGAAGCGAAGAGCAGGCCATTTTGGTGGGTACCCAAACCGTTATCGATGACAACCCAATATTAGACGTTCGAAACTGGACGGGAAGCAACCCTATCAGGGTGGTTTTGGACAAAAATAATCGCATCCCAAACGACAGTTATGTGTTCAATAATCAATGTAAAACTATCGTTATTTCGAAAACCACAACAAATCGCGACAAAGAAAACCTTATCTTTGATAACGTTGATCTTGAAAAAGAAATCGCACAACAACTGACGCAGGCAATGTATCGGCACCAAATTCAATCCGTTATTATCGAAGGCGGCCGACAAACATTACAAACTTTCATTGACGCAAATCTTTGGGATGAAGCCCGAGTTTTCTCAGGAATTACAATTTTCGGGGATGGCACAAGGGCACCAATTCTACCAAAAAGCAATCGTAAAAATCAAGTGATCGGCCAAGACGAACTTATAATATCCAGAAACCATGATTAATGCAATTATTTTTGATTTCGGAGATGTCTTCATCAATTTAGACAAGCAAGCCACCGTTGATGGCCTAAAAAAATTAGGCCTAACTCAATGGAATGACGACTTGGACCAATTGAACATTCAGTTTGAAACCGGCAAAATCACAAGAGATAATTTCCTCGATGGCATTCAAAGGCATATCCCAAAAGCAAGCACTGCAGAAATAATGGAGGCCTGGAACGCCATCTTGTTGGATTTCCCTCTGTATCGTTTGGAGTTCCTTCAAATGCTTTCCAAAAAATACAGACTCTTTTTGTTGAGTAACACCGATTCTATTCACATCGACACTTTCGAACAAAAATGCGGCACTACTTTTTACAGCGATTTTTATCAATGTTTCGAACGAGTTTATTTTTCATTTGAAATAGAAATGCGCAAACCCAATTACGAAATTTTCAATTATGTTTTAAACAAACATGAATTGCAAGCAAAACGGACTTTGTTCGTTGATGACAAGAAAGAAAACACCGATGCCGCAGCTGAACTTGGTTTCCAAGTATGGAATCTCCAAGTGGGCAAAGAAGATGTCGTAGATCTGTTTAGTAAAAATACAATTTAGAAGAATACCTATTGGAAATTAAAGACACTTACAATACCATTGAAACTGCGTCGGAAGAGGTATTATTTAAGGAAAAGAGCAGCAAATTTTTTGGTTATGCATTTCCCATTCAATCCGAAGAGGAACTAAAACCCATTATTGACCAATTAAGAAAAAAACATCCCCATGCGGGCCATTTTTGCTACGCCTATCAAATAGGTACAGACGCCGTTTCCTATAGGGCTAATGACGACGGGGAGCCCAGCAACAGCGCAGGAATGCCAATTTACGGACAAATACAATCCTTTGCGGTGACAAACACCCTCGTTGTAGTCGTTCGGTTTTTTGGAGGAACAAAACTGGGTGTCGGCGGATTAATATCAGCATATAGAACAACGGCTCAAACTACCCTCGAAACTTGCAACGTCATTGAAAAAACAATTGACATTCATTATCAAATATCATTTGACTATAAAAACATGAATAAGGTCATGAGGGTGATCAAAGAAAAAAAACTAGAAATTGTAACCCAAGAAATGAAAATGATAGAGGAAACAGGATTGCCAATTGGCATAATAGAGATAAAAACACGAAAAAAAAATGCCGAAATTATATTCGACATTTTTAACTCCATATTCGAAATCGACATCAAAACTATAAAATAATTTTGGTCCGAATTCATCAGTTTTACATTTTGGCAAGTTTCTCTTTAACATATTCCGGAGGGAGAGTCGGACGGCTAGTTTTCATGTCAACAAAAACCAAGGTGGAGCTGGCAATTGTTAATAACTCCAACTTCTCGTTGTAGATTTCATAGTCAAATTCAATCTTAACTGAAGTTTGACTTTTAAAAATAGTTTTAACCGTCAAAAGATCGTCATATCGGGCCGGTTTTTTGTAATTTATGTTTAGGGAAACCACCGGAAGCATAATTCCGTTTTCCTCCATCCATTTGTAGGAAACCCCAAGGTTTCTGAGCCATTCCACGCGCCCCATCTCAAAATACTGCGCATAATTGCCGTGATAAACCACTCCCATTTGATCCGTTTCGGAATACCTCACGCGTACACTAAATTCATGTTCTTTCATACTTTTATTTGTTTTTTTATTTAAATTTTAATTTGTCAAATACTACTTACAACAATATTTTTACAAATTCAACCCCTATTTATTTTTTTTTACAGAAATTTGTTCACATATTTGTTAACCCGAAAAATATCGAAATTTTTGGTATTTTTTAATAAGAGACCGATTACTAAATAAAATAATTTACCTAGAATTTATGAACAAAACTGCTCAATCAGTATGGGAAAACTGTTTGTCTTTTATTAAAGACAACATTCAAGACCAAGCATTCAAAACTTGGTTTGAACCAATTAAATCAGTTGAACTTACCGATAACGCATTGTACATTCAGGTTCCAAGTAAATTCTTCTATGAATGGCTGGAAGAACACTATGTAAAACTACTAAAAGTAGCCTTGACCAAAGAACTTGGTAAAAACGCGAAGTTACTTTATAAAATCAAAATGGAAAACACTTATGGCAATAAACAACCGTTTACGGAACAATTGCCAAGTGCTAACCGCGCCCCGATGAAACCCCAAAATGTTGATGCTCCTTTTAAAAACCTTGATCCTGAATTAAAAAATCCATTTGTAATTCCAGGAATCAGAAATTTAAAGATAGAATCGCAATTGAATGCCAACTATAGTTTTGACAATTTCCTGGAAGGGGATTCAAACAGACTGGCACGTTCAGCGGGAATGGCTGTAGCCAACAAACCAGGCGGGACATCCTTCAACCCCTTATTGATTTTTGGCGGCGTAGGACTGGGAAAAACGCACTTAGCGCATGCCATTGGAGTTGAAATCAAAGACAAATATCCTGAAAAAACAGTTTTATACATATCTGCCGAAATATTCACGCAACAATACATTGATTCGGTAAAGAAAAACAACCGGAATGATTTCATCCATTTTTATCAATTAATTGATGTTTTGATTATTGACGATGTTCAGTTTCTTTCCGGTAAATCAGGAACACAGGATGTGTTTTTCCATATATTTAATTACTTGCACCAAAACGGCAAGCAAGTTATTCTGACTTCGGACAAAGCGCCAGTTGATATGCAAGATATTGAGCAACGCTTATTGTCTCGATTCAAATGGGGATTGTCAGCTGAATTGCACCAACCTGATTATGAAACCAGAATTTCTATACTTAAGAACATTTTGTATCGTGATGGTGTTGAAATTCCTGAAGAAATCATTGAATACGTAGCACGCAACATCAAATCAAATGTTCGCGAATTGGAAGGCGCCATTATCTCGTTGATTGCGCAATCCTCTTTCAACAAAAAAGAAGTCACCATTGAATTGGCGAAGAGTGTTGTCGAAAAATTCGTGAAAAATGTAAAACGAGAAATTTCTATCGATTACATTCAAAAAACAGTTTCCGATTATTTCCAATTGGATCTGGAAACCTTGCAATCAAAAACAAGAAAAAGGCATGTGGTCCAAGCAAGACAGTTGGCTATGTTTTTCGCGAAAAAATTCACGAAAGCCTCTTTGGCGAATATCGGTTCCCAGATTGGTGACCGTGATCACGCAACCGTATTGCACGCTTGCAAAACAGTGGACAACTTAGTGGCCACCGACAAACAATTCAAGAAATTTGTTGAAGATATCCATAAAAAATTAACGCTATAAAAGCATCATGCCCGTAAAAATTTTAATGGTTTGTTTGGGGAATATTTGTCGATCACCATTGGCAGAGGGCATCATGGCTTCCAAACTTCCCAAAGATAAATTCACCGTAGATTCTGCCGGGACCGGTTCATGGCACATTGGTCATTCACCTGACGCCCGTTCAATCTCAACCGCCAAAAAGAACAAGCTCGATATTTCAAAACAAAAAGGCAGACAATTCAGCGTTAATGATTTCGATACCTACGACTATATCTATGTCATGGACAAGTCGAATTATGACGATGTAATCGAATTGGCGAAAACTTCTGAGCAAAAAAACAAAGTACAAATTATTTTGAATGAATTGTATCCTAATGAAAATGTGGATGTTCCCGATCCTTATTTTGGTATGCCGAACGGCTTTGACATTGTCTATAATATGCTAGATGAAGTTTGCGACATTATAGCCGACAAATTAAAAAAGGCTCACTAATAATTTTGAGCGGTTTTTTTCAACTCTAAATTCATATCTATTTCTTTATTAATGCCGTTCTTTGCATTTCTAAATTAGTTTACAAATCAAAATCGATCGCAATGAAATCAAATACCTCATTAGGGAAACTCTATCTAATCCCCACAACTATGGGCGATTGTGACCCTATGGATGTTCTGCCTCACACTGTAAAAAGAACTATTGACTTCATTGATCATTATATTGTTGAGAATGACAAAACAGCCCGGAAATCAATAAAGGAGGTTAGCCCCGAAAAAAAACAATCCGAACTGGTATTGTTTACTTTAAACAAACGCACCGAAGTAAAAGAACACCTTGATTTCATCAAACCTTTATTAGAAGGCAAAAACATGGGATTAATGAGCGAAGCCGGTTGCCCCGGAGTGGCTGATCCTGGCGCAGTTATCGTGAAACTGGCGCATGAAAAAGGGATTCAGGTCATCCCATTGGTCGGCCCCTCTTCCATACTGTTGGCCATGATGGCTTCCGGAATGAACGGTCAAAGCTTTACGTTTCACGGTTATTTGCCTATTGAAAAGGACGAAAAGAAAGCGAGCTTCAAAAATCTCGAAAAGATATCTTTCGAACAAAATCAGTCGCAAATTTTCATCGAAACGCCATACCGCAACAATAAATTATTGGAAGATTTGTTGCAGACTTTGCATCCAGAAACGCATTTATGCATAGCCACGGACATCACACTGCCAACGGAATACATTAAGACCAAAAAAATTTCGGCATGGAAAAAGGAAAATGTGGATTTACACAAACGTCCAACCATTTTTATCATCCATAAAATGTAAATTTTAGATTACGAATGGAATATTTTTATATCTTGGTAAAAACTAAACCATCAAAAGAATTAAAATGAAGGTAACCAAAAGAGACGTTAGAGTATTTGTATTGGGCATGATCGCCTTTTTTGCAATTGAGTCTATCTACAACTGGAAAGAAGTTAAACAAGTTATATCTAATGGCTGGCATGATGGCTATAATAGCAACTAACTATTCTGTAGCCGTTGAAGGATAAAATATAATGCAGTTTTATTGCAGCGGAAAAAATTAAATCCATTTGATTATGAAAAATACTTTTTTATAATCAAATGGATTTTTAGTTTTTATTAACGTCACTCAAATAAATTATCGCTCTTCTTCATAAAATTATATTCCCCAAAGATTATTACGTAAAAAAACATCGTTAAATACTGAAAATCAAAATTTTATAATTAAATTTAATCCCCCTAATCTAAAAAAAATCACAATTATAAATTTTAAACAAATTTAATTATGAAAAACAAAATTTTTAAGGGAGGATTAGTGTTGCTTATCGTGACCTTGTTCCTAGGCTGTAATCAAAAAAAAGAGGCGCCCATGGCGACAACTACAGTTGACAAAGAAGCCATCAAAACTGAAATTCAAGCGATGGAAGATGCCTACGCAGCTGCCTATAACGCAAGAAATGCAGCAGACGTCGCCATGTATTATTCAGACGATGCCATAAGTTTTTCTAATGAAAAAAAACCGGCGGAAGGCAGGGCAGCGATTCAGGAATCGATAAAGGCAGATTTGGCAACCTTTCCAAAAGGAGCTAAAATATCGTTCGAGACAAAAGAAGTGCACGTTTCAAATGATGGTAACCAGGTTGTGGAAATTGGCGGCTATGCCGTCACAGATTCCACAAATACCAAAATGAGAACAGGAAACTTCATGAGTCTATTTGAAAAAAGAGACGGAAAATACCTTTGCACAAGGGATATGGGAACTTCCGATATGCCTATACCAAAGAAATAAAAAGTCAGTAGACTCAATACGCAAGAGACAGCCTAAAAAGGAACTCGCTTAAGCTAAAAGACATAATGGTTTTTTAAAAATCGCAAAGAATCGTTTTCGAGCTGAACCTTTGTGGATTATTAGTGAACTTGGCGATTCTTCTTTGGACTGTTTCTTGTTTTATTGTTTCCACATAGAAGCCAACAGCTTAAATAAAATTCGATTTTCAAATCAAATGCCATTATCCTAATTTAGGCGAACGAATCCAACTAAAGCGATAAAATCAAACTAACACTTTAAGCGACATCTTAAAAAGTGGCTGCTTTTGAGCCATTTGTTATGCGCGCATACTATTAAATTTCATATATTTACTATTTACAATTCAACAAACTAAAATTAGGATGAGCTATACAGATAAAATGTTGCGCGATGATGCGTTAATAAACAAAGTCATCGTTGTTACCGGCGGCGGCAGCGGATTAGGGAAAGCGATGACCAAATATTTCCTCGAACTGGGCGCAAAAGTGGCCATTACCTCCAGGGATTTGGACAAACTAAAAAACACCGCATCGGAACTGGAGTCTGAAACAGGCGGTACCTGCCTACCTATTCAGTGCGACGTGCGCCATTATGATGAAGTCGAGAACATGCTGCAAAGCGTTTTGAAAGCTTTCGGAAAAGTGGATGTATTATTGAACAATGCCGCGGGTAATTTCATTTCGCCAACGGAACGCTTATCTGCCAACGCCTTTGACACCGTAATTGACATCGTTTTGAAGGGATCCAAAAACTGTACCCTTGCTTTTGGGAAACACTGGATCGATTCCAAACAGGCGTCTTCGACGATTTTGAACATCGTGACAACCTACGCCTGGACCGGTTCAGCCTATGTTGTGCCAAGCGCAACCGCAAAAGCGGGGGTGCTGGCCATGACAAGAAGTCTTGCGGTAGAATGGGCCAAATATGGCATTCGCTCTAATGCGATTGCACCTGGGCCATTCCCCACAAAAGGCGCCTGGGACAGATTATTGCCTGGGGATCTTGCCGAAAAATTTGACATGGCTAAAAAAGTGCCATTGAAGCGTGTTGGTGACCACCAAGAATTGGCCAATTTAGCCGCCTATCTGATTTCTGATTTTTCTGCCTATGTGAACGGTGAAGTAATTGTGATTGACGGAGGCGAATGGCTGAAAGGAGCCGGACAGTTTAATATACTGGAGGCCATTCCCGAAGAACTTTGGTACCAACTCGAAATGATGATAAAAGCAAAAAAGAACAAATAATTAAGATCTGAATTCTTTTAAAGAAGAGTGCGCCTTTTTTTTGGCTCGCTCTTTTTTTTGTCCAAAACCTAACCCAAATTAAAGGAAAAGCTTCACAAATCGAAACAATATTTTTTTTGCTGTAAAAGATTGCCCAAAGGAAGCTGTCTTTTATGCAAATAAAATGCTAGAAAATTTGATAAAGACAGTTGGATTGTCTGTAAATTAAAACTCCCAAAACCCTCAAAAAGATTTCAAAAAAAAACAAAATCCACTCCCAATAAAATTCCTATTTTTGTGCCATCAATAAATAAACAACCATTTATGCTCATTATAGGGATTGCAGGCGGAACAGGAAGCGGAAAAACAACCGTGGTTCATCAAATTATGAATGAATTACCTGAAAAGGAAGTAGGTATCATTTCTCAAGACTCCTATTACAAGGAGAACAACAACTTAAGTTTTGACGAACGGGCCCTTATCAATTTTGACCACCCAAGAGCTATTGATTTTGAATTATTGGTCGCCCACCTTAAGGAACTTAAAGAAGAAAAAACGATCCACCAACCGGTATATTCTTTCGTAACCCATAACAGGACTGAAGATACGATTACTACCCATCCCAGAAAAGTGATGATCGTTGAAGGTATTTTGATTCTGGCCAATCCAGAACTGAGAGACTTGTTTGACGTAAAAATCTATGTTCATGCAGACTCTGATGAAAGATTGATACGACGATTAAAACGTGATATAGCAGAACGCGGACGGGACATGGATGAGGTCTTGAATCGCTACCAAAACACACTCAAGCCCATGCATCAGCAGTTTATTGAGCCCACAAAAGCGTTTGCAGACATTATTATACCCAACGACAAATACAATACGGTTGCAATAGATGTGGTTAGGGCGGTAATAAATCAAAGAATTCTATAAATTTATCGTAATTTTAACCTCAATATAATTCCTTGTTGTTCTTCCAAAACAGGAAGAATGAGGAGCTATTTCCCGCTTTCGCCTTTATCCACGTCAAAAAACGTGGGATATCGGCTCTATCGGGGCTAAAAAAAAATAAATGACAAATCCACACAAAGACAAACCTTGGTTTAAATTTCTGAGCAATAAATATGTATGGGTATTGTTGTTTTTTTCGACTTGGATGATTTTCCTGGACAACTACTCCTACTTTGACCATCGCTTTTTAGACAACCAAGTCAGCGAACTCGAAGACAATAAAGAATATTACCAAGAGGAAATAAAGAAAGACGAAGAACAAATAAAACAGCTGAAAAATCCGCAACAAATTGAGAAATATGCCCGTGAAAAGTACTTTATGAAGAAGGAAAACGAGGACATTTATATCATCGAACTGGAAGGTGACAGCATTGAGAATAGCAGCAAATCTTGAATTATCAAAAATAACAATTAAAAATGGCCAATAATTTATTCGAAGATTTCGATCCGGTTAGCTCAAAGCAATGGAAACAAAAAATCCAGTTTGAACTCAAAGGCGCAGATTACAATGAAACCTTAATCTGGAATTCGCCCGAAGACATCAAGGTTAAGCCTTTTTACCATAAGGATGAATTCACAAAAGCTTTTCCCGTTACCACAAAAGCCTCCGAATGCAAAATTTGCCAAAATATTTTTGTTTTCGACATCGAAAAATCGGTCGAAAGGGCTTTGGATTCCTTGTCCCGCGGTGCAGAAAGTCTTCGTTTCACTATTGAAGATGAAACGATTGACGTGGTAAAACTGTTGGAGAAATTGCCTCTGGAAAACGTTGCCATTTATTTCAACTTTAATTTTATCTCAATCGATTTCGTTAAAAACATTGATACCATAGCCTTGCAAAAAAAAGCAATTGCTTTTTATAATCTCGATCCCATAGGACAATTGGCCAAAGAAGGTAATTGGTTCACCACCACCGACAAAAACAATTTCGATACGCTAAACTTGTTGGCCACTGCCATTCCTGATAGTTCGATAATCAGTATTGATGCCGGATTATACCAAAATGCAGGAGCCAATATGGTCCAGCAGATTGCCTACGCTCTGGCGCACGCCAATGAATACTTCAACAGAATTCCAATTATCAGCAAACCAATTGTCTTTGAAGTTTCGGTTGGAACCAATTACTTTTTTGAAATTGCCAAGTTGCGGGCGTTCCGTTTGCTTTTTAATTTAATAGCCAAAGAATACAACCATACTCAAGATTGCCATTTGTTAGTTTCCCCCACAAAACGCAACAAGACACTATACGATTACAATGTAAACATGTTGCGAACCACCACCGAATGCATGTCGGCGATTTTAGGCGGAGCCGATGCCATTGCCAATTTGCCTTACGACTCACTATACCATAAAGACAATGAATTTGGGGACAGGATCGCCCGAAATCAATTGCTGATCCTTAAAAAGGAAAGTTATTTTGACAAAGTAAATAACCCTGCCGACGGAAGTTATTACATAGAAACGCTCACGTCCCAATTGTCTGAAAAAGCGCTGGCCTTGTTCAAAGACATCGAGGCCACAGGTGGTTTCCTAAAACAATTGAACGAGGGCATCATCAAAAGAAAAATACAGGAAAGTGCTGACAAGGAGCAAGAACTTTTTGACTCAGGCAAAGAAGTGCTGTTGGGTACCAATAAATACCCCAATAAAGACGACAAGATGAAACACGATTTAGAATTGTTCCCTTTTGTAAAAATAAAACCGCGAAAGACCCTGATCATCCCTATCATCGAAAAACGCCTTGCCGAAAAAATGGAGCAGGAACGGCTCGATTCAGAATAAGAATCAATCGCATCCAACTACAAACCGCATAAATTAGAGTCAGAAATGATAAGAAATGACCTCAAACATATTAAATTAGAAGCTCAAAAATCGAATAGCGACAGTCCAGATCCATCGGCCGAAAAATTTTTGACAGCCGAAGGAATAAAACTCAAGGAAGCCTATTCAGAAAAAGATATCGAGAATCTACACCATCTTGACTTCGCGGCGGGTTTTGCGCCTAATTTACGTGGCCCTTACGCGACGATGTATGTTCGCCGACCATGGACTATTCGCCAATATGCGGGATTTTCCACTGCCGAAGAAAGCAATGCTTTTTATAGACGTAATCTTGCAGCGGGCCAAAAAGGCCTTTCCATTGCATTTGATTTACCCACACATCGTGGGTATGACTCAGACCACGAACGCGTGGTGGGAGACGTGGGAAAAGCGGGCGTGGCCATAGATTCTGTCGAGGACATGAAAGTGTTGTTTGACCAGATTCCGCTTGACGAAATGTCGGTATCCATGACTATGAACGGTGCAGTTCTACCCATAATGGCATTTTATATCGTGGCCGCCGAGGAACAAGGCGTTAAGCCGGAGCAACTTTCGGGAACCATACAAAATGACATCCTTAAGGAATTCATGGTGCGCAATACTTATATTTACCCACCTACTCCGTCGATGAAAATCATTGCGGACATATTTGAATTTACGAGCAAAAAAATGCCCAAATTCAACTCCATATCGATATCAGGATACCATATGCAGGAAGCGGGAGCAACGGCCGACATTGAATTGGCGTACACCCTTGCCGATGGATTGGAGTACATCAGAACAGGTCTGTCAACCGGTATGAAAATCGATGATTTCGCCCCGCGTCTTTCCTTTTTCTGGGCCATAGGGATGAACCATTTCATGGAAATTGCAAAAATGCGCGCCGGCAGAATGATTTGGGCCAAATTAGTAAAACCATTTAACCCGAAAGATGATAAATCATTGGCTTTAAGAACACATTGCCAAACCAGCGGATGGAGTTTAACGGAGCAAGACCCATTTAATAATGTTGCCCGTACCTGTATTGAAGCTGCGGCAGCGGCATTTGGAGGAACACAATCCCTACATACTAATGCCCTTGACGAGGCCATTGCATTACCTACAGATTTTTCGGCCAGAATTGCAAGAAACACACAAATATATCTGCAGGAAGAAACCAAAATCACAAAAACCGTTGATCCGTGGGCTGGAAGCTTTTATGTGGAAAGTTTGACGCATGAAATTGCCGAAAATGCATGGAAGCTTATAGAAGAAGTTGAAGAGCTTGGCGGAATGACTAAAGCCATCGAAGCCGGAATCCCCAAACTCAGAATTGAAGAAGCGGCCGCCAGAAAACAAGCCCGTATTGACAGCTCACAAGATATAATTGTCGGGGTTAATAAATACCGACTGGAAAAGGAAGATCCTTTGCAAATCCTCGACGTGGACAACCAAATGGTGCGCAAGCAACAGCTGGAACAATTGGACCGCATCAAGACTACAAGGGACACCGAAAAAGTACAAGAATCACTAAAAAAACTAATCCTTTGCGCCCAAACCGGTGAAGGAAATTTATTGGAACTGGCCGTGGACGCTGCAAGAAACCGAACAACGTTGGGTGAAATTAGCGATGCGCTGGAAACAGTTTTCGGAAGATATAAAGCACAAATTAAATCCTTTAGCGGCGTGTACAGTAAAGAAATAAAAGACGACAAAAGTTTTGAGAAAGCCAAACAGTTGGCTGATGCCTTTGCGAAGCAGGAAGGCCGTCGCCCCAGAATTATGATTGCCAAAATGGGGCAAGACGGACACGATCGCGGGGCCAAAGTGGTGGCAACCGGTTATGCTGACGTAGGTTTTGACGTGGACATTGGCCCACTTTTCCAGACCCCTGCAGAAGCTGCCAAACAAGCGGTTGAAAATGACGTTCATATTCTGGGTGTTTCGTCTTTGGCTGCAGGACACAAGACACTGGTTCCCCAAGTAATTGAGGAACTCAAAAAATACGGCCGAGAGGACATCATGGTGGTTGTGGGCGGGGTGATTCCCCCGCAAGACTACCAATATCTATTTGATGCAGGCGCCGTTGCCGTTTTTGGCCCAGGAACTAAAATCAGCGATGCTGCAATAAAGATATTGGAGATTCTGGTCGGCGAATAATATTGTTTTTAAATTAAAAAAACACCAACTTTTCAGTTGGTGTTTTTTTTTGAAATAGTTCCCTTCCTGAAATAATGAAAAAATCGACTTGATATCTACTGATGATATCTTGTTTTTCGCTAACCAAGATCTTCTACCGAAATTACTAATGTCTAATAATCCATGTGTTAATTAACAAATCTTTCATAGATGTTTAACCATAAATGGAAACCCAAATTCGTAAATTTACTCAGCTGTTAACAAATGTTTAATTGCAATAAAGTAAATTTTTAAATATCACCTTAAGAAATTCTAACATGGAATAGGTTGCTACAATGAAAAGGGGAAGTAAATGGTAAGCCTTATAATTTATTATATGTTAAAATTATCTAAACCTGTTTAATTTAAATCTACCATTATGAAATATTATGCAATAATTTTGTTGGCGTTAGGGCTGACAACCGTATCCTACTCGCAAGATAAAACGGATGCACAAGGGAATATTAGTATAGAGAATTTACCTGCCGTAGTCATCAAAAGCGCCGGAACAGACTTTTCAGTCTATTTGCCTGACAGAAACGCAGATCCAAAAGTAAGAAAACTAGAAGATAGTTTCATAGCGTATGACCTCGGTAAAGACTATGAGGGTTATGATACCTACTTGGTAATTATGGAAACAAAGGGCGGTTCTTTGTCTGCCACGTACAATGAAAAAGGGAAATTAATGACTGTAGTGGAAAACTACAAAAATGTAAAACTTCCGAGTGACGTCATCTATTCCGTCTATAAATCATTTCCTGGATGGGAAATCGTAAATGACAAGTATTTATACTCACAAAAGGAAGGGGACGTTGTAAAAAAGCAATACCATCTCAAAATTAAAAAAGGAAAACAAAGCAAAAATCTAACAGTTCATCCAAATGGTGAAATTGTTGCCGGATTATAATAAAAAAAGTAAACTAATAGTCATTTAGCTGTCCAATAAAATGGACAGCTTTTTTTTATAACTCCTATTTTCGTCGCAAATGAAATTGGTCCTGATATTAGAAAATATAAATTAAATGCTGCCTTTAAAAAAAGACGGTAATATTCTTAATAAAAAGAAGCCGTAAAACCCGTTTTTATTAACACAACGTAAAGAAGAGTTTAACAGCTAAAATGTGTTAAAAAAACTAACTTTACAAGAAAGGTGGCTTTTTTCAATTACAAAACAAACAACAATTTCATTAAACTAAATTCACAACATATTGATTTACAATTTTTTAACTAATTTAACTTGAAAACTGAATATTAATTTAAAACTAATTATTATGAAATCATTTATTATTGCTTTATTGCTATTAGGCTTGACTATCCCGTCTTATTCTCAAGATAAAATGAAGAAAGACCAAGAAGAGGGAGTCGTAAAAATGGAAGAATTACCGGCAGTCGTTATTAAAAGAGTGGGGAAAGATTTTTCAGTGTACCTCCCAGACAACAATCCTGACCAAGACGTTAGAAGAATGGAAGAAAAATTTATCGCCTATGACATTGGGAAAGATTATGAGGGCTACGAAAACTACCTTTTATTAATGGAGACTAAAGATGGATCGTTATCAGCAACCTACGATGAAAACGGAAAACTGATTCGTGTCGTGGAAGAATACAAAAATGTAAGACTACCGAACGAAGTGATATATTCCATCTATAAAACTTATCCTGATTGGACCATTGTAAACGACAAATACTTGTACACCCAAGAGGAAGGTGATGTCTTGAAAAAACAATACAATCTAAAAATCAAGAAAGACAAACAAACTCTCAGATTGACAGTTCGTCCAAATGGGGATATTTTAAAAGTAAGATAAAAAAAGGCAGTCAAACAAATTTGTTTGACTGCCTTTTTATTTTAACCTATTATAATTTTAATTCAAGCTTGCAACCGCATTAACATTTGGTACAATAAGGGAAGTGTCATAGCCTCCAAATGCCCTCATGTAACTTCTAATTGAAGCACCATAAGCATCCTTAATTGATATTTTACCATTATGTTTAAAATATCTTTTTACGGAACCTGCACCGCCGAGGTGGGCTGCAGCCAAAATACCGGATTCGGTAACCAAAATCCCGTTAACCACAGTACCGTCGTACTTCTTTATTACTTCTTGTAGAATGGATTTGTTCTTTGACAAAAGCGCCACAAAGGCTCTTTCCTGCATCTTAGGGCTTCGCAAGAATAAAGAAGTGTCATATATCCCAACTGATCTTAGGGTTTCGATACCAAATTGGTATTTTCCCATATACCCGAGAGAATTAATTTTTTTGTATTTCCCTTCCGATTCTTTGAAACCAAGGGCTTCTTTGAAACCAATAAATAAATTTCCGGTAAAAGGGATGTTCAAATTGGTGTAATCTTCCTGTTCTTGGGATGGATATAAGTATCGAATTCCATCCGGGTTTTTTATTAGAAACCATTGATTCGCATCTATTTTAAGGGGTTTAAAACCTGCACTTAAAAAGGCTATAATAATAGCTAAACTTGTATAAAAATACCACTTTCTTACCATAAATTGTTTTTCTTCTAAACGCTGTCCCGTTAAGAAATTTCTGCGTGCAAAGATACACTAAAATTTATAAAGCTGAAAACCAAGATGTTAATCTTGTCTAAAAACACAAAATGTGACCTATAAATCCCTCGTTAGCTGAGTATTCAATCGTTGGCGCTGGGATTTTAAAAGTGCGGAAAACATAAAAAAATGCATTCTAAAAATTGTCTTTTTTGCCAATTTTCGTCAGCAGAGCGTCAAAACTCACATGAAATCGGTGAAAAAAATCCGCTTTTCTCAACCAATTATTTACTTTTAAATAATTCTGATTTAATTGAGATCGCTAACCCCAAATTGATGCCCAAAATTAGAACATCCATATAAATTTAAAACAAATAAAAATACAATGGGTGAGAATTGGCTAAAAGTAGATGAAGTGTAATTTAAATTGGTTGAACTGCTTAATTTCCACTGTGGGAGCAGGGATTTTCACCGTGTTCAAGACCGAAAAAACGGTTTTTAACAGATGTGAATTGGTTTTAATTTTAGTTAAATCCACATCAAAGCTCAAATAAAACTGTCTGGTTCTGGCATTATTTGCCGCCAAAAATAAATCAGAACTTTCACCGTTTCCGCTGACCATCCCATCAGCACCGTAGCCAACAGCCAAATTGAGCCATTTGGGTATTTTTGAATCTTTGAGGAAGGAGTGTAAGTTAACCGAAAGCCAATAGGTTTGGCCGTTGTAATCTTTCAATAGTTGTTCGGCAAAAGAATGCCCTAAAGCGTTGGGTCTGTATTTTGCATACTGGGTAGTGTGAAATGAAAATTTCGGGATGACGCGTTGTTCGTTCCACAACAGTTCCTGAGACACGTATAAAGCAGTCCCTGAAGCATTCGCTACTATATCGCCTGTGGAAGCACCCCATTCAGAAGAAAAGCCATCAAATACCTCAACAGCGCTTAGGAACACAAAACCCAAACCTGAACCGTAGAGCAATTGATCCTTTTTTGAGGCTCCACTCCACTCCAGCATTTCGGAACCCAACCTACCCATCTGATAGGAGGAGTAAAAATGACCCACTTTGTCCATCTGCAACCACTCCGAATTATCATTTATAAAATGAAATTTAGATTTTGGATAATTGGCATACCAAAGTTGGTTCAAACCGATTAATGCCCCTGAAGCCAATACTGCTTCGGTGATAAACACGGCATTTTTTCTTTTGACATTTAAGGTGTCCGACGGTTTCAGGAAACCTTCCAATTTGGACTGCGCGAAAACGGCCTGAAACCCCAGCACTAACAAAAATAGAAGAAAACTGTTTTTTTTATAGGTCAAAACTATCTTTTCACCCCTTGGCTGTTGATCCAATCCGAGTATTTTTTGGCGTTTTTGTTATGCTCTGCCAAAGTGGAGGCAAATTCATGGTAACCAAAACGATCTACGCTGGCGCAGAAATAAATGAAATCATTTTTTTCTGGGTTCAGCACTGCTTCCAGAGCGGTAATGTCCGGCATTGCAATCGGTCCCGGAGGCAGTCCCGTATTCATATAGGTATTGTAAGGCGAAGCCATTGTCAAATCGTTATAAAACACCCTTTTTATGACCTGGTCAAAATCGTTTGATTTCTTTTTGATGGCAAATATCACCGTAGGATCGGCTTGAAGCGGCATTCCCAACCTCAACCTATTCAGGTAAACCCCTGCAATGCGTGGCCTTTCGTCTTTTTTCACTGATTCCTTGTGTACTATCGAAGCCAAAATGGTCGCTTCGACTGGCGTTAAGCCTTGTTCCTTGGCTTTGGCTACACGTTCCTTGTTCCAAAACTTTCGGTATTCCTTGATCATTTTATCTCGGAATTTTTCGGCGGTTGTATTCCAATAGATTTCATAGGTGTTGGGAATAAATACGGCCAAAACATTATCTTCATTAAACTCGTTTTCTTTCAAAAAAACTGAGTCTTTAAATGAAGTCAATAGCGACAAACTATCCGCCTCAATTTGCGAGCCGACGCGTCCCGCCAGATTTTCTATTCTTTCCTGATTATTAAAGGCCAAGTTTACCGGCACATTTCTTCTCAAGGTTTTTACCAGATCGTAACTGTTCATTCCCTTGGTAAATAAATAACGTCCTGGGCTCAGGTTTTGAGGGTAGCTCATTTTATCGGCCACCATTTCAAAACGATCAATATTTACAACATAGGGAGCTATTATTTTTTTTACATCATCGTAATTTGCATCTGTCGGAATATGTACGTAAACTTCTTTTTCTGCAAATTTGGTGTTATCCGCAAAAATTTGACCTATCAAAATAAACCCGTAAACAACTAATGCGGATATCAAAACGACAGATACGATTGAAATGATTTTTTTTAACTTCAAAACTAAAAATATTAAAATTGTTGATTAATTAACTGGAAAATTTCCTCATCCTTGTAGATGCCGTTTACAAGATTCCAATCTTTTTTTACACCTATACATTGAAAGCCAAATTTAGTAAAAAGAGCTTTACTCGCTTCATTTTCGGTGCCAATATTTGCATAAAGCTGATGCAGGTTCAAATGATAGAAAGCATATTGGATTAATAAACCCAAAGCTTCCGAACCGATTTTTTGGTTTCGGTTGTCATTGCCCTGAATCACGATTCCAACCCCTGCCCTGTTGTTCTTTGGATCAAAATCAAACAAATCTATCAATCCTACAGCCGGAAAGTCCCGGTCTTGGCAAATGGCCAATCGCAATTGCTTGGCCTCGTAAATGTCCTGATGCGCGTTCTCAAGATATTGTTTCACTAAAAATCTACTGTAAGGAGTCTGGGTGTTACTCACTTCCCAAATGGATTGGTCGTTTTCTATGGCATAAATAAACTCTAAATCATTGGGCTCAAGTGCCCGGATGTATATGTTGTCTCCTTTTAGGGTAATCATAAGGGTTTTGGGTATGGTTTATGGCTATTCTTTAAATCTCGATAGATCCTTTAAAAACAAATTCTGCGGGACCTATCAGGAAAACGTTGGTATATTGATTGTCCTTTATGTCAAATGAAACGGCCAATTTTCCGCCTCGCACATTGACGTCTATCGAGGTGGCCTCGGTCAGTCCGGTTGCGTTCATCGCTATGGCAACTGCCGTAGCACCGGTTCCGCAAGCCAAGGTTTCGTCTTCAACTCCCCTTTCGTAGGTGCGAAGCGAAAAAGTCGTTTCGTTTATTTTCTTTACGAAGTTTATATTGCTGCCCTCTTTTCCATACAAGCCTCCATAACGGATGGCCGCTCCATTTTCTTTGACATCAAAATGCTCCAAATCATCTACTATTTCAACGTGATGCGGAGAACCCGTATTTAAAAAAGTATAATTCAAGTCCGTTTTTATCGTAGCAACGTCAATCATTTGCAGTGATACGATACCGTCGTCGGTAACGGTTGCATGGTGCAATCCGTCTATGGCATTAAATGTACAATTGTTTTTAATGACGCGCAGCTTTTTGGCGAAAGCCACTAAACACCTTCCCCCATTACCACACATGCTGCTTTGGTTTCCATCGGAGTTGTAGTACACCATTTTGAAATCGACAACTGGGTCATTTTCCAATAAAATAAGGCCGTCACCGCCTATGCCGAAACGTCTGTCACATAAATGCGCAATCAGTTCGATGTTTTCTTTGGGGAAAGCATCCTTGCGATTGTCAATCATTACAAAATCGTTTCCGGTTCCTTGGTATTTATAGAATTCTATTTCCATTGTCTTTCAATTGTGTTGCCACAAAAGTACGAACTATTAATGAAATGTTAATCATTGTTAAAGAGCGTTAAACTGTTTTTTAACAAAGGTTTTTACCTTTATTTTTACCTATCCTAAAATGTAAATAAAAACTTAACTATGAAACGATTTTCACAGCTTTTTTTAGTGGCCTTATTAAGCGGAGCCACAACATTGGGGGCCTATAAATTGCTGTTCGACGACAATGGCAAATTCTCGTTGGGCAAAAGCCCCATAACAACACTTGCGACCAATTCCTACGCCAAAAAAGTGGGCTTATCTCCCGAAGTGCTCGATTTTACCGAAGCGGCCGAGAAGACCATTCATACGGTCGTCCATGTCAAAAACGTATCCTACAAAACGGTCACCAATCCCATGCTGGAATATTATTATGGCTACAAAGGCGGGCAAACCCAGGAACAGGTGGGAACGGGATCTGGAGTGGTTATTTCTGAAGATGGATATATCGTGACCAACAATCATGTCGTGAAAGGAGCCTCAGAAATTGAAATCACCTTGAACAATAAAAAATCATACAAAGCAAAACTCATCGGTACCGATTCCAAAATGGACATTGCCCTGCTAAAAATTGATGCCGACGAGAAACTTTCCTATACCACATTCGGGAATTCCGATTCGGTAAAAGTGGGCGAATGGGTTTTGGCGGTTGGGAATCCGTATAATTTAACTTCAACGGTGACCGCGGGTATAATTTCGGCTAAAGCCAGAAATCTGGACGCCAGTGGGATTCAATCCTTCATACAAACGGATGCCGCTGTGAACCCGGGAAATAGCGGTGGCGCATTAATAAACACCCGAGGGGATTTAATAGGTATCAATACAATGATATCCTCTATGACGGGTTCGTATGTGGGCTATTCGTTTGCGGTTCCCTCAAATATTGTCCGAAAAATAATCGAGGACATTATGGAATACGGAAATGTGCAAAGGGGAATTCTGGGCGTCGAAGGCGGCGAACTCAACGCCACGGCCTCAAGAGAATTAGGCATTACGCGAACCGAAGGTTTTTACATCAGTACCGTTACCAAAAATTCAGGAGCCCAAAAATCCGGATTGAGAAAAGGGGATATAATCGTGAAACTGGACAACCAAAGCATTGCCACTTTTGCGGACCTTTCGGGATACATAAATACCAAAAGGCCAAATGACAAAGTGCAAGTTACCTTTATAAGAGACGGCAATAACAGAACCGTTCCGGTGGTGTTGAGTAAAAACGAATTTTTCAGTACCGAATTTAAAGGAATTGAACTAGAGAATATTGACGCCGCAGACAAAAAGAGGTTCAATCTTGATTATGGAGTGAAAATAAAATCAATTTCGAATGAAAATTTGGCGCAGTACAGCGACGAACTGAAAGGAAACATCATATTGAGCATTGATAACGTAAAAGCGAAAGACATTGAATCTGTTTCCAAACTTTTGAATAAAAAAGACGAAGGCCAAAGCGTCCGTCTTGAAATGATCAATAAAAGCGGGGAAGTATTCAGAATTATCATCTGATAATCCCACGCCTTAAAATAAAAAAGCCAACTTGCAAAAACAAGTTGGCTTTTTTATTTGAAAAAAAAATCACAAAATGCTTTACGAAATCGATTGAAATGGGTATTTTTGCGCCAAATTTAAAAAAATAACTACTAAATTTTTACAAATTTTCACCTATGAATAATACAACTTTGTACCAAAAAGAAGTTTCATTCCAAGTCGACAGACGACGTTCAGGAGTCGAATTAATCAAAATCATCAGTGATTTATGGTATGACAAATCCATAGAAATGGTTTTGTTTAAAAATCAACTGCTGGATAAAAACGTAAACGACATTATCAACTTGCATCAATATGCGGGTGAATTTGTAGGCAAACCAATTAATGTATTTTCTTCGGTAGAAATCGCTAAAGTTATTTTGTCATTAGACTTACCACCTTCAAAACTGGATATCGGTAAATTGACTTACGAATATCTTTTGGAGGAAGATAAATACGAAGATGCAAGACATTTTGTATTGGACAAATTGAAAGACGCTAAATTTTCTGAGGAAATTCAACCCAAAGATGTGGTTTTATACGGTTTTGGAAGAATCGGACGATTATTGGCCAGAGAGCTAATGTCTAAAACAGGAAAAGGTAACCAATTGCGATTGAGAGCGATTGTAACCAGAGATAAAAATGACGCTTCAACACTTGAGAAAAGAGCTTCGCTGTTGCGTTACGATTCCATTCACGGTGATTTTCAAGGTTCAGTTACCGCTGACCCAGAAAACAATGCATTGATCATCAACGGTACAACCGTTCATGTAATCACGGCAAACGCGCCGGAGGATATCGACTATACCGCTTACGATATTGACAATGCTTTAATTATAGATAATACAGGTGCTTTCACCACTAAAGAAGCCTTGAGCAGACATTTAGTTTCAAAAGGAGCCCACAAAGTGTTATTAACCGCTCCGGGAAAAGGAGTGCCAAATATCGTTCATGGGGTAAACCAAAACGAATACAATCCGGACGAAACGGACATTTTCTCGGCTGCCTCTTGTACAACCAATGCCATCACTCCGATACTAAAAGCGGTAGAAGATACTTTAGGTGTTGTAAAGGGACATCTGGAAACGATACATTCGTACACTAATGACCAGAACTTGGTAGACAACATGCACAAAAAATACCGTCGTGGTAGAGCTGCAGCCTTAAATATGGTTATTACCGAAACTGGTGCAGGAACGGCAGTTGCAAAAGCGTTGCCCTCACTTGAAGGTAAACTAACGTCAAATGCGATTCGTGTTCCTGTTCCTAACGGTTCTTTGGTCGTATTGAATCTTGAAGTAGAAAAAGAAACTTCGATTGACGAGATCAACACCATCATGAAAAAATATGCCCTTGAAGGCGAATTGGTGGAGCAAATTAAATATTCGATGAATAACGAATTGGTTTCTTCTGACATCGTGGGTACTTCGGCACCATCCATTTATGACAGTAACGCCACCATCGTTTCAAACGACGGAAAAAATATCGTCTTATACATTTGGTATGATAACGAATACGGTTATAGCCATCAGGTAATTCGATTGGCGAAATATATTGCTAAAGTAAGACGTTTCACGTACTACTAGCAGACAAATTACAGGTTGGACATTGCTTTTGCAGATTTTAGTTTTTAGTTTTTAGTTCAAGTTTTAGATTTAAAGTTTACGGCAGTCCAGCCTGTATCAAATAGAAAATCCGTCCCGTTATAGTAACGAGACGGATTTTTTTATGTTTAACTCTAGAGAAGTTAGAATATAGAACAAAGAGAAAAGAAGCAAGATTCGCTCCTCACTATTCAACTCTCTTTATTCTTTATTCTTTTCTCTTTCTTTTCACTTCTCACTAAAAAACTACTCTTTCGTTCTTGTCAAGTAATAAACTGGCACTCCTAGTAGCATGATCAATACACCCCAACCGCTCGTACTCGTTTTGGTAAAAAACAAGGCGATGCATATGGCGCTGGCCACAATAATATAGAGTCCGGGCAGAAACGGGTAACCAAAAGCCTTGTACGGTCTTTCGGCATCTGGCATTTTTCTGCGCAGGATGAAGATTCCCAATATTGTCAGGATATAAAAAATCAAAACGATGATCACCACAAAATCCAGCAAATCGCCATATTTCCCTGTCAAGCACAAAGCCGAAGCCCAGAAACACTGTGCCCATAAAGCCCAAGCGGGAACAGCTGCTTTGTTCAATTCAGCGGCTTTCTTGAAGAAAACACCGTCTTTGGCCATCGTATAATATACCCTGGCCCCTGCCATGATCAATCCGTTGTTACAGGCGAAAGTCGAAATCATAATCATCACGGCTATAATCAATGTCCCAATGGATCCGAAAATGTTTTGCGAAGCTACCACACCCACGCGATCCGCCGGAGCGGTGGCAATATCCTGCAAAGGCACCACGGCCAGATACATCAGATTTGCCAACACATAAATGCAGCATACAATTAAGGTTCCCAGAAATAGGCTCAAACCCACGTTGCGTTTTGGGTTTTTGATTTCCCCTGCAATGAAGGTCACGCCTTCCCAAGCCACACTCGAGAATATCGAGCCCACCAAGGCGGCAGAAATTGCCGATATCAAAACCATTCCGCTGATAGGCATCCAGGTTCCCGTGGCCACATCAAGCGATTTTGATCCCCAAGCATCAACCCAGTTGGCGTCCCAAACTTCCGCTTTCGCGGCCATGAAACCAAAAACGATCAGTCCGGCTAACGATAGAATCTTGATCACAGTTAATACCGTCTGTAGAATCTTGGAGTTTTTCACCCCTCGACTGTTAACATAACTCAATAAAATAATGGTGAAAATAGAAACAAGTTGTGCCGCATTCAGTTTAAAATCACCCAGCTCATAAAGAATATTGGTATCGCTGACGGGCGGAAACAAATAAGCGGCAAATTTCGCGAAGGCCACACCCACTGCGGCAATCGTCCCCGTCTGTATCACGGCAAAGAAACTCCAGCCGTACAGAAAACCGATTAGCTTTCCATAGGCCTCCTTGATATACACATATTGGCCACCGGCTTTGGGGAACATCGAGCTTAGTTCACCGTAACTTACCGCAGCAACTACGGTAATCACGCCCGTAAGCACCCACATGGCGATCAGCCATCCGGCAGAACCCACTTGGCGCACCATATCTGAACTCACTATAAATATTCCGGAACCTATCATTGAACCCACCACAAGCATGGTTCCGTCAAATAAGCCCAGTTCTCTTTTAAAATCGTCTTGGTCGTTTTCTTGCATATCTAAATGTTGGTTTTTTGGTTTTTGGAATGGCTAAAGATATACTTTTTTTGGAAATTTCAGAAAATGCATCCGAAAATGACAAACTCGTTTTTGTCTTGGGCGTGCCCCTTCGTAAAAACTTCGGGTCGGGCTGTTCGCTGTATCTTTTTCGTCAGTTCGAGTTGCTCATTTTACAGCAGTATCGAGAACACGAAAAAGGATGCCGCTTCCATCCCTCACACGCACCCGAAATAACAATAGCATTTATCCATTTCAAGAAAATTTGTAAGAAAATTTTAATATATTTGAGAACAAAAGCGCAATTCAATAGCGACAATCTACCCGTTTTTGGGTGTATATACGCTATTTTGTAGCGAGTATATACAAGTTATGCGGCAGCTTAAAAAAAAAACGAGACAACAGACAATGAAAGTATATCTGACAGACCAAATAAATAACTTCAAAAAACACCTTCACTTTTTAAAGACAAGTGAAATTATGCCGTATGACAAAAAAAATCTGAAAGAGAAAACCACAACTGTTGAACTTCAAACCAATCGAAAGCTTGATCAATTAAATCTTGACTTTTTATTTGACTACCAAATCTTCCCTGATAACATAATGACTTTTATAACTCAGTGGACAGAAGAGAATAGAAAAATGAAAGTTGGAGATACAATCGCTCAACAAGTTTATATTCCACCGACAAAAATATTTTCGCAGAAAATAATTTTTGGGGTCAGAGTAAATGAAATTATTGACAAAGCAGACAGAAAAGGATTTAGTTACGAAACTCTTGACGGACACGTTGAGAAAGGTGTTTCGACATTTACAGTTGAGCAACTCGACAACAAATTACTTTTTAAAATTCAAACATACTCGACACCAGGAAACATTATAACAAAATTACTCGGGCCGATTTTTTCAGTTCCATATCAGACATTTTGCACTAAGACTGCTTTAGAAAATGTAAAAAGACAAATAGAAACACAATGACAACCGAAAATTAAAGCCGACCGCATAACAGCCGTTTTGAGCTAGCTGGAATTTAGTGGAATTATCGTTTCGCATCAAGTTTTCGTTAAGCCGAAAACTGAAAGGTTACGAATTTCCAGCCATCTCAAAGCGGCAAAACGTTGTAGGTAAGCTTCCTGAAAAAATACTAAAAACAAAGACAATATGATAAAAGAATTAATGATTTGACAATCCGAAAATAGAGCTTAATTTAGTCCCAAACCGCTTTATTACCGGAACGCTTTAGCTATGTTAAACGACGGATAAGTATGACGGAAAATAACAGCTCGAAAGATTAATGTAAACAAATATTAATATTATGAAAAAGTTACAATTCAAAGTAAGCATCAATGCATCTGTGACCAAGATTTATGATTTTATGCTTGGCATCAACAGCAAATCGACGTATGAGCAATGGACTTCTTTGTTTAACCCGACTTCGACCTATGAAGGAAGTTGGGACAAGGGAAATAAAATTCTATTTGTTGGAGTAGATGAGAAAGGAGAAAAGGGAGGTATGGTTTCCAGAATAGCTGAAAACATTCCCAACCGATTTGTTTCGATTCAACATTATGGTCTCTTTAAAGCTGGCAAGGAAATTACAGAAGGACCAGAAGTAGAAAAATGGGCAAACGGATTTGAAAACTATACCTTCGAAGAAAACAACGGAACTACAACCGTTACTATTGACTTAGACACCACTGAAGATTTTTTAGATTATATGAACCAGACCTACCCAAAAGCACTCGATAAGTTGAAAGAACTTTGTGAAAAATAACAATTTCAAGAATATTTTAAAAATACAAGGTAATAAACACAGTTTAAAAAAACACCCCCGACCGCGCTGATATGCCACAATCGTAAGTGCAGTTTAATACGATTGCTGTAATCACCAATCGCAATGGGCACAGTTTGCAAAACTGCACTAACGATTGTCTGTAAATCGAGCATTAAAAAAACGAAATGGATAAAACCAATATTTTAAATACGATTACTTTTATCACCATTTTTGTCATGTTACTTCTGGCCTTTTTTTTGCTAACCGTAAATGCGAAAAATAAACTTTCCAACAGGCTTTTTGCAGCTTTTCTGCTACTAACCACATTCGATTTGACCAGTTTTTTAACCGGTAACTATTTTGAAACTAATTTAAATTTTGAAATTTTTAGAATGACAATCAGTTTGCTGATAATGCCTGTTTTCTATTTGTACGTAACAGCAGTTTGTTATTCTGATTTTCAAATAAAACCCAAACATTTACTGTTGTTAATCCCGTTTGTGGTTGCGAATTTAGTATTTATCCCTCGGTTTTATTTGGCAACTGTAACAGAAAGTATTTCTATTTATGAGCACTTTAAGCAAATGCCTGAAATACGTTTTTTTTATATTCTGGCAGAACTACAATATGCTTTTTATATCATTTTGGTTTTTATAACTTTAAAAAAATACAAAGAAATTTATTTAGAAAATTATACGAATGCGAATAACTCATCGTACAATTGGTTATTTCAAATGACGGTGTTTTTTTTAATTGCCCACTGCGTTGTTCTTTTTAAATCACTGATACGATATACTGATTACAATGGATTATTTAATTCGTCAAATGTAATAATTGGAGCTATTGCACTACTGATAAGTTGCTGGTTTGTACTAAAAGCATTAAATAATCCCGAACTTTTTAAAGGTATAGATTCTAATATGCTGTTGGTCAATGAAGCGCTAAATAATGAAGTTACAGTAACAAAAAAAGAACCATTCGAAACTCCAAAATCACCCGAAATCGCTTTGCAAATCGAATTGGTAAAAAAGCATGTTATAGAAAACGAACCGTATCTGGAACCCTCATTAACGATACAAGAATTAGCTAAACAAGTCAGTATTCCTGTTCGAGATTTATCCGTGTTGATAAATCATCACATGAATCAACATTTTTTTGATTTTGTAAATGAATTTCGAATACAAAAAGCCATGCAAATTTTAAAAGATGCTTCAAAAAGTAAGCATACTGTTTTGGAAATTCTTTATGAAGTAGGATTTAATTCGAAATCATCTTTTAATACTGCTTTCAAAAAACACACCAATCAAACGCCTACCGAATTCAGAAACTCTTCATTATAAAGCCTTTGTAAAAAGTCGAACGTTACTACAATAAAGTCGAACCCATTTCATTACTGCAAATTGGTTCGACTTTTTTCATTCGGTCGCCCATGTTAAACTTCTGATGCAATTTTGTTTCAAATTAATACTAACAATTAAAAATTTGAAACTATGAAAATTACATCCCTATTTATCTTATTCCTCATGCCTTTCTTAGGTTTGGCACAATTACAAAAAAGTGATTCTGACCTGAAAAATCAAATTTCTGAAGAAAAATACGTCTTAATAAACGGCATCGAACAATGGATTACCATAAAAGGAAATAGTTCAAAACCTGCTATTTTGTTCATTCACGGAGGACCAGGTAGCCCGATAAGCCCTTATGTTGACGTTATATACAAAGATTTAGAAAAGGATTTTATCGTAGTTCAGTGGGATCAACGAGGAACTGCAAGAACGTATGGCCACAACTCCCCACCTGAAGAATTAACTCCTGAATATTTGCAAGCTAATCCTTTAACATTAGAACAAATGACTAACGATGGAATTGAAGTGTCAAAATATCTTTTGAAACATTTAGGAAAACAAAAAATTATACTTACCGGCACATCTTGGGGTTCTACACTTGCGGTAAAAATAGCGACAAAGCAGCCAGACCTTTTTTATGCTTATGTGGGACATTCGCAAATTGTTAATCCTTCTATTGATGCCGATTTTTACAATAAAATTTACAAAATTGCCGTGGACAGAAATGACAATGAGTCTTTAGAAATACTAAACACAATAGGAAAGCCGCCGTACAATAGGGCAAAAAATGTAGGTTTGTTATTCAGAATTTTAAAAAAATATGAAAGAGCAAATTCAACACCTGCTCCAAACAATTGGTTTGTACTTTCTCCTGCTTATGACAATGCTATTGACAATAAAAACAGAGAAGATGGAGATGATTATTCGTTTGTAAATTATGTGGGAGATGATAAATTAGGAGTTCAGCCCATGATTGCAGCCATTAATTTAATGAGAGACAATTTAGATTTTAAAATTCCTGTCTATTTAATACAAGGCAATGAAGATATTATGACACCAAAAGAAAATTCAAAGCACTATTTTGATAAAATTAAAGCACCCAAAAAAGAATATTATTTGTTACCAAAAGCTGCTCACGGTTTTAATCAATCGGTTGTAGATGCGCAATATAAAATATTTAAAAGCATAAAAGTTTTCTAAATTAAAAAGCCGAAAAGTAAAGTATTAAATCCCAAAAGGGAAATGTAACATTTTATAAAAAAACAGTGGTACACAACAAGAAGCTGCATTAATGAAAATGCAGCTTATTATTATAATGTGAAGTAGGAAAATGCGATTTTTATTTCGTTTTCACAGGAGGCAAGTCAAATGCGGCTGATTCGTGCTCAAAATTGTTCCGGTGCGAGCCATCACAAAAAGGCTTGTTAGATGATAATCCGCAGCGACAAAGCCCCAATGCCGTTCTTCCTTCCAATCCATAAACAGTACCTTCACTGTCCATAATTTCGAAATCCCCTTCTATTTTAATAGATCCGTTGCTATTAATTATTAGTTTTGTCTTGCTCATAGTGCTATTTATTTTTTTGAGCCCAAAGATTGCAAAATAAATTCTGACAGTTCACATTGAAGTGCATTTATTATGATTAAAAGTCCTAATTTACATTAATTCCATTTTGTGTAAATAATCATTTTTTAAACCGCTTAACGACATGCAAAATTCCAACATAGATCCTGATTTTCTGGCCGCCCTAAAATTTGAACCTTTAACAACCAAAAACTGGAGCCAGTTTGTGCAATTGTTTGGCGACAAAGGCGCTTGTGGAAACTGTTGGTGCATGTATTACCGCCTGAAAAAAAGCGATTTTGATGAGGGGAAATTAAATGACGGCAACAAAGACGCTATGAAAGAACTCGTTTGGGCGGGGCAACCTACCGGCATTCTTGCTTTCTTTGAAGATATTCCCATTGCTTGGTGCGCATTTGCCCCTCGAGAAGATTTTTCCAAATTGGCACGGTCCAGGGTGCACAAACGAATTGACGACAAATTAGTGTGGTCGATACCCTGCACTTTCATCGCCAAAAAATTCAGACGACAGGGGGTTTCGGTTGCCATTTTGAAAGGAATCGCCGACTACGCGAAAGGGGAAGGCATAAAAATCATAGAAGCCTATCCCACAATCCCGACGCAAGAAACTCTTCCAGATTCTTTCGCTTGGATCGGTTTGTACAAATCATTTGAGCGCGCCGGTTTTGAGATTGTCGACAATACCTCAAAAAACAGGCCTATGGTCCGTTATTATGTCCAATAAATAAAACGACTTTCTTGGAATCCGTTTAAAAACTACATCTAAAAATGTGTGATGAGCCTTTAAAAAATCATCTTTTTTAGAAGCTTATTTCATTCGCTCTTTTGGCTCATAAACAAAAAATAAACGGTAATTTAGACCCAAGCAATAGGAGGCCTTTAACGAATATAAATTCGTAATAAAAACAAGACCTTCGAGCAGAATTACAGAGACAAAAATAAGCACCACAAAAAGATGGATAAATTAAAATTAGGTTGGATAGGACTTGGTAACATGGGAAATCCAATGGTGAAAAACTTACTGGATGCCGGTTTTGAGGTGACTGTGCACAACCGAACCAAAGACAAGGAATCCCAATCAATCGAAGCGGGCGCCAGCTCCGCCAACAGTCCGCAAGAACTAATGGAAAGTTGCGATGTGGTTTTGACCATGTTATCCAATGATGCCGCAGTAAAAGAAATTTTTGAAGGTCCATCAGGACTATTGAACAAAGAATATCCTGGGAAAATCGTCATAAACATGAGTACGGTTTCTCCCGCAACTTCGCGCTATTTGGCCATCAATTGCAGCAAAAAGGAAGTTCGTTTTGTAGATGCGCCCGTTTCGGGCAGTGTCAAACCAGCACAAGATGGGACACTTGTTATTTTAGTTGGATCTACAGCCGAAAGCTATCAAAAAGTCAAACCCATTTTTGACGTATTGGGAAAAATTTCCATACACGTGGGCGCAGCCGGAGTGGCCAGTTCAGCTAAGTTGGCCATTAATTACCTCTTGGGACTCAACCTTCAAGGACTAGCGGAAACCATCATTTTCGCAGAAAATAATGGCGTAAGTAAAGAGGACATGCTCTGCATTATCAATGAAGGGGCTTGTGGCAACGGAATAACCAAAATAAAATCAGCTTCGATTTTAGAGAACTCCTATCCTGCCGCTTTTGCGCTGAAGCATCTTGTAAAAGATTTGGGACTGGCAAAGGAAGCGGGATTAGACACTCCATTAATACACCCATTGTTTGACAGCTATGCAGCCGCACAAAACGAAGGTCTGGGTGATGAGGATGTCATGGCCATTATAAAAAGTCTTAGAAAATAAAAATCCGTTTCGAGATCGTTCTTTTAGAGAATATTATGCTCGGGACAAAAAAACAAACCAATAACACCAATAACAATATGGGGATTTTCTCAGCACTTCTTGGCAACGCGGGTACCGTAAGCCTAGAGCAATTGACGAAACAATATGGCCTTCTTTTGATTGAAGGAGAAGAAATCGAATTGGGTTTTAAGCTGATTCGGGATACTTTTATCTTCACCACCAAAAGGCTGATCCTAGTCGACAAACAAGGTTTGACGGGAAGCAAAACCGAATACAAATCCATTTCCTATAAAAGCATTTCTCGGTTCAGCATTGAGACTGCGGGAACCTTTGACTTGGACGCCGAACTGAAAATCTGGGTTTCCAGCGAATTACACCCTAGCATCATAAAGCAGTTTAATAAATCAGTCAATGTTTATGAAGTGCAAAAAGTGCTGGCACATCATGTGTTAGGCTAAGACTCTTTCTGCTGCGACCTGAAATATCTGATTAAATCTAAAATCGCTTATTAAAATATGATGTAAGTACGGATACTTGAATGAGCAACATGACTGATAAAGACAGAACGGCATACAGGACCGTATTTGAAAAAGTCAATCGAGAAAAAGTGTTTAAAACTTTATTGCTTGTGAGAAAACTAAAATCTACACCTCTAAATGTACTTTCATCTTGAGGCGCCAGATCTGTAAATGCATAACACATCATTGCGGTAACAGCCCCAAAAATGAACAACCAAACCGTTTTTGATATTAGAGGTTTGTATGCGGTCGCCTCGCTTTGCTGTGCATGCTCGAGCTGTGCCATTATTTGAGCCGTGAAATCGAAAGAAGGGGACTCCAACGGG
>Ga0209320_10000073_pt1 | contig 48988 bp, 48 predicted proteins | sample Rifsed13ft4_FD_184008 | JGI IMG/M metagenome (GOLD analysis project Ga0209320, IMG submission 184008) | Soil microbial communities from Rifle, Colorado, USA - sediment 13ft 4 (version 2) | ecosystem: Environmental > Terrestrial > Deep subsurface > Rock core/Sediment | place: Rifle, Colorado... | reverse complement strand
GGACGGCGATGATGAACGAAGCCTTCGAGGAGATGTCGAAGGCTGTCTTCCGCTACGAGGGCACGATCGCCCAGCTCCAGGGCGACGCGATGCTCGCCTTCTTCGGTGCCCCGATCGCCCATGAGGACGACCCCGACCGGGCGGTGCGCGCGGCGCTCGACATGATGGTCGCGACCGACGAGTTCTCACGGCAGCTGCGGGCCACGCACGGCCTCGATTTCCGCATCCGCGCCGGGATCAACAGCGGCCCCGTCGTCGTCGGCAACGTCGGATCGGACCTCCGCTACGAGTACACCGCCCTCGGTGACGCGGTGAACGTCGCGGCCCGGATGCAGGCGGCCGCCGAGCCGGGCTCCGTCCTCATCACGGCGGGCACCCATCGCTTCGTGGCCGACGCGTTCGACGTGGAGGACCTCGGCGAGATCGTCGTCAAGGGCAAGACCGAGCCCGTCCACGCCTACCGGGTCCTGGCGCCGAAGGCCGTCCCGGAGCGTCGGCGCGGCCTCGAGCGGGCCGGCCTGGCAAGCCCGATGGTCGGGCGGGAGAGCCAGCTCGAGACGCTGCGCTCGCTCTACGGTGTCGTGGCGGTGGGGCGCGGCCGGGTCGCCTTCCTGGTCGGCGAGCCGGGCATCGGGAAGAGCCGCCTCCTGGCCGAATTCCAACGGTTTGCCACCGGCCCCGGGGCAGCCGATGGACCCGCGGCGGTCCCTGACGGCGACGTCGGCCCGACGTGGATCGAGGGTCGCTGCGTCTCGTACGGCCGGAACCTGCCCTACCACCTCCTCCTCGACCTCGTTCGGTTCACCCTCCGACTCCCCTTCGGGTCCTCCGAATCCGAGGCGCGCGCCACGCTCGACCGCCAGCTCGCGGAACTCCTCGGGGACGAAGCCGCCGACACGGCGCCCGTCCTCGCGCATCTCCTGGGCCTGCCCCTCCATCCCGAGGAAGTCGCGCAGGCCATGATCGACCCCGAGACGATGCAGATCCGCTACATCGCCTCGATCCACCGCCTGCTTCGTGCCCTGTCCGCGCGGGGACCGGTGGTCCTGGTCTGCGAGGACGTGCACTGGGCCGATCCCTCGTCGGTCGACCTCATGCGCCAGCTGCTGCCGCTGGCCGCCCAGCTCCCCGTCTTTCTCATCGCCTCCCTCCGCGCCGAGACCGACTCGGCCGGCTGGAAGCTCATGGCCGCGGCGCGCGAGCTGTTCGGCGCCGCCCTGACCGAGATCCGCCTGGAGCCCCTGTCGGCGACCGAGAGTCGGGACCTGGTGTCCAACCTGCTTGAGATCGAGTCCCTGCCAGGTCGCGTGCGCGACCTGATCCTCGCCCGCGCCGAGGGGAACCCGTTCTTCGTGGAGGAGGTCATCCGGATGCTCATCGGGCATGGCGCGATCGAGCGTCGCGCGGATCGCTGGATCGCGACCGGCGAAGTGGAGTCGGTCGAGATCCCCGAGACGCTGCACGGGCTCCTCCTCGCCCGGATCGACCAGCTGCCCGACGCGGCCAAACGGAGCCTGCGGGTCGCCTCGGTGATCGGCCGCCAGTTCCCCGTTCGGGTTCTCGAACGCGTCCTGGGCCAGACGAGCGCATAGGATCGACGATGGCCATCGAAGCGCAGCTCGACACGCTCGAGGCGAAGGGGCTCATCGAGCTTGCCGCCTCCCGGCCCGAGCTGGAGTACCTCTTCCGTCACTGGCTCGTGCAGGACGCCGCCTACGAGTCGCTCCTCAAGCAGGAGCGCCGGCAGCTCCATCGCCTGGTCGGCGAAGCCCTCGAAGTCCTCTACCCGGATCGGCGGAGCGAGCTGGCCGGCGTCCTGGCGATGCACTTCGAGCAGGTCGGCGACACCGAGAAAGCGCTCGAGTACCTCGCGGCGGCCGGCCGATTCGCCCTGGAGCGCAACGCCATCACCGAGGCGTACTCGGCATTCGATCGGGCGGCGAAGCTCCTTCCGCCGGCCGATGATGCCGAGGAGGAGCGCCTCCTGCGCCGGCGGATCGAGACCGAACTCGGCCGATACAAAGCTGGCTGGACCTTCCGGCCGACGGAGGATGTCGTCGCCGACCTCGAGGCCATCCTCCCCGCCGCCGAGCGCCTGGGCGATCTCGACCTGATCGCCCCGCTGCACCTTGGCCTGGCCCTGGCGCGCTTGCAGCACGGCGAGCAGGCCTCGGACCCCGTGGTGAAGCGCTCGCTCGACCGCGTCGCCGAGATCGGGGAGGCCCTGCACGATCCCTCGCTGCGCGCCCTGCCGCTCGCCCTCATCGGGCTCACCCAGGTCTTCACCGGCCCCATCCGCGACGGCGTCATGGCCCTCGAGGAAGCGGTGCCGCTCCTGGAACAGCGCCAGGACTTCATCGGGGCCGCGTTCGCGCGGGGTTCCCTCGCCATCGGCTACGCCAACCTCGGTGAGTTCGACAAGGCCGAGGTGGCATCGCGTAACGCGACCGAGCTGGCGGCGAGCGGCGACGTGATCGCCCAGCTCGATGCCCAGATCGCCCAGTCCTGGGTTCGCGCCGCGCGCGGACAGCTCGATGAGGCGGTCCCCCTTGCCCAGGCCTGCGTGGCCCGCGCCGAGGAGACGGGCGCCGCGGGATGCGTCGTCGCGAGCTCCTGGGTGCTGGGCGATGTCTACCATCGGCAGGGTCGCTTCGATGAGGCCAGCCGAGCCTTCCAGCGGGGCCAGGAGATCGCCCTCGTCGTGGATAGAAAGGTCTGGCGTCCGACCCTCCAGGCCTGGCTCGGTTCCACGTCGGCCGCACTCGGCGAGGTCGCAGCGTCCGGAGGCGACTGGGAGGACTCGCTCGCCACGGCGCGTTCCATCGGCAATCGCTACGGCGAGGCCGGCATCCTCTGGAAGCGCGCCGAGGCGGCATCCAAGCACGGCGACGGGGAGGCGGCGCTCGCCGACTTCCAGGCCAGCGCCGCCATCGTCGAGGAGTTCGGGGCCCGACCCGACCTTGCCCGGATCCTGCGCGGCTGGGGCGAGACGCTGCGCGCGAGCGCGCGCGGGGCGGAGGGCGACGAGAAGTTACGCCGGTCGCTGGCGCTCTTCGAGGAGATGGGGATCGCCGCCGAGGCGGATGCGGTCCGGGCAACCCTCGCGGGGTAGCAGGCGGGACCGCCGACGGGTAGACGAAGGAACTCGCGGTCCTTCGGCGCCCCGGCGCTATTTCACGGTGATCTCCTGCTCGGCGTGCGCCGGCCAGTGCGAGGCATCGCCAGCGTACTCGAGACGCAGTCGGTAGCCCCCCGGCTCGAGATCGGCGGCCGCGATCCGGAAGCCGCCGGACGGATCGGTCGCAGCGTGGCCGAGCGAGACCGCCAGCGGCGCGAGGTGGATCCTGTATCGGGCGACCTCCGTGCCGTGGAGGAAGATCACGGCGAGGTAGGCGCTCCCGATCGAGTCGACCGGGATCCGCGCCGCCACAGAGAATCGGTACTCGGCGCCCGCAGTCACGCCGAACTCGCCCGAGTTGATCCCGACTGACTGAGACGGCGTCGCCTCCACCCGGAGCATCCATCCGCTCCCGCGGTCGCTCGGCCGGGTCCGGACGACTCCGCTGCCCCCTGCCCCCCAGAGGTCCAGGCCGTGGCCGAATCGCGGGTTCGGGACCCGGTTCGTCTTCGCGCCTCCCTCCGAGTAGCGGACCTCGTAGAGGGTCAGGTCCGCGGGCCCGGGCCCCGCCCCCTCCTCGTTGACGCGCAACGCGACGACCGCGCTCGTGGCTTCGGCAGGCACGCGGCCGTCGAGCCGCAGCTCCTGGTACGAACCGTCGAGCGGTGTCGCGGTCAGCGTCACCGTCGCGTTCGGGACGGGCGCGCCGTCCGTATCCAGGAGGCTCCCATCGACCTCGAGCCGACCTGCGCCCGGGGCTCGGACCGTGCCGACGCTGAGCGCGCTTCGGTCGCCGAAGTACGCGGAGAGGAGGCCCGTGAACGTCGTCGGGTCCGACTCGGGCAGCACGTGGTCCGGATGGTCCGTCCACGATTGGAAGACGATCTGGTCGGGTCGACCGCCCAGTCGGCCTTCGTAGGTCTCGATCCGCTCGAACGCGGCGTCGTTCCAGGCCTTGTCGGAGCCCGCATCCCCGCCGTTGTAGATCAGGCCGACGGGAATGCCACGGGCCTGGGCCTCCTTCGTGGCGGCGAGCGCCCGCTCGGGCCAGTCCGCCAGGCCCCAGTCGGCGTCGAGGTGGAAGAACTCGAACGGCTCGCCAGCGGCTTCGCGGTAGGCGTCCATCCAGGCGCCGAGGTCGGATGCGGAGACGTTGGCCCACATGGGCTCGACGTCGCCAACCATCACGTCGGGAGTGACGGTCCGCAGCGTCCGGACGAAGTCCGCCACGCCCGAGGCGACGCGCTCGACCGGCCAGCGACACGCGTTCGGACCGTCGTACACGTGCCCGCCGGCGTAGACCTCGTCGAATTGCACGACGCCGACGCTCCCGCCGGCGGCCTGGATCCGGCGGATCGGGTCGAGCGAGGCATCGAAGCCCTCGACGTTGCTCCCGCATGCGTCCGACGGCGTCAGCCCGCCGATCTCCAGGCCGAGCACGAGCCCCCGGGCGGCGACGCCCTCGACGACCTGGCGAAGCTCGGCGTCGGTCGAGTAGTAGTCGACCCACGTGGCATAGACCATGAACACGTCGACCCGGCTCGCCGCGATCGGCCACGCTGCGCCCGGCTTGAAGAGGTCGTAGTAGTCGACCGACCCGCCGAATCCCATGTGGTCGGCCCGTGGCCCCAGCGGCGCGAACCACACGAGCGGGCGTGAGGAGAGAGGAGAAGTGGTGGACGCCGGACCTGTCGTCTCAGCGGCCGTCGGGCTCGGCGTGAGGGCGGCGTCGCTGCGGACAGGGGTGGGCGCAGGCGCGGTCGTGGCCAGGTCGCCCCGGCACCCGGCCGACACCGTGAGTACGATGAACGCAACGACGACGACCCACAGGTCCCACAATGGCCGACCCGGGGTACCCATCGCCACCTCCTCACGGACGGTTGCAGTCGACGGCCGGTCCATTCCACTGACCGGGAGTCACCGCCCGTGCCGATGGTTGAGCAAGGGACGAAAGGCCGTCCGACGACCACGACGGTAGGTGGCGCTCTGAGCACCCACAAAGGGAGATGGAGCGGGAGACGGGTCTCGAACCCGCGACATTCAGCTTGGAAGGCTGACGCTCTACCGACTGAGCTACTCCCGCCCGCGGGCGAATCGTATCCCACGAAGCGGCCGGCCGCCTCTTGCGCTCCGAAAGGTCCTGGACTCCCCTGATGCCCGAGATTCTGTCCTAGCCCTCGCGCTTCGACCGGTCTTCACCGTTCGCGTCCCGCCGGAACCAGCTCGTGGGTCGCGGGACGGGCACCGACTCGAGGAGTGAGCCGGCGCTGCCGTGACTCGAGCCGGTCGCCGCGGCCACCGGCTCGGCCGGTTCAGGGGCCTCGCCGCTCTGATCGACGAACTCGGATGCTCCAGCCGATGCGGGCTCGGGGCTCGTCTCGGGCGGAGCCGCCCACGACTCGACAGGCTCGGCCGCTGCCTGCGGACCCATGACGCCGACCACGGCGGGCTCAGCCGCGCCGGCGGCGACGGTCTCGGCGACCGACTCCAATGTCGGGAAGACCGGGCGCCTGCTCGCCTGCTGGGCGATCAGGATCAGGTCCGTCTCGCGATCGAGACCCTCGAAGAAGGCGTCGACGTCGGCTCGATACGTCGCGATCGCCGTCTCGACGCCTTCGATCTCTCGATCGATCTTCGAGCCGTGCTCCGCCAGGCTCAGGTTGAGATCCTCTTGGAGCGCCTTCGCACGCCGCTCGCGCTCGAGCTGGATGCGCTTCGTCTCGGCGTCGGCCCATGCCTTGATCGTCTTCAAGTCCTCGCCGGCGAGCTCGCGCATGCGGTCTGCCTCGGACGCCTGCCGAGCCCGGACCCGGTCGATGTGGGCCTGGCGACGCCGCCCGGTGTCCTCGCCGATCCTGACGCGCTCGAGGCCGGCGGTCGTCTGCATCGCGCGAACGAGCTCGGCCAGGAACACGGACCGCTCGTCGGCGTACGCCGGCTCGGCGGGCGTGGCCGTGGCGTCGTGGGGGGCGCCCGAGACGGAGGTCTCGCCAGTGAGCTCGGCCGCCATCGGCGACTCGTCAGCCGGTTCGCCGTGGGTGGCCACCGGCTCTTCGGCAGATCCGTCGGACACGCCGACGACGTCCTCGGGATTGGCGCCGCTCGCGGTCGACGTACCGGTCGCCTCGGACTCGACGTTGGGCTGTTCGGAACCGAACTCTGGCCGATGCTCCGACATGTCAGGACCCTCGTTGTCCCCGCCGCTGCCGACGTCCCGGTTACGTCGGGCGACCCGACGGGTGATAGATGGTAATGCGGGTGCTGACAGGGAGCAATGGAAAGATTCGAGATTCTTGGCACTCAGGCGCCGGTCGCACCGGCGGTTCCGGCCTACCATGGGCCCGTGGAGGACTCGACCGGCATCGATTTCCTCGGCCACGCCACGGTCGTGGTCGAGATCGGGGGCCTGCGCGTGCTGACCGACCCGGTACTGCGGCCGCATCTCGCCTTCCTCGAGCGGCAGACCACGCCGCTGCACGCCGATCTGTACGCGGGCATCGATGTCGTCCTCGTGTCGCACCTCCACTGGGACCACCTCGACCTGCCCTCGTTGCGCCGCCTGGCCGGAACGCCGGAGATCGTCGTCCCGCGCGGCGCCGGTCCCCTCCTCGCCCGACGGGGGTTCGGGCGCGTGCACGAGCTCGACGCGGGAGACTCGGTGGCCCTGGGCGACCTGCGCGTGACGGCCACTCCGGCCCTCCACGGAGGTTTCCGCCCGCCCTTCGGCCCCACCACGGCCAGCCTCGGCTACCTGCTCGAGGACGCGCTCCGGCGCGTCTACTTCGCCGGCGACACGGACCTCTTCCCGGGCATGGCCGACCTGGGCGAGCTGGACGTGGCGCTGCTGCCGATCTGGGGCTGGGGCCCGCGACTCGGGCCCGGCCACCTGGACCCGTATCGGGCCGCCGAAGCGCTGCGCCTCCTCCGCCCGCGCACGGCCGTGCCGATCCACTGGGGGACGTACTGGCTGCGCGGCGCGGGGCGCGTCCTGCGGCAGCGCCTCGTCAACCCCCCGCACGAGTTCGCCGCCTACGCCGCCGTGAGCGCGCCCGACGTCATCGTCCGGGCCGCGCTGCCCGGGGAGCGGCTGGAGCGGATCCGCTAACCGGCGTCGCTCGACGTGGGGGCCAGGCGCGCCTCCTCGATCAGCTCGGCCAGCTCGGTGGCGAACTCCGCCTCGAGATCCACGACGGCCTCGACCCCCAGCGGCAGGTCCATCTGGAGGCCGTTCAGCGCCACCTGGACGGGGGCGAAGCTGCGGCGGTGGAAGGGCGTCGGGCCGAGGCGCTGGAGGGCCTCGCGATGGTCGGCCGTGGCATAGCCCGCGTTGTGCTCCCAGCCATAGCCGGGGTACCGGGCGGCCAGCCGCCGCATGAGCCGGTCACGCACGACCTTGGCCACGATCGAGGCGCAGGCGATCGAGTAGCAGCTCGCGTCGCCGTCCACGATCGAGGTATAGGGGCCCACGTGCTCCTGGAAGCCGACGATGCGGTTGCCATCCACCAGCACGTGGTCGTGCCCGCCAAGACGGGCGATCGCCCGCCGCATGGCGAGGTGCGTGGCGTGGTAGATGTTGAGGCGGTCGATCTCGACCACCGACGCCGCGCCCACGCCGACGGCCAGGGCCCGGCGGCGGATGATCGGGTCCAGGCGCTCGCGCTGAGCGGCCGAGAGCGTCTTCGAGTCGCGCACGCCGGCGATGCGCCGGCAGTTCACGGGCATGATCACGGCCGCCGCGACGACGGGTCCGCAGGTGGGCGCCACGCCGACCTCGTCGACGCCCGCGACGCGCACGACGCCGGCCTGCCAGAGCGCACGCTCCGGGCGCAGCCGCGGGACGATCATGGCACCAGGGAGGGGCGAGTCGGGCGCGGCATGCGGGTCATCGTACCCGCCGCCGCGGGGGTCAGCTGGGCCGGCGCTCGCGGAGGGAGGCGGCCTTGCCGACGCGCTTGCGCAGGAAGTAGAGCTGGGCTCGGCGGGCCACGCCGTGGCGCACGACCTCGATCTTCTCGATGCGCGGCGAGTTGACCTTGAAAGTGCGCTCGACGCCGACGCCGGAGCGCAGCGCGCGCACGGTGATCGAGCGAGTGATGCCGCCCCCGCGCAGGCGCATGACGGTGCCTTCGAAGACCTGGATGCGCTCGCGGTTGCCCTCGACGACCTTGGCCGAGACGCGCACGGTGTCGCCGGAGGCGAGCTCGGGCAGGTCGGTGCGGATCTGGTCCGCGGTGATCTCGTCCAGAACGTTCACAGGGCGCTACTCACTGGCGGGTCATGGCTCGGGATGGGTGGCCGGCGGGCGCGGCACCGCGGCTCGGCGCGGAAGTATAGCACGGGGTCCCGGACCGTCAGTCCCCGGGCGGCGGCTCGCCGTCCCCCGGGAGTAGGTCCGGACGGACCCGCCGCGTCCGCTCCAGCGCCCGCTCACGTCGCCAGCGGGCGACCTCGCCGTGGTGGCCGCTGAGCAGGACGTCGGGGACGCGCTGGCCGGCGAACTCCGGCGGGCGCGTGTACTGGGGGTATTCGAGCAGCCCCTCGGCGAAGGACTCCTCGGCCGTGGAGGCTTCGTCGATGGCGCCCGGCAGCAGGCGCAGCACGGCGTCGATGACGACGAGGGCGGGGATCTCGCCGCCGGAGAGGACGTAGTCGCCGATGGACAGCTCGAGGTCCACCATCGAGCGCACGCGCTCGTCCACGCCCTCGTAGCGGGGGCACACGAGGACGAGGTGCGAGCGCTCCGCGAGGTCCCGGGCACGGGCCTGGCGCAGCAGCTCCCCGCCGGGGTCGAGCAGGATGACGGTCGAACCGGGGCGCCGAAGCCGCTCGAGGGCGCCGGCGATCGGCTCCGGCCGCAGGACCATCCCGGCGCCGCCGCCGTACGGGTAGTCGTCGACGCTGCGGTGGCGCCCGATACCCCACTCGCGCAGGTCGTGCGCGGTGACGCGGGCGAGGCCCGCGGCGATGGCGCGACCCGGGATCGACTCGGACAGGGGGCCGGGGAAGAGCGCCGGGAAGAGCGTGACGACGTCGATCTCGAGCATCAGCCCGTCCCCGTCGTCCTGCCCGCCTTCGACGAGCGCCGACCGCGGGGCCGGCGCGGCACCATCGCCTCCAGGCCCAGAGCATCGCCGTCGACGAGCACGCGGCCCTCGTGCGGCGTGAACTCCACCACGATGCCCGACACGAGCGGGACGAGGACCTCGCCCCGGGCGCCGCCCTCGACGACCAGCACCTCTCCGCCGCCCGAGCGAAAGAGGTCGACGACCGTGCCCAGCGCCTCGCCGGCCGTCGTCGTCACCTGGGCGCCGACCAGCTCGTGCCACCAGACGGCGCCCTCGGGGAGCGTCGTGGCCGCGGCTTCCGCGACGAGATAGGCACCCCGCAGCGCCTCCGCTCCCTCCCGCGAGGTGATCTCCCGGAAGCGCACCAGGAGCCCCGGTCCGTCGGCCTGCCGCCAGGCGATCGTGAGGGGCGCACCGTCGTTCTCGCGCTGGAGGACGCTGCCCGGCGCGAAGCGCTCGGGCTCGTCGCTGAGGACCTCCACGCGGACGGCGCCGGCCAACCCGTGGACGCCGCGGACGAGGCCGACCACGAGCCGCTCGGCGACGGTGCTGCGAGCCATCGGGCTCAGGTGATGTCGAGCGAGATCGACTCCCCCTCGCGGGCCGACATCACCTTGAGCAGCGTGCGCAGCGCCTTGGCCACGCTGCCGTTGCGGCCGATCACCTTGCCCATGTCGCCCTCGGCGACGTGCAGCTCGATGACCGTGCCGTCGGGCTCGGCGTGGACTTCGACCACCACGCTGTCGGGGTCGTCGACGAGGTTCTTCGCCACATAGGCGACGAGGTCTGCGGCAGCCATGACGCGCCGCCTACTTCGCGTCCGGCAGGATGCCGGCCTGGCGGAAGAGGCGCGCGACCGTGTCGGACGGCTGGGCACCCTGGCTCAGCCACTTCGTCGCCTTCTCGGCGTCGATCCGGACGTCCACGGGGTCCGTGCGCGGGTTGTAGTGGCCGATCGTGTCGAGCGAGCGACCGTCGCGGGCGTTGCGGCCGTCGGCGACGACGACCCGGTAGCTGGGCTGCTTCGTCGCGCCGACGCGCGTGAGTCGGATGCGGACTGCCACGGTGTCTGCTTCCCTCCTTGGGGATCGTTCGCCGCCGCCGGTCCCACGCCGGCGGTCAGCCGTCATTGCGTGATGAGGGTGGTCCGAGCGACGGCATCACGGCCGTCCTGGAAGTAGACCGCGATGAGGCGATCGAGAGGCTCGAGCCAGGGCCTGGCCTCCTGGTCGTAGCGTGCGCGCTCGGCGGCGGGGATGAAGGCCTCGCTCGCGGTGCGGGTGGCCGCCAGGTCGATGTAGAGGATCCCGGAGTTGGTCGCCGCCCCGCCCGCGGCCAGCGCATCCCGGTAGCGCGCGTCGGCGCCCAGCGACGTGGCTTCGGTCACGTCGAGGACGGCCTCGACGCTCCCCTCCCCCACGCCGATGACGAAGGTGTCGCCCTTCAGGGCCCAGGCGACGGCGAGCCCCGGCACCTGGTCGATGCGGAGCTCGGTGATCGTCGCGCCCGCGTGCGTGCTGGTCGTGACCTGGATGCCGGCGCTGCCGTCCAGCGCCGCGAGCTGGATCAGGGCGCCGAGCTGACCGAGTCGCTGTCCGGCTACCGCGGTGTCCCTCACCTGCGCGACGAGCGCCCCGTGCGGCTGGTCCCCCTCCACGCCGACCACGATGGCGACGTCGCCGACCCAGTCGAGGAACGACTCCAGCGATGTGCCCAGGATGCCCTCGACGGGCGTGAGCTGTTCCGTGAGGTCGCCGATCCCCGGCATCGACTTCAGCTGCGTGACGAAGCCCTCGATCGCCTGGCCCACGTCGTGCACCTCGACGTAAACGAGACTCTTGGCCGGAACGCGACCGGCGAGGTCGGAGGCGTGGTCTGCCGGTACCTCGGCGGAGTCGGGGAGCGTCGAGCGAACCTCGGCCAGCACCTTGCCGTCCTCGACCCGCAGCGCGCCGACGATCCGCTCGGGGAAGGCGGCCAGCGCGGTGTCCAGGCCCGGTATGCCCGTCGCGGCACCGACGACGGCCGCCGACAGCGTCGCCTTCAGGGCCGCCCCGTCGACGTAGAACGTGCCCAAGCGAGCCTCCGCAAGCGGCTTGAGCGCCTCCTGGAAGGCCGATGAGCGGGCGAGCGTGTCGCCGCCCTTCGCGCCGAGGGTCACACTGGCGCGCACGGCGGCGGGGTCCTGGCCGACGACGATCATGTCGGCCGTCAGCGCTACCACTGCCCGGCCGAGCTCCGGCGTCCGTGCGGAGGGGTCCTCGATGGTCCACAGGGTGGCGCCCTCGAACGCCTCCTCGCTGACCCGCGCGTTCTGGGCCCTGGCCTTGTCCAGGATGCCCTCGATGCTCGTGCGGGCCGTCGTCGCGTCCTTCACGCCGATCAGGCCGAGCGCCGGGATCGACGGGTTGCTCATGTCGAATCGGGGCAGGCTCGTGATCGCCAGCGCGACCTGGCCACTGAACCATGGCTTGACGTCGCCGGTGTACGTGTAGCCGCCGTCGCCGACCTGGCTCAGCAGCCGGTCGAAGGTGTCGTCGAGCTTCGACTCGAAGGCCGCCTGGTCGGCGAAGCCGGGGAAGCGGCTCAGCAGCTGCGCCAGCTGGTCCCGCTGGTCGCCGGGCATGTCGAGCCGTACGTCGGCGTAGGCGACGGTCGTCGCGGGCAGGTAGTCCGGTGCCCCGGCCACGATGCCGCCGCGGCCGGCGAGGATGGCGACGGCGACGATGGCGACGATGGCCAGCGCGGCCACCCCGATCGCGGCGTACCAGCGGCGGCGACCTTGCGGGGCGGGTGCCGCTGGTGCCGCCGGCGCCACGGGCGCCGCCTCACTCGGCATGGACACCGTCTCGAGTTCGGTGGTCTCGTCGGTCATCGGATCCCCTCTCAGCGCGCCAGGGGCAGCCGGCCGCGGCGACCCGCCGAGCCGAGCTGCTTCATGAGCTTCTGCATCTCCCCGAACTGCTTCACCAGCCGATTGACGTCCGGCAGCGTCGTGCCGGACCCGGTGGCCACCCGCCGCCGTCGCGACGCGTTGAGGACCGAGGGGTCGCGGCGCTCGCCGGGGGTCATGGAGCGGATGATGGCCTCGACGCGCCTGAGCTCGCCGCGGTCCACCGCACCCTGCGCCTCGCGGGCCATACCGCCCATACCCGGGATCATCTCCAGCAGCTGGCCGACCGGCCCCATCTTCTTGAGCTGCTGCATCTGGTCGAGGAAGTCGTCCAGCGTGAAGGTGTTCTTGCGCAGCTTCTCGGCGAGATTCGCCTGCTCCTTGGCGTCGAAGTTCTCCTGGGCACGCTCGACGAGCGAGAGCACGTCGCCCATGCCCAGGATCCGCCCGGCCAGGCGGTCAGGGTGGAAGACCTCGAGCGCGTCGGTCTTCTCGCCGGTGCCGAGGAACTTCACGGCCAGCCCGGTCACCGCGCTGATCGAGAGGGCCGCACCGCCGCGTGCGTCGCCGTCGATCTTGGTGAGGATGAGGCCGGTCAGCGGGACGGCGTGGCGGAACGCCTCGGCGACCGCGACCGATTCCTGCCCGGCCATGGCGTCCACGACGAGCAGCGTCTCGCATGGCTCGACCACGGCGGCGAGGTCGCGGATCTCGGCCATCAGCGCCTCGTCCAGCGTGAGGCGGCCGGCCGTGTCGAGGATGACCGTGTCGCGGCCGCCTCGGCGCGCCTCGGCCAGCCCGCCACGCGCGATCTCGATGACCGTCGTGTCCGGCCCGGCGCGGTGGACCGGCAGGTCCAGGCTCCGGCCGAGAGCGACGAGCTGCTCCACGGCCGCCGGCCGGTACGGATCCGCGGCGACGAGGAGCGGCCGGCGTCCCTGGCGCACGAGGTGGCGCGCGAGCTTGGCAGCCGAGGTCGTCTTGCCCGAGCCCTGGAGGCCGACCAGGGCGATCACGGCGGGCGACCCGGCGAGGCGAAAGGCCCGATCGCCTGCGCCGAGCAGCGCGGTCAGCTCCTCGTGCACGATCTTGATGACCTGCTGGCCGGCGTTGAGGGTCTGCAGCACCTCCGCCCCCACCGCACGCTCGCGCACCCGGGCCACGAAGTCCTTGACGACGCGGAAGTTGACGTCGGCCTCGAGGAGCGCGAGGCGCACCTCGCGCATCGCGGCGTCCACGTCGGCCTCCGTCACGCGGCCGCGGCCGGTCAGGCGACCGAGGACGTCGCGCAGGCGGTCGGAGAGGGCGTCGAACATCGGGTGCGGGTGGGCTCCTGCTCGGATGGGCCGGTCGGGTGGGACCGGGCGGCGCGCGGGTTCTGGCGACACCGGGGGTCGAGACCGCGAAGTGCGGCCACCAAGCAGTGTAGCGCCGCTAGGCGAACAGCGCCGCCACGAAGGCGTCCGGATCGAAGGGCAGCAGGTCGCCGACACGCTCGCCCACGCCCACGAAGAGGACGGGCACGCCGAGTGAACGCTCGATGGCGAAGACGATGCCCCCGCGCGACGTCGAATCGAGCTTGGCGAGCACGATGCCGGTCAGGCCGGCCGACTCGTGGAAGGCGCGCGCCTGGGCCAGGCCGTTCTGCCCGGTCGTCGCATCGAGCACGAAGAGGACGGCGGGCTCCGCGCCGGGCAGCCGCTTGTCGATCGTGCGGCGGATCTTGGCCAGCTCCTCCATCAGGTTGCTCTTCGTGTGGAGGCGCCCCGCCGTATCGACGATGACGAGGTCCATGCCGCGGGCCACGCCGGCGTCGAGGGCGTCGTAGACGACCGCCGAAGGGTCGGCACCGGCCGCGTGGGCCACGACGGGGACGCCAAGGCGCCCGGCCCAGACGCCGAGCTGCTCGATGGCGGCGGCTCGGAACGTGTCGGCGGCAGCCAGCAGGACCTGCTGGCCCTGCGCGCCGAAGCGAGCCGCGAGCTTGGCGATGGTCGTCGTCTTGCCGGTGCCGTTGACGCCCACGACGAGGATCACGGCGGGAGCGGCCGGGTCGGGACGCGACGGCGCCCAATCGGCCGCCGGGCGGCCTGCGAGCAACGCGCGCAGCTCGATGCGCACGGCGGCCTCCGGGTCGGCCGCGTGCGTCCCCCGACGCGCCGCTGCCACGACCTCCGCCGCGAGTCGCGCCCCCAGGTCGGCCGCGATGAGCGTCTCTTCGACCGCCTCCCAGGCCGCCCCGTCCAGGCCGCCGCCGAGGACGGCGTGCAGGCGCGCGATGAAGCCGCGCCGGCTCTTCTCGACGCCCTGCGCGAGGCTGGGCTCCGACGACATGGCGCTCAGCCCGCGGCGGCGACGAGCTCGTTCGCCTCGTCGAGGCGGAGCGAGATGACGCGACTCACCGCGTCGTCGCCGATGGTCACGCCGTAGAGCGCATCGGCCGACTCGATCGTGCCGCGGTTGTGCGTGATGACGATGAACTGCGTGCCGGCGGCCAGCTCCCGCAGCGCCGTCGCGAAGCGGGTGACGTTGGCCTCGTCCAGTGCGGCGTCCACCTCGTCGAGGACGCAGAAGGGCACCGGCCGCACCTCGAGGATAGCGAAGAGGAGCGCCACCGCCGTCAAGGCACGCTCGCCGCCCGAGAGCATCGCCAGGGCCTGGCGCTTCTTGCCCGGCGGCCGCGCCATGATCTCCACGCCGGTCTGCGTGAGCGCCTCCGGCTCGGTCAGCAGCAGGCTCGCCTCGCCGCCGTCGAAGAGCTGCGCGAAGCGCCGCGCGAAGGCGCCCTCGAGGGCCACGAACGTGGCCTGGAACTGCTCCGCGATGCGCTGGGTGAGCTCGGCGATGAGCTGACGCGTGCCGCTGATGGCCGCCAGCAGGTCGTCCTGCTGCGTTTCCAGGTCGGCCAGTCGATCGCGCACCGCCGCATGCTCCTCGGCCGCGAACGGGTTGCTGGCGCCCAGCTCGTGGTAACGGCGGCGCAGGGCCGTCTGGCGGCCCGGGCTCGGCGGCTCCACCGCGGTCGCGGTCGCACCCGTCGGACCCGCGGCCGTCCAGGCCAGGATGGCCGCCTCGAGCGCGGCCTCGAGCTCGGCTGCGAAGGCGTCGTCATCGGGGTCGACGTGCTCCGCGGCGGCCACCACCTCGCCCGCGGCGCTGCGCAGGGCCGCCAGGCCGACGCTGCCCAGGCCGGCCAGCTCCACGAGGAACGATTCGCGCACGGCATCGAGGCCCAGGCGCGCCTCCATCTCGGTCACCTCGGCGGCGCGGGCGCGCTCCTCCGCCCGACGCAGCCGCTCGCGGGCGACGGCCGCCTCCGCTTCGAGCGCCACGAGGCGCCGCCGCTCGTCGGTCTCAGCGGCCTCGAGCGCCGCCAGCGCATCCGCTGCGGCCGCGTCCGCGTCGCGCGCGGCGGCCAGCTCGGCGGACGTGCCGGAGAGCGCCCGACGGGCGACATCGGCCGCCTCGGCGTATCCGACCGTCGCGGCGTCGACGGCCGCCAGGCGCTCCTCGTCGATGCCCAGCGCCACCTCGGCGCGCCGACGCCGATCCTCCGCCGCCCGACCCGCCCCGGAGGCCACCTCGGCCGCGACCGCGGCGCTCCGCCGACGCGCCCCGAGCTCCTCCACCCGCGCCCGCCACGCGGCCAGCGAGGCATCGTCGGCGCCTTCGTCGAGTCTCCCGTCCGGCGCTGCGCCGGCAGGTGCGACCGCCTCCCGGGCGGCCGTGGCAGCCCGCTCCGCCTCGCTGGCAAGCCGCTCGAGCTGCGCAGCTTCCCACGCCAGCTCCCGGCCGGCCTGCTCCGCGGTGCGGGACGCGATGCGCTCCTCCTCCTCCGCTCGCAGGCGTCCCTGGCGAGCGTGGTCGAGGGCGCCACTCGCCGCGGCCGCGCCCTGGCGTGCGACGGCGGCCTCACGCGTCGCAGCCGCCAGCGCGGCCGCCGCGTCCGCGGCTTCGGCAGCCAGGCCGTCGAGCTCCCGGGCCAGGCGATCATGCTCCGCGCGTCGCTCCAGGATCGGGTCGGGCCGGCCCAGCGTCACCACGCCATCCGCGCTCACGACCTCGCCCGCCGCCGTCACGACCCGCCAGCCGGCCGGCAGCACGGCCCGCAGCCCGAGCGCGTCGTCAAGCTCGGGCACCCAGAGGACGGTCGCCAGCAACCGCGAGACGTGACCTTCGGGATCGCGGCGGATGGCATCCACCAGGGGTCCGCCGTTCGCCGCCCGCACAGCCTCCAGGGCTCGCGCCAGCTCACGACCGGCGGTCACGACCCCCTGGGCGTCGGCGAGGACCAGCTGCCCACGTTCCCCGCGCAGCGGGAGGACAGCCGACTGGGGCACGGCCGCCGCCCGGATCGTCTCGCCCAGCGCCGCCTCGACCGCGGTGCGCAGGGACGCCTCGACGTCGAGCCCCTCGGCCACGCGCCGCCCGCCGCGCCGCCGTGCCGCCGCGCCGATGCCGCCCCTCTCGCGTTCGGCGAGCAGCGCCGCCAGCGTAGCCAGCCGCGCCCGGCCGGCCTCCAGGCGCTCGTCGAGCACTCCGGCGCGGGAAGCCCGGCCGAAGCGCAGCGACTCGGCGGCCTCGGCGGCGGCCCGCGCGTCATCCGCGGCCCGCACGGCCACCGCCTCGGCCGCCCGGGCGGCCGCAAGGCCCTCCGTCACATTCCGAAGGTGATCCGAAGCCGCGCCAGCCGCCGCCTCGGCCACATCGCGCGCCCGCCGCGTCTCGTCGGCACGGTGGGCAGCCTCGGTCGCGCGACGTCGCAGCACCTCGGCCTCGGCGCTGCGCGCGGCCTGGATCCGCCGCAGGGACACCCCGCGCTCGGACGCGACGGCGCGCGTCTCCCCGGCTCGGGCAAGCTCCGCCCCCGCCGCGGCCAGCTCGCCGTCGATCGTCGCCAGGGCCGCCTCGGCCCCCCGGTCCTTCTCGGGCAGGGGCAGGGCCAGTGTGCGGCGGCCATCGGCGATGCGGGCGTCCAGCGCCGCCCCCTCCGCCGCGAGGCGAGCCCGCTCGCGCTCGGCGGCAGCGATCTCTCCTTGCGCCTGTGCTGCGGCCAGGCGAAGCTCGGTCACCCGCAGTCGGATCGCATCCAGGGCGGCACGGGCGGAGCGCGCGATCTCGTCACGCTCGGCGAGCGCGCCGGCGATGCTCGCGGCGCCCTCCTCTGCCGCCGTCAGGGTGCGCAGGCCTTCGTCCGCTTCACGCCGCGCCGAAAGGAGGGCGGCACGGGCGTTCGCGGCGTCACGTCCCGCCGTCGTGAAGCGGGCGCGGGCGGCCGCGACGAGGCCCTCGGCGAGTTCGGCGGCAGCGTCGCGTCGAGCAGCCTGCTGCTCGGCCTGGGCGGCCAGCCGCCGCACCTGCGGCCGCAGCTCGCCGATGATGTCGCGGACCCGCGCGAGGTTCGCCTCCGCCTCCACCAGCCGCTCTTCCGCCTGCCGCCGCCGGCGCTCGTGGCGACGCACGCCCGCCGCCTCCTCGAAGAGCGGCCGGCGCTCCTCGGGTCGCAATGAGAGCGCCTGGTCCACCATGCCCTGGCCGATGAAGAGGAACGCGTTGTCGGCGAGGTTCGCGGCATCGAGCAGGTCGATGAGGTCCCGCAGCCGCACCTTCTGCCGGTTCATGAGGTACTCGTTCTCGCCCGACCGGTAGAGCCGCCGGCCGAGGTCCACCTCGGCGTACTCGATGGGCAGCAGGCGGTCGCCGTTGTCGATGACGAGGGACACGTCGGCCATGCCGATGGCGTGGCGCTTCGCCGAGCCGGCGAAGATGACATCCTCCGACTTGCGCGTGCGCAGCGATCGACCCTGCTCCCCCAGCGCCCAGCGCAGGGCGTCGGCGAGGTTGCTCTTGCCGCTGCCGTTGGGCCCGACCACCGCGCTGATGCCCGGCCCGAACTCCAGCACGGTCTTCTCGGCGAACGACTTGAAACCGACCACCCGGAGTGCGCGGAGTCGCGCCCCCCGGATCATGCGCGCCTGCCGTCCAGCGAGCGCAGGGCGGCCGCGGCGGCGGCGGTCTCGGCCTCGCGCCGGTTACGCCCCTCGCCGCGACCCACGACCTCGCCCTCGATGATCGCCTCGACGATGTAGTGCTTCTCGTGATCCGGGCCCACCGCGCTCACGATCCGGTACGTCGGGGCCGCACCGACACGCGCGTAGCCCACCTCCTGGAGGCGGCTCTTGGGCGACACGAGGCTGGACGCGGGTTGGCGGGCCTCGAGCTCGGAGGCCGCGACGTCGGAGATCCAGGCCCGGACGGCCTCGAGACCAAGGTCGAGGTAGATGGCGCCGACGACGGATTCGAAGGCCGCCGCGAGGACCGATGGCCTCTCGCGTTCGTTGGCTCGGTCGGCGCCCTGGCCGAGCAGGAGGTAGTCGCCCAACTCCACCCGTCGCGCCAGGGCGGCGAGGCCCTCCGTGGAGACGATGGCCGACCGGCGGGCGGTCAGACGCCCTTCGTCCTCGCCCGGATGGTGGCGGAAGAGCGCCTCGCTGACGACGATGGAGATCACGGAGTCCCCCAGGAACTCCAGCCGCTCGTTCGAGATGGCGGGCAGCTCGGGATGCTCGTTGGGGTAGCTGGAGTGGACGAGCGCCTCGCCCAGCAGGGCGAGATCCCGAACCGGGAGTGCGAGTCGCGCCGCGAGCCGCGCCGCCGCCTGGGGCGCGGCGCCCGGCTCGCTACTGGGAGCCGTGCTCGTCGATGTAGTCGGCCGCGTCCTGGACGGTCCGGATCTTCTCCGCATCCTCGTCGGAGATCTCGGTCCCGAACTCTTCCTCGAGGCTCATGATGAGCTCCACGAGGTCGAGCGAGTCGGCGTTCAGGTCGTCGACGAACGAGGCTTCGGGCTTGACATCCTCCTCGTCCACGCCGAGCTGCTCGACGACGATCTTCTTCAGCCGCTCGTAGGTCGAAGCCACCGGTCACTCCCTCCTGTCGCGGCGCCGGGCCGCTCGATGCTCGTTGGATCCAGGCTCCCGTCCGGACTCCGCCACCTCGGTCGCGATCCGGCCGAGGACCCCGTTCAGGAGCCGTCGCGCAGGCTCCCCGCTGTACGTCCGGGCCAGCTCGACCCACTCGGAAATGGCGACCCGGGCCGGCGTCGCCGGGCAGTGTAGCAGCTCCCCGAGGGCCGAACGCAACAGTGCGCGATCGATCCGCGCGAGGCCGACCACCGGGTAGACGGGCGCCGCGCGCTCGATCCGGTCGTCGATCGCGTCGCGGTGCCGCACGACGCCGTCCACGATCGCTCGCGCCAGCACCGCCGTGCGATCGGGCAAGGATCCGTCGGCCAGTTCGCGCTCGAGGGCGGTGGCCGCCGTGCGCTGCCCGAAGTCGGCCTCGAAGATGGCTGTCAGGGCCAGCCGGCGCCCCTCGCGCTCCGCGCCGTGATCCCGACGACTCGAACGGGCGTTCGGCACGACCTCAGCCGCCGACGCCGTCGACGAGGACGGTCACGTCCCCCAGCCGGAGTCCCAGCTGCTGCTCCATGGCACGACCGATGGTCGTCCTTGCCCGGGCGCTCAGCTCGGCCAGGGGTTCGCCCTGGCGCGCGATGAGCCACAGCCGGACGTGCACCCGATCCTCGATCACGCGAGCGGAGACCGGCGTGCCGGCCAGCCACGCCAGCGCCCGGGGCCCGCCGCGACCGACGCGATCGACGCCGGGCACGGCCGCCGCGGCGGCCGCGGCGATGGCGGCGATGACCCGGCGGCGCACGGTCAGCTCATCGATCCCGTCGCGCAGGGACGCGCTCATGCGCCGCCGCCCGGCTCGTCCATGGGGGCCGTCGCGCCGGCGGCGTCGAGGGCAGCCTCGTCGCGGCGGAGCGCGGCCTCGATCCGCTCCGGGATGCGGGCCCGCGCGGCCACGGCGGTGACCTCCACGGCATAGCCGATCATCCGGCGCTTGGCGTGCCCGTGGGTGATGAGGACCGTCCCGCGGACCCCCAGCAGCGGGGCGCCCCCCAGGCGCTCGTAGTCGAAGCGGTCCCGGATGCGCGCGATGCCCGACTTCATGAAGGCGAAGCCCAGCGGACCCCAGGGCGGGCGGCGGAACTCCTCCCGCAGCAGGGCGAAGATGAAGCCCGACAGGCCCTCGAAGAACTTGATCGTCACGTTGCCCACCGTCGCGTCGCAGACGACGACGTCGGCGAGGTGGGACGTGAGGTCTTTGCCCTCCACGTTGCCCACGAAGCGCAGGTCGCTGGCGGCGATCAGTTCGGTCGCATCCTGGACCCGCTGCTCACCCTTGCCGCCCTCCTCGCCGATGGAGAGGAGCGCCACGGACGGGTCGGCCACGCCCAGCACCTGCTCGGCGTAGATGGCGCCCATGCGCGCGTACTGGGCCAGGTTGTGCCCGCTCGAGTCGGTCGTGGCGCCGATGTCGAGGAGCACGAAGGGTCCCTTCTCGGTGACCATCTGTACGGCCAGTGCGGGCCGGTCGACGCCCGGCAGGCGGCCGAGCCCGAGGATGGCGGCGGCCACGCCCGCACCCGTGTGCCCGGCCGAGACGACGGCGTCGGCGCGGCCCTCGCGGACGAGGCGCATGCAGACGTTGATGCTGGCATCGCGCTTGCGGCGCACCGCCGCCGCCGGATGCTCGTCCATGGCCACCGACTCGGAGGCCTGGATGATCTCCACGTTCGCGGGCAGCCTGCCGTCGATGTACGGCCGCAGGCGTGGCTCGTCGCCGACCAGCAGGAGGTCGGTGTCGGGGTGGTCGCGCGCCCATCCCAGGGCGCCGGCCACGACCTCCTCCGGTGCGTGGTCGCCGCCCATGGCGTCGACGGCAACGCGCGTGCGCGCGGCGGCGCTCGGCTCGAAGCGGACGCGGACGGTGTCGACGTCCACGGGGACGTCTCGGGGCTGCCTAGGGGGCGCTCGTGTCGCCGCCGCGCGGCTTGATGCGGACCGTCTCCTTGCCGCCGTACCAGCCGCAGCTGGGGCAGGCGAAGTGGACCTGCTTCATCTCGCGGCAGTGGGGACACGGCTCGAGGTCCGGCATCACCAGCGCGTGGTGGGAGCGCCGGTCGCCCTGCCGGGCATGCGACACGCGCCGCTTGGGGACACCCATCGGTAGTTCTCCTTCGTCCTTGGTGAGAGGTGGTCAGTCGCCCGCGTCCGGTGCTCGCCACGCGGCGAGCCCGGCCAGGCGCGGATCGAGCGGCATGTCACCGTGATCGTGATCCGGGTCGTCGTTGAGGTCGGTCCCGCAGCGCGGGCAGAGCCCGCGGCAATCAGGTCGGCAGAGCGGGACGATCGGCTCGGCCAGCGAGATGGCCTCGCGGACGGATTCCTGCAGGTCGAGCTCGTGGTGGTCGTCGAGTCGCAGCGCATCGGGCTCCGCCGCCGTGTCGACCGGCAGCCCCGTGTCGATATCGATGGACGGCAGCGCCTCCTCCTGGAGCGACACGTGGACGGGCGTCGCGACCGGCGCCAGGCAGCGGCTGCAGCGCTCGTCGAGCGCGGTCGTCAGCTCGGCCGTGGCGAGGATGCTGCGGCCCGTGCTCGCCAGCCGCACCTCGCCCTCGATGGGCGCAGCCAGCCGCAGGTCGTCGGCGATCTCCAGGGTCGCGGCGTGGACTTCGTAGCGTCGAGCGGTGCCGGGCGTCGAGCGCAGCAAGCCCGCGACGTTATAGCTGAGCATGCGACGGGGCCGCCCCGGCCTCGTCCCCGTCCCCGAGCGACCCGAGGGCTGCGCGGGTGTCCACGGGATGCCGCTCGTCGAGCATGGCGATCCCGCGGCGGATGCCCTGCAGGAGCTTCACGACCTCGCCCTCGAGCTTGACCAGGACGCTCGCCGCGTATTCGTCCGCCCCGCGCCGGATCTCATCGGCCTGGGCGTGCGCCTCGTTCACGATCTCCTGGCTGCGTTGCTCGGCGGCGCGCAGCAGCTCCCGCTCCTCGATGAGGAACGCCGCCTGCTCCTGGGCTCGCGCGACGATGCGGTCCGCCTCTTCCTGGGCCTTCTCCAGGATGCGCTCCGCCTCCTGGCTGATCCGCTTCGCCTGACGGACCTCCTCGGGCACGGAAACGCGCAGCTGGTCGATGAGGTCGAGTGCGGTCGCCTGATCGATCACGACGTTGTTCGAGAGGGGCAGCTTGCGCCCCTCGGCGACCCGTCGCTCGAGCTGCTCGACGAGGAAGATGATGTCGATCGGGAGGTCCTCCTCTTAGGGCTGACGCGACATTCTAGCCCACCGGCGCGCGCGGCCCCAAGCGCCGCATGACGGCCGGAGGCACCATGCCCCGCACGTCGCCGCCGAAGGCGGCGATCTCCTTCACCAGAGTCGAGCTGAGATAGGCATGCTCGAGCGCGGTCATGAAGAAGATCGTATCCACTTCGGGCGCCAGCTTGCGGTTCGTATGCGCTATCTGCATCTCCGATTCGAAGTCGCTCACGGCACGCAGGCCGCGCACGATGAAGTGCGCCCCGCAGCGCCGGGCAGCCTCCACCGTGAGACCCTCGAAGGTGGCCACCTCGATGCCCCGGGCGGCCTCTCCGAGGGTCTCGTCGATCGCCTCGCGCAGCGTGGCCAGGCGCTCCCCGGCATCCAGCAGCGGCGCCTTCCTGGGGTTGGCCAGAAGCGCCACCACGACCCGCTCGAAGACGCCCGCCGCCCGGCCGATGACGTCGAGATGGCCGTACGTCACCGGATCGAAGGAGCCGGGGTAGAGGGCGGTGGTCATGCCGGGAGCTCCTCGAGGGCATAGAAGGTCAGGGTCGTCTCGCCGAAGCGCCGCTGGCGCACCTGCCTCAGGCGGCCGATGCTCGACGGCGGGATCTCGCGCCAGAAGTGCTTGGCGACCACGACGGCCTTCCTCGCCAGCCAACCGGCGCCCGGCTCGGCGAGCCGCTGCAGCGCCGCCACGAGTGTAGCGCTGTCATAGGGCGGATCCAGCAGCACGGCGCCGAAGGGCGCCCCGGTGCCCTCGGGCGCACCGCCCAGGATCCGCAGCACGTCCGCTCGCAGCACGGTGGCATGGCCGCCCAACCGGGTCCGCTCGAGGTTGGCGACGATCACCCGCGCGGCGTCCCGGTCCCGCTCGACGAACGTGGCCCTCGGCGCACCCCGGCTGAGCGCCTCGATGCCCCCCGCGCCGCTGCCCGCGAACAGGTCGAAGAACGCCACCGGCCACGGCCCGAGCGAGCCGGCCTCGAGCACGGCGAAGAGCGTCTGCTTCACGCGATCGGCGAGGGGCCGGGTCCCCTCCCCCGGCGCCAGGAGGCGCAGGCCCCGCGCGCTGCCGGCGATGACCCGTCCGGCGTCAGGCATCGTCGGTCGTGCCGGGCGCCGGCAGGACGTCTCCGGCTCCGACGCCCGCGAGCCAGCCCCCGGTGAGCTCACGGGCGAGGCCGTCGAGGTCGGGACGCAGCGCGCCGTCCTCGTCCACGAGCGTCTCCGCAACCGCGCGCGCCGCGACCGAGCGCCGCTGGTGGCGCGGGTCGGACAGGGTGGCCACGCGCAACGGCGGCAGGCCGCTCTGCGTCAGGCCCAACAGCTCGCCCTCCCGACGGAGCTCGAGATCCTTCTCGGCCAGCTCGAAACCATCCTGCGTCGCCACGATCGCGTCAAGGCGTGCCCGGGCGATGTCGTCCGTCTCGTAGGCGTCCGACACGAGGACGCAGTACGACTCGTGGCCGCCACGCCCCACGCGCCCACGCAGCTGATGGAGCTGGGCGAGCCCGAACCGATCGGCATCGAGGATGATCATGACCGTCGCCTCGGGCACGTCCACGCCGACCTCGATGACGGTCGTGCCCACGAGCACGTTCATCTCGCCGGCCCGAAACCGCTCCATCACCGCGTCACGCTCGCGGGCGTGCATCTGGCCGTGGACGACGCCGATACGGGCCTCCACCGTGATCCCGAAGTCGATCCCGACCCCGGGCAGGTCCGCCGCCAGCCGCTCAGCCGTGGTGTCGGCCGAGCGCGCCGTCGACGCCTCGTCCTCCTCGACGAGCGGTACCACCACGAAGCCCCGATGCCCGGCTGCGACCTCCCGCAGGAGAAGCGGAAACGTGCCCGGCACACCCTCCTCGCGCCAGACGAGCTGGTCCGTGCGCCGGATGCCGGTCTTGATCGGCAGCCGCCCGGCCGGCGGCGTGCGCAGGTCGGAGACGTCGAGGTCGGCGTGCAGGATCCGACCCAGCGTCTGGGGGATGGGCGTGGCGGTCATGAGCAGGACGTGGGGCGAGGCGCCCTTCGCCCCGAGGGCCTCGCGCTGGGCGACCCCGAAGCGGTGCTGCTCGTCCACGACGGCCAGCCCGAGGTCGGCGAAGGCGACGGCCTCCTCCACGAGGGCGTGCGTGCCGACCGCGACCAGGCCCTCGCTGCGCCCGTCGAGGCCGTGGCCCAGCGGCGACCCAAGGCGCGCCAGGGCCGCCTTCCGCTCTGCTGCCCGGAGCGAGCCCGTGAGCAGCGTCACCGCGTGTCCCAGCGGCTCGAGGAAGCGCGCCAGGGTGGCGGCGTGCTGGCGGGCGAGCAGGTCGGTCGGCGCGAGCAGGGCGCCCTGGCGACCCGCGTCGGCCATGAAGGCGAGCGTGAGCGCCGCGATGGCCGTCTTGCCCGAGCCGACGTCGCCCTGCAGCAGCCGCATCATGGGACGGCCGGCGGCCAGATCGGCGCGGATGGCCTCGACCGCCCGCCGCTGGTCCGGCGTCAGGCGGACGGGCTCGATCCCGGCGGCGCCCGAGCCGCCGTCCGCCACGCGGCGGGCGGCCACCTGGGCCTCGATCACCCGCTCGACGACCGCTATCGCCTCCTCTGTGCGCTCGTCGCTGGTGAGCACGGGCACGCCGACCGCCCGGCGCCGCTGTCGATCCCGTGACACCATCCCGATCTGCAGGCCGAGCAGCTCGTCGCTGACCAGCCGATCGAGGGCCCGGTCGCGGGCGGCGAAGTCGTCGGGATAGTGGGCAGCCTCCAGCGCGGCCCCGATCGAGGGCAGCGGCCCGGCCTCGTCGCGGAGCAGCTGTGCCGGCAGGTACTCGGGGTAATCCGCGCCAACGAGGTCAAGAGCGCGCCGGATCGCGCGGCGCAGCCACGACGCGCTGACACCCTCGGTGAGCCGGTAGACGGGCACGATCCGGCCCGCATGCAGGGACTCCGCGTCGGCCGGCCCGAACTCGGGCGAGGTGAACTGCGGCAGCCAGCCGCGCCGGCGCACCTTGCCCGACAGCAGCACGACGGCGCCCGGCGCCAGGCGGCGCTCGACGAAGCGCCGCCCGAACCAGATCGCCTCGCCCTCCCCGCTGGCGTCGCGCAGGCGCGCCACGGTGCGCTGGATGCCCCGCCGCCAGGTGGTCTCGACGACGAGGTCCAGCACGGTCACCGTCGCGCTCACGGGGCCCTCGGGTTCGTGGTCCCGCAGCCAGCCCAGCGTGACCGGCCGGGTGAAGTCGTCGTAGCGGCGCGGCAGGTGGAAGAGCAGGTCGCGGACGCTCAGCAACCCCATGCGGGCGAGGCGGCGGGCCATCGCCGGCGGGACGAGACCGCTGCGCCCCAGCGGCGTGTCGGGCGTGAGCGCGACGAGGGCGGGGCGTGGGGTGGGCGACGGCGAGCCGGCCACGCCCTCACTCCGCGGCGATGAGATAGGGGTAGTGCGGCTGGCCGCCGTGGACCAGCTCGACCTCGATCCCGCCGTGGGCCGCCGTCAGTGCCCGGCTCAGGGCCTCCGCCTCGGCGAGGTCGGTGCCTTCGCCATAGTAGATCGTCACCAGCTCGAAGCCCGGCTGGAGCGCGGCGACCCCCGCCAGCACCGTCTGCTGCCGGTCGCCGCCGACGGCCAGCAGGCCGTCATCGGGGTCGAGGGCCATGGTCTGCCCACGCTTCACCTTGCGCCCGCTGACGCGCGCGTTGCGCACGGCCTCGGTCACCTGGAGCGTCTGCACCGCGCGCGCAGCCTCGAGCATCGGGCCGGCGTTGTCCGCGGCGTCCTTCGTGGGATCCATGGCCAGCAGGGCCGCGACACCCTCGGCGCCGTTGCGCGTGGGCACCACGACGACGCGCTTCTCCGGGGCCAGCGCGGCAGCCTGCTGGGCGGCGAGCTTCACGTTCGGGTTGTTGGGCAGCACGATGACTTCCCGGCCGGGCGCTTCGCGGATCGCCCGCAGCATCTCCCCGGTGGACGGGTTGGCGGCCTGGCCGCCGTGCACGATACCCTGCACGCCGAACGACTCCAACACCCGCACGATCCCCTCGCCGGCGGCGACCGCGACGACCGAGAGGGCGGGAGCGTGGGCATCCGGTGCCGACGTGCTGGCCGCCGCAGCCACGGCGGCCAGCGGCTCGACCGGACCTACGACCTCGATCTTCGCGCCGGCGAAGTCGCCGGCCCGTGCCTCTCGCAGGTCACGGGCCTGGTCGTCGAGGTTCTCCACGCTGATGCGCGAGAGCGTCCCCAGGGACAGGCCATAGGCGATGACCAGGTCCGGCCGCTCGTTGTGCACGTGGACCTTGAGGGCCCGGCCGTCGCCGGCCACGAGCACCGATTCGCCGATCCCCTCGAGGTGGTCGCGGATGGTGTCGAGGTCGAGTGATCGGCCGGCGGCGGACAGGAGGAACATCGTCTCGTAGCCGAAGCCTTGATCGGCATGCGCCACGAGCGTCGATCGCCGGGGGGCGGCGGCGGCCTCCGCGGGGACCCCCGCGGTGACTCCGACGAGGTGCAGCAGAGCGCCCTGGAAGAGCCGGTACAGCCCCTCGCCGCCGGAGTCCACCACGCCCGCCTCGCGCAGGATGGGCAACAGCGAGGGCGTCCGGGCGACCGAGCGCTCCGCGCTCTCGACCGTCTCGGTGAGCACCGACTCGATGTCGGGCTGGCGCTCGGCGGCCATCACCGCGGCCGCCGAGGACTCGCGGATGACGGTGAGGATCGTGCCCTCGACCGGCTTCGCCACAGCCTTGTAGGCGGTTTCGCGCCCGCGGTCGAGGGCGTGTGCGAGGTCGAGGCCGTTGAAGCGGCGCTTGCCCTCCAGGCTGGCCGCCATGCCGCGGAAGATCTGCGAGAGGATGACGCCCGAGTTCCCCCGGGCGCCCATCAGGGCACCGAAGGAGATGGCCTCGGCCACGCGCGCCACATGTCGCTCCTCGCCCGAGAGCGCGCCCGCCTCCTCGACCGCGGCCCGCAGGGTGGCCAGCATGTTCGAGCCGGTGTCGCCGTCGGGCACGGGGAAGACGTTGAGGGCGTTGATCTCGTCCTCGTGCAACGCGAAGTGGGCGACCGCGGCACGAAAGCCGTCGAGGAGGGCGCCCCCGTCACAGGACCGCCGGCTCACTGCCTCGCCGTCTCCACCGTCTCCGTCGTCTCGGCCGTCGTCTCGTCCATCGCCGCCACCGGAGGCTCGTCCGCCGCCGGACGCCGCGTGGAGGCCAGGCCTAACCGGTCGACGTGGATGGCCAGCTCGTCCACATCCCGCCCGACCGCCTGGCGGACGGCGTAGCGCACCGCCGTGTCGACGTTGCGCGCCACCTCCGCGACGGGCACGCCGCGGGCGATGCCCAGATACAGGTCGATCCGCAGAGGCGGACCCAGCCTGACGCGCACGCCGGGCGTCGCGCGGCCGATCCACGCCAGGGCGGTGTGCCACGGACGCGGGCCACTCACGGCGACCACGCCGTACGACCCGATGGCCGCCCGTCGTGCGATCTCGCCCACGGCCCGACGCGTCACGAGCCCGCGCCCGGGCACCGGCTCATCGGCCACCTGCTGCGACTCCTTCCTGGCCCTCCGCCCGGCCGGGCGTGCGGCGCATGCTATAGTACCCAGCCGTCCGGCCCGAGCGTGGGCCACACCCCCGATCCGCCAACGAACGAGGTCCCATGGCCCGCTCCTGCGCCCTCTGCGGCAAGGTCTCGATGGGCGGCTTCAACGCCCAATCGGTCGGCATGAACCGCGTCCGCGCACACCGCCGCTACCAGCCGAACCTCCAGCCCCTGCGCCTGGAGCGCGGCGGCACGCAGGTCGTCGCGCTCGTCTGCACGCGCTGCCGGCGCACGGCCCGCAAGACCGCCTGACCGGGCGCCGGCCAGCAAGGCCGGCCTCCCCGCCAGCGACCCGGGCGCGCCGCCCGGGTCGTTCCGTGTCCCTCAGGTGGCCGCCGAGTCGAGCCAGATGGTCATCGGTCCGTCATTGGCCAGCTCGACGATCATCTCCGCGCCGAAGACGCCCCGGGCCACGCGCACGCCACGGCCGGCCAGGGCGTCGGCGAAGCGTTCGTAGAGTGCGGTCCCCAGGTCGGGCGGCGCCGCGTCGAGGAACGACGGCCGGCGTCCCTTGCGCGTGTCGGCGTAGAGCGTGAACTGGCTGATGACCAGGGCCTCGCCGCCCACGTCGATGAGGCTCCGGTTCGTCTTGCCGTCCGCGTCCCGGAAGATGCGCAGGTCGGCCACCTTGTCGGCGAACGCGTCGGCCGTGGCCGGCCCGTCGTCGTGCCCCACGCCCACGAAGACGACGAGGCCAGGGCCGATCTCACCGACGGTGGCCCCGTCGACGAGGACCGCTGCGCGCCCGACCCGTTGCAGCAGCAGGCGCACGGCTCAGACCGCCGCCTGACAGGAGCCGGCCGACGGGCTCAAGGCTCGTCCTCCCTTGCGTCGAGGCCCATCGCCCGGCGCGCGCGAGACTCGGCGGCCGCCGGCACCAGCACCATGCGCTCCCCGCCACCGACCTCGCCGTTGCCGAACGAGGGGACCAGGATCGCCTCCACGCCGGCCGCCTCCATCCGCCGCGTCAGCTCCTCCGCCTCGGACCGGCCGAGCTGGGCCACCACGCGCCACTCCCCCGACGTCCCGGCGTCGAGGCCGTCGTCGGCGCGCCGACGCCCTTCCTCCACCAGGCTGCGGACGAGCTGCACTTCGCGCGCCGTGTCGTGGCCGCGCTGGAAGAGCGCCGAGCCGACGACGAGGACGTCCGCGCCGAAGCCGCCTGCCGCCAGCGCGGTCTCGCGGTTCACACCGCCGTCCACGTGGACCTCGCCGCGGCCCGTGCCGCGGGCCAGAAGTGAGCGGGCCTCGGCGATCTTCACGGCCTCGTTGCGCAGGAAGCGCTGGCCGCCTGCTCCCGGGACCACGGTCATGACCATGACGATGTCGAGCAGCTCGCGATAGGGCTCGACTGCCGCCAGCGGAGTGCCGGGGCTGATGGCCAGGCCGGCCCTGCGCCGCTCAGCACGGATCGCTTCGAGCGCCTCGCGCTTCGCCGGCTCCGGCTCCGGCGCCTCGACGTGGAAGGTGATCGAATCCGCGCCGGCGCGCAGGAAGCTGTCCACGAAGAGCGAGGGCTGGGCGATCATCAGGTGCAGATCCAGCGGCAGGTCCGTCAGACGCCGGATGGCGGCCGTCACGTCCGGTCCGAAGGTGAGGTTGGGCACGAAGTGCCCGTCCATGACGTCGAGGTGGATGCGATCCACGCCCGCCCGCTCGAGCTTGCGGACCACCCGGTAGAGGTTGCCGAAGTCTGCCGTCAGGATGCTCGCGGCGATGATCGGCGCGGCCATCAGGCGCCGCCTCCGGCGAGTGCGGCCGCGCTCTCGCGCTCCAGGCGTTCGCGGCGGCGACCGACCGCCGCGGGCGTCGGTGCCTCCGCCTGCTCGGCCGCCAGCTGACCGCACGCGGCGCCGATCTCGAGGCCCCGGTTGCGCCGAATCGTCGTGGCCAGGCCGGCCGCGCGCAGGACCTCCGCGAACGCGGCCAGCCGTTCGGGAGGACTGGGCCGCCAGGGCGTGTGCGCCACCGGGTTCATCGGGATCAGGTTCACGTGGGCGAGGCGGCCGCGCAGGAGACGGGCCATCTCGGCAGCGTCGCGGGGCGTGTCGTTGATGCCATCGATCAACACGACCTCGTAGCTGATCCGCCGGCCGGTGGCGTCGGCATAGGCTGTCGCCGCGCGCACGACCTCGCCCACGGGGTAGCGTCGGTTGAGCGGCACGAGGACGTCGCGCAGGCCCGGTCGCGCGGCGTGCAGCGAGACGGCCAGCGTGTACTGCGGCCGCAGCGCTGTGAGACGCTCGATGCCGGGCACGACGCCGCTGGTGGAGAGGGTGATGTGACGGGCGCCCAGGCCGAAGCGGCGCCGGTCACTGAGCGCTGCCGCTGCGGCCAGGACCCGCTCGACGTTGAGCAGCGGCTCGCCCATGCCCATGAAGACGACGTTGGTGACGCGGTCCCCCAGCGGCGCCAGGCGCCGGCGCCAGAAGCGCACCTGGTCGGCGATCTCGGCCGTCTCCAGGTCACGCAGGAAGCCCAGCTCGCCCGTGGCGCAGAAGGGACAACCCACCGCACAGCCCGCCTGGCTGGAGATGCACACGGTGTTCCGCTCGCGCAGCCCGTCCCGGGCCGGATAGCGCATCAGCACGGACTCCACCAGGCGGCCGTCGTCGAGCCGGTGGAGGGCCTTCTCGGTCAGGCCCGCGTCGGCCGGGAGCACGGTGGTCTCCACGAGCGTATCCGCGCGGAACGCTGCCTCGAGCCCGTCTCGGAGAACGGCGGGCAGCGTGCGCATCTGCTCGAAGGAGACGGCACCCCGGTCCCACAGGAAGTCGGCCACCTGGCGGGCGCGGTAGGCGGCCTCGCCTCGCTCGAGCATCCACGCGGCCAGGGCGTCCGGGTCCATCCCGGCGAGACCGGGACGCGTATCGCGGGCGCCCGCTCGCGGCATGGCCAGCAACGCCCCGGCGGAGATCGAGGAGAGGGTGTCGGCCGGCATGAGGAGCCTCATCCTAGCGCCGACACGTGGATGCGGCTTCCGGCAAGGTCGGGGTGACCGCGACGCAGCTCCGCCCCGCTCATGCGCCGGCCACCGGCGAGCTGGACCTTCAGCAGGCGCAGCGTGCCGTCGGCCACGCCGAGCGCCAGGCTATCGCCGTCCGCGACGATGGCGCCGGGCTCCGCGGCCGGCCCCGGGACCGGCTGCGCGGCCCACACGATGAGCCGTCCCGCGTCGGTCTCGGCGAAGGTGCCCGGCCAGGGCTGCAGGGCACGCACCCGGCGCTCCAGCTCCGCGCCCGGCAGGTGCGGATCCAGGCGCCCGTCCTCCCGGCGCAGCGGGCGCGTCAGCGTGGCTCCCTCGGCGGGCTGCGCCTGCGCTGGCAGCTCCCCGGCGAGCCAGCCGCGCAGCGAGGTCGCCAGCAGCTCCGCCGCGATGACGGCGAGCGCCGCCTCCAGCTGCGGGGCCGTCTCGCGGCCGTTCAAGGGGATCCGTCGCTGGGCGACGATCGGCCCGCTGTCGAGCCCCGCGTCCATCCGCATCAGCGTGACGCCGGTCTCGATGTCGCCGGCGAGGATGGCCGCCGGGATCGGCGCGGCCCCGCGGTGCCGCGGCAGAAGCGAGGGATGGAGGTTCAGCGCACCGTGTCGGGGCACGTCGAGGAGCGTAGGAGGCACCAACTGCCCGTAGTCGGCCAGCACCAGCAGCTCGGGCGCAAGGGCGACCACCGCCGCGACGGACTCGGGCGTCCGCAGGCGCTCCGGCGCCAGCGTCCGCAGGCCCAGCCGGCCAGCCTCGACGCTGACGAGCGATTCGGTCTGCCGGTGCCCGCGGCCGGCTCGTCGGGGCGGCGCCGTGACCACCCCGACCAGCGTGACCTCGGGAGCCACGGCGAGCGCGTCGAGGACGGGGACCGCGAAGGCGCCGCTGCCGAGGAAGACGGCGCGACGCCGGACGGTCACGCGAGCAGCGGCGAGGGCTCCTCGGCCGCCACGTCGTCGCCGGCCCGCGCCTGCGCCACCGGGATCAGGTCCTCGAGGGAGCCCAGGTAGTCGATGTAGAGCTTGCCCTCGAGATGGTCCAGCTCGTGCTGCAGGGCCCGCGAGAGGAGGCCGCTGCCGGCCACCCGGATCTTCCGCCCGAAGCGGTTCTGCGCGACCACCCAGACCTTCTCGCGGCGCGTCACGTAGGCCACGTAGCCCGGGATCGAGAGGCAGCCCTCCAGGTCGCGATCGTCGCCGTCGGCGCGGACGATCCGCGGGTTGACCAGCTCGTGAAGCCGATCCTCGATCTCGACGACGCACGCCTGCAGCGCCTCGCCCAGTTGCGGCGCGGCCAGCCCCACGCCCGGCGCGTTGCGCATCGTCTCGGTCAGGTCATCGAGCAGCTCGTGGAGGTACTTGCCGAAGCTGTCCACGGGCTGGCCCTTGAGGCGCAGGCGCGGGTCGCCGAGGGTGACGATGGGGCGGACGCTCATGGCCGGGAGTATAGGGCGAACCGCGCTCAGAGCAGGCTCTCGGGGTCGACGTCCACGCTCCATGGCGGGCCCGGGTCGCCGCCCAGCGTGGCCAACGGATCGCGGCCGCGCAGGACCAGGTGGAACCGCCAGCGCCCTGCCCGGCGGGCGATGTAGGCCGGTGCGGGCCCGAGGACCACGGTGTCGCTCCCGGCGGCCGCGGCGCGCTCGCGGAGTGCGCTCGCCAGGCGCCGGCCCTCGGCCTCGGTGGCCGCTCGATCCTCCAGCGCGACGGTGAGCTTCACCAGCGCACCGAAGGGCGGAGAGCCGAAGGCACGTCGGGCAGCCAGCTCCTCCCGGTAGAAGACCGACGCATCGCCCGAGGCCACGGCGCGGATGACCGGGTGCTCCGGCAGGTACGTCTGCACGATGGCGCGTCCGGCGCGGTCGCCGCGGCCCGCCCGCCCGATCGCCTGCCGCAGGAGCTGGTACGTCCGCTCTGCGGCGCGCTCGTCGGGCAGGCTCAGGGCGATGTCGGCGGAGACGACGCCGACCAGCGTCACGCCCGGCACGTCGAGGCCCTTGGTGACGAGGCTCGTGCCCACCAGCACGTCGATCGCGCCGTCGGTGAAGGCGTCCACGACCAGCTCGGCGGCGCCCTTGCGCTCGACCACGTCGCGGTCGAGCCGGCCCACCCGCAGAAGGGGGAAGCGCTCGGCGACCTCGCGCTCGAGGCGCTCGGTGCCGCCGCCGAGATAGCGGATGCGGGGGGAGGCGCAGGCCGGGCAGCGCGATGCAGGCGGCGCGGTCGCGCCGCAGTGATGGCAGCGCAGGGCCATGCCCACGGCGTGGAAGACGAGGGGCCGACGGCACTCGGGGCAGACCTGGACGTATCCGCAATCGCGGCAGAGGACGACGCTGGCGCTGCCCCGACGGTTGAGGACGAGGATGGCGCGCTCCCCGACGGCCGTGTCGAGGCTGCCCAGCGCGTCGGCCAAGGGACGGGAGAGCAGCGATCGATTGCCGGCCGCGAGCTCCGCCCGCAGGTCGACGACCTCGACCGCCGCGGCACGGCCGGCGACGCGCTCCGGCAGCGCGAGGCGGCGGAACTCCCCGGCCTCGGCCCGGCCGACGCTGGCGACATCGGGCGTGGCGCTGCCCAGGACGACGGGCGCGGCGGCCAGGCGGCCCAGCACAAGGGCGAGATCGCGGGCCTGGTAGCGCGGCGTCCGGTCGGACTTGTAGCCGGGGTCGTGCTCCTCGTCGACGACCACGACACCCGGGTCGGCGAGGGGCGCGAGGACCGCCAGCCGCGTGCCCACCACGACCGTTGCTCCACCGGCCCGGATGCGCTGCCATTCGTCGGCGCGCTCGCCGTCGCCGAGGCCGCTGTGCAGGATGGCCACGTCCGTATGCAGCTCCGTGCGCAACCGATCGAGCAGGGGCGCCGCGAGGGCGATCTCGGGCACGAGCACGAGCGCACCGCGTCCCGCCCCGAGCGCGGCCGCGATGGCCGTCACGTACACGGCCGTCTTGCCCGAGGCGGTCACGCCCTCGAGCAGGAACGCCTCTGGGCTCCTTCCGCGCACGGCCGCCACGATCGCCTCGGCCGCAGCCACCTGGTCGGGCGCGAGATCCGCCGTCTCGGGGATGGCCCGCACCTCGCGCTCGCGCCCCGCCAGCGGACGCCGCTCCACGACGACGGTGTGCAGCTCCACATCGCCGCGGCGCACCAGCCCGGCCAGGCCGCCGGCACCATGCCGTGTGGCGAGGGCGGCGGTGGCTGCCGAGGCCCCCGACGCGAGCGTCGCGAGCTCGGTCAGGAGGGCCGTCTGCCGGTGGCCGAGCGGTCGTCCGGGTGGGCGCTCCCCGGCGGCGAGGAATTCGGCCACCTCCCGGCCGCGGTCGGTGAGGCGGGCACGTCGCTCGTAACGCCGGCGCACGTCGGGCGGCCGCAGCTGCCACTCCAGCGAAATGCGTCCGGCGGCCGCCTCGGCGTGCAGGCGCCGCAGCAGCGCCGCCCGGTTCCCCTCCCCCACGAGGCCCCGCACGGCGATGCCGACCGGACCGGACGCGGCGATCCGAGACAGCACGGTGTCGTCCGCGGGGGGCGGCGTCGCGCCGATCCACCCGCTCACCAGCTCCAGCCGTTCCAGCATGCCCGGCGGCAGCATGGCGCGGACGACGAGCGCGGCGGGAGCGAGGTAGTGTCCCGCGACGTGGCGCGCGAGGGCCAGCTGCAGCGGCGGCAGGAGGGGTCCGTCGCTGCGCACGCGCTCGAGGACCGGTTTCGTGGCCACGTTCGCCGGTGACGCCTCCACCTCTCCGACGACGATGGCCAGCACCTGCCGTCGACCGAACTCCACCATCACCGCCTCGCCCACGACGAGGTCGGCCAGGCGCTCCGGCACGTGGTAGGTGTAGGTCCGGCCTCCGGCGGCACCCGCCACGTCGACCGCGAGCTCGACGAGGCGTCCGGCGGCCATCGTCGCTAGAGCCGGATCCGGCGCCTGGGGTGTCGGGCCCGCTCGGCCGCCACGATCTCGTCGATGCGCCGCGCCGTCCGGTCCACCTGGCCGGTCTCGTTGACCACGACATGGTCGTAGTCCTCCTGGCGGGCCAGCTCGATGGCCGCGTTCCGCTGCCGCACCTCGAGCTCGTCCGCGGTCTCGGTCGCTCGCGAGCGGAGACGTGAGAAGAGCGCCTCCATCGATGGCGGCACCAGGAAGACGAGCAGGGCGTCGGGCACGCGCGACTTCACCGCCTGGGCACCCTGCACGTCGATCTTCAGGATGACGTCGCGGCCCGCCCGCAGCGCGTCCACGACCTGGCGCCGCGGCGTGCCGTACCAGTTGCCGTGCACCTCCGCCCACTCGAGGAGCTCGCCACCGTCGCGCAGCGCCGTGAACGCGCCGGTTTCGAGGAAGTGGTAGCTCACGCCGTCCACCTCCCCGGGTCGGGGACCGCGGGTCGTGCAGGTCACCACGTAGTGGTAGTCGGGATCACGCGACCGGCGGCGCAGCGCCGCGATGATCGTGTCCTTCCCGACGCCGGAGGGCCCGCTGATGATGACGAGCATCGCCCCCGGCGCCCCCAGCGCGATGCGGCGCGCCCGCGGCCCGCGCTCGCTGCTCATGCCACCCTCCCCGGGTCGCTCGTGCGCAGCCCGTCGAGGACGCCCTCCAGCTCCGGCGGCAGCGGCGCGCTGACGCGGATGAGGCGCTCGCCCGACCGCGCCGCCAGCTCCAGCCGCCAGGCATGGAGGAACAGCCGCCCCAGCCCTTCCGGACCGCGCCGCACGAGGCCCGTGGCATAGACGGGGTCGCCCGCCACGGGATGACCGATCGAGGCCAGGTGGACGCGGATCTGGTGGGTCCGGCCGGTGACGAGGTCGAGTTCGAGGAGCGTCCAGGCGGCGAAACGCTCGCGGACGCGGTAGCCGGTCGTGGCCGGCCGGCCGTCGGCCACGACGGCCATCTTCGTGCGGTGCTTCGGGTCCCGACCGATGGGCGCTTCGATCCGCCCGACCACAGCGGCGACCGAGCCGCCGACCAGCGCGAGGTACGTCTTCTTCACCCGACGTGCCTTGAGCTGGGCCATCAGGTAGGCCTGGGCCGCATCGTGCTTGGCGACCATGATCAGCCCGCTCGTGTCGCGATCGAGGCGATGCACGATGCCCGGTCGCGCCACTCCGGCGATGCCGCCGAAGCTACCCTCCCGCGCCAGGAGCGCATTGACCAGTGTCCCGCCCGGGTGGCCCGGCGCCGGGTGCGTGACGAGCCCGGCGGGCTTGTCCACCACGAGCAGGTCCTCGTCCTCGTACACGACCGAGAGCGGGATCGCCTCGGCCTGCAACTCGAGCGGCACGACCTCGGGCACGTCGAGCTCGAGCGCGTCGCCCGGGTGCAGGATCGTGTTCGCGCGCAGGAGCCGGCCCGCACAGGTCAGGCGGCCTTCCGAGATGAGCCGTTGGACGTAGGCACGAGAGAGGCCGGCCGCATCGGCCACGAAGCGGTCGGCGCGGGTCCCGCCGGCACCCTCCGGCACCGCGACGCTGACCCGCCCGCTCATCTAGCGGTCGCCTCCGCCGGCTGGCGCGCGACGCGGCCAGAAAGCCGTCAGGAGGAGCGCCAGGATGGCCACGCTGAGGGCGGCGTCGGCGACATTGAAGGCGAACCAGCGCACGTCCCCCATGCCCATGTCCACGAAATCGACCACGAAGCCCAGCCGGATCCGGTCGGCCAGGTTGCCCACGGCCCCGCCGAGCAGGAGCCCGAGGGCGACGGTCGTGACCAGGGGCGCCGATGCCCCGCTGCGTGCCTGGGCGTAGACGAGCAGGCCGATCACGACCAGGCTGGCCGCGGCGAGGACGGGCGCGCTCGCGTCGAAGAGGCCGAACAGACCGCCGTCGTTGTAGGACTTGGCGATGCGCACGACGTCGCCCAGCACGGGCGTCGGGTCGGCCAGGCCGGGCGCCGGAGCTCTCGTCCAGGCCAGCTGGAACGCGGCATCCACCCAGAGCTTGGTGAACTGATCGACCACGGCCACCCCCACGGCCAGCCCGGCGAAGAGCCCGAAGCGCCGACCTGCGACGCTCACGACGCCGGCACGAGCGCCACGCGGACCCGGCCGCCGGCCAGCTCGACGTCCGCCGACGCGGCCGCGGCCGGCGCCGGTCCGCGCAGCACCTCCACCGCCAGGGTTTCCGCGGCCAACGACTCGAGATGGGGTTCGAGCACGGCCCCTGTGCCGTCCGACATGTCGAGCCAGAGGCGGATCCGATCGTCCAGCGCCAGCTCGGCGGACTTGCGCAGCTCCTGGACGGCGCGCTGCAGCTCACGCGCGTCGCCCTCGGCGCGCAGCGCATCGGAGAGTTCCGTGTCGATGACCACCACGAGCCCCTCGTCGTGCGCCACCGCTGTGCCGGGTCGCGGCGTGGCCTGGATCTCGACCTCGTCGGGCGAGAGCTCCACACCGGCCAGCCGCACCCGGCCGCCGGACAGGTACTCGACCTCACCTGCTCGCGCCGCCGCCATGACCGCCGGGATGGCCCGACCGAGGCGCTGCCCGATGCGAGGCAGCAGCGGCTTCACGCGGCGCTCGACGAGCGCGGACTCGTCGTCGAGCAGGATCAACTCCTTGACGTTCACCTCGTCGGCGATGAGCCGGAGCAGCTCCCCGGGGAGGGCGTCGCGGCCGCCCGGCAGCGCCAGCCAGGCGCGCGCGATGGGCTGCCGCACGCGCAGGCCCGCACCGCCGCGCAGCGTGCGGGCCAGGTCCACGGCGCGGCGGGCCAGGGCCATGGACTCCTCGAGCCGGCCGTCCCGATATGCGGCCAGCTCGGCCGTGGGCCAGCGCGTGAGGTGCACGCTGTCCGGCGCGCCCTCGACCCCTGCCGCGAGGTTGTCGTACATCGCCTCGGTCAGGAAGGGCAGGATGGGCGCCAGCAGCCGGGCCGTGGCCAGCAGGGCCGCGTGCAGGGTGGCGAAGGCCGCGGACTGATCTCGCACGTCGTCCGAGCGCGAGAACCGCTTGCGGCCCAGGCGCAGGTACCACGTCGAGAGGTCGTCGACCAGCGCGCCCAGCAGACGCGTCGCGCCGGCCGCGTCGTAGTCGCGCAGGCGCTCCTCCACGCCGGCCGCCGCGTGGGCCACCCGGGAGAGGATCCAGCGGTCGGTGAGCCGCCGCTGGTCGACCGGGGGGGCCGGCGTGCGCGGCGACCAACCGGCCAGTCGGGCGTAGGAGACGAAGAAGCTGTAGACGTTCCACAGCACCAGCAGCTCGCGCCGCGATTCATCGGCCGCGTGCCAGCCGAAGAGGATGTTCTCCTCCGGCCGCGCGCGGGCGAACATCCAGCGCATGACGTCCACGCCCATCCGGTCTGCCGCCTCGTCGAACTCGATGGCGTTGCCCCAGCTCTTGTGCATCGGCCGGCCGTCTTCGCCGTAGACGAGGGCGTACCCGAAGATCGTCCGGAAGGGCGCCTCACGGCGCAGCACCGTGCTCATCGCCAGCATCGAGTAGAACCAGTTGCGGAACTGGCCGGGGAAGCTCTCGGTGATGAAGTCGGCCGGGAACCAGCGCGCCCAGTACGCGGGGTCTTCGCGCTGGTGGAGCGTGCTGAAGGGCACGATGCCCGCGTCGAGCCAGGGATTGCCGACGTCCTTGATGCGCTCGACGGGCGCGCCGCAACCGGAGCAGGCGATGCGCACGGCATCGACGTGCGGCCGGTGGGGCGTGTGCCCCTGGAACGCCCCCCAGCCCTCCACGGCCCGGCGGCCGAGCTCCTCGCGCCCTCCGATGACCGAGATCGTGCCGCACGAGCCGCAGTCGTAGATGGGCAGCGCCAGCCCCCAGTAGCGCTTCTTGCTGATCATCCAGTCGTGCATGTTGAGGAGCCAGTCGAGCTCGCGCTCGTAGCCGAAGCCGGGGATCCAGCGGATCTGATCCACGACCTCCATGATCTGGTAGCGCAGGCTTCGGTCCACCTGCTCGGCGGTGAGCGTCTCGCGCGGCTGGTCGTAGACCTCGCCCATGCTGATGAACCACTCGTCCACGAGGCGGAAGACGAGTGGCGTGCCGCAGCGCCAGCAGTGCGGGTAGCGGTGCGTGATGGTCTCCAGGCGGTAGAAGCGGCCGTGGTGCCGCAGGCGCTCCACGATCGGCTCGTTGACGTCGCGCACGTCGCGCCCGCTGAGGCCGTCGAAGCCCTCCACGAAGATGCCCGACTCGTCGAGCGGCGCGACGACCGGCAGCCCCAGCCGCCTGCCGAGCTGGAAGTCCTCCGCGCCGCAGCCCGGCGCGACGTGGACGATGCCCGTCCCCTCGTCCTCGCCGACCTCGTCCCAGGCCACGATGCGATGAACGTAGGGCGTCTCGCCGTCCGCGCCGCGCCACGCGGCGAAGGCGCGGCGCACGGCGGGCATCTCGTCGAACGGCCCCGCGTAGCGCCAGCCCACAAGCTCTCGGCCGGGCCGCTCCTCGAGCACCTCGAAGCGACTCTCGAGGGCCTGCCTGAGGGTCCCCTTGCCCAGCCAGAAGACGTCCCGGCCCTGGCGGACGCGGACGTAGGTGAGCTCCTCGCCCACGGCGGCGGCGACGTTGGAGGTGAGTGTCCAGGGCGTCGTGGTCCAGACGAGGAGGGCCTCCCCGGGGCGGTCCACGAGCGGCAGCCGGATGGTCAGCCCGGGGTCCTCGCGATCCTGGTAGCCCTCGTTCATCTCCGTCTGGCTCAGCCCGGTGCCGCAGCGCGCGCACCAGGGCATCGTGTCGTGGCCCTTGTAGAGCCAGCCCCGCTCGTGGCAGGCGGCCAGGAAGCCCCAGATGAGGTCGTTGTTCTCGTTGCTGAAGGTGAAGTACGAGCCGCCCAGCTCGGGCATGCCCAGGCGGCCGACGATCATCTCGACGGTGTCGGTGACGGGTCCCTGCGGACCCTCCACGGTGATGACCCGACCGGGGTCGGCGGCCAGCAGGTCGCGCAGGCGCCGCAGCTCGTCCGGGTCGTTCCAGTCCATCCAGAGGCCGAGGCGGATCGACTGCTCCGTCTGGCGTGCCGCGTAGGTCAGGACCCGCTGCTTGCAGAGGCTGACGAACTCGGCGATGCCGTAGGCCTCGATGTCGCGCTTGCTCGTGAAGCCGAGGTCACGCTCGACGTTGACCTCGACCCACAGGCCCTGGCAGTCGAAGCCGTTCTGCCAGCGCTGATCGTGCCCGAGCATGGCCCGGAAGCGCTGGTAGAGGTCCTTGTAGGCGCGGCCCCAGGCGTGGTGGACGCCCATCGGATTGTTGGCCGTGATGGGGCCGTCGAGGAAGGACCAGGTCGGCCCGTCGGCGTTCTGCGTGCGCAGTCGCGCGAACGTCTGCCGCTCCCGCCACAGCCCCAGGATGTCGTGTTCCTGGGCGGGGAAGTCGGGCAGGCTGGGAACGGGACGGTACGGGCTCTCCGAGGGCATGGAGGGCAAGGATAGCCGAAGCACCGCGCCCGAATGGCGAGGGCGTTCGCGGTGCCCCCGGCGGCACCGCGCGTCGCGTGCGGGTATCATGCCGCCCGATGCAGACGCGCCCCCGCGACGAGGGCCGGCACCGCTCGCCCTTCGCGGCCGCCTTCCTCTCCTTCCTCTTCCCGGGCCTCGGCCAGGCCTACGTCGGCCTCTACGCGCGCGGGCTCGCTTTCGCCGCGCCGCTGGTGCTCGTGCTGGCACTGCTGGCCGGCTTGCTGGCCAATCCGGCCAGCCGGCTCTCGCTGATCGCGGCGCTGTCGAGCCCGACGACCCTCCTCGTCGTCCTCGGCCTGGACATCATCCTCCTCCTCTACCGCGTGATCGCCGTCGTCGACGCCTTCCGGGTCGCGGACGCGGCGCGGTCATTCGCGGAGGCCGGCACGACGCGCCTCGGACGCCCTCGCGTGCACAGCCACCCGCTCGCCATCGCCGGGCTCGTGGCGGTCCTGCTGGTCACCTCGCTGGGCCACGTGGCGGCCGCCCGCTACGACCTCATCGCCTACGACCTCGTCACCGGCATCAGCGACGGCGGTGGGAACGAGCCGACCGACGCACCGAGCGGCGGCGCCAGCGCGCCCACGGGATCCACCGACGCATCCCCCGGCACCGAGCCCACGGCGGCCGTGACCGGCACCCCCTGGACCGGCACCGAGCGCCTGAACATCCTCTTCATCGGCGCCGACCGACGGCCGGAAGAGGCCACCTTCAACACGGACACGCTGATCGTGGCCAGCATCGACCCGGTCACCAAGCAGGTGGCCATGCTGAGCCTGCCGCGCGACACGACCGGTGTGCCGCTGCCGCGCGCGTGGCGCGCCGCCAGCTACTACCGCGGCGGCGTCTACCCGGACAAGATCAACGGCCTCTGGACGCGGGCGAAGGGCTTGCCGAGCCTCTTCCCGGGCAACGATCGGCAGCGCGGCTACCTCGCCCTCAAGGGTGCCCTCGGGGAGCTCTACCAGCTCGACGTGCAGTTCTACGTCGAGGTGGACTTCGACGGCTTCAAGAAGGTCGTCGACACGCTCGGCGGCCTGACCATCGACGTCCAGATGCCGGTCTCGGACGACCACTACCCGATCGAGGAGTCCCGGGCTTACAACCTGTACATCCCGCCCGGCTTCAGCCGCATGGACGGCGAGCAGGCCCTGGCCTACGCACGGGCGCGCCACAAGAGCTCCGACTTCGATCGGGCGCAGCGCCAGCAGCGCGTGATCGTCTCGCTGCGCCAGCAGGTGGATCCGGCGAGCCTGCTCCAGCCGGGCCGCCTGGAGGCGCTCGTGGCGGCGCTGAAGCAGGCCGTCCACACGGACGTCCCGCCGGAGCTGTTCCCGCAGCTCATCACCCTCGCCCGGTCGGTGGACGCCTCGCGCATCCGGTCGCTGGTCTTCACGCCCCCCTACTACCAGGTCGAGTGCCTCTCCTGCTACTCGCTGACACCGAAGGTGGACGTCATCCGCCGAGCCGTGCGCAACGCCTTCAAGACCGATCGTGCCCTCGAGGCGAGCCGGACGAAGATCGGCGAGGAAGGAGCCGTCGTGTGGGTCCTCAACGGATCCGGCAAGGCGGGCCAGGCGGCGGCCACGGCCGACTACCTGGGCTACCTGGGCATCGGGGCGACCGTGCCCACCGCGAACGGCGGGCGGGCCGATCGGCTGACCTACGCGCAGACGCTCGTGACGGTCTACAACGGCGCCGAGGCACGCCTGCCTGAGACCATCGGGGTCCTGGAGCAGACCCTGGGCGTGACCGTGGCGCTGAAAGTCGATCCGGCGGTCAAGGCGGACATCGTCGTCATCACCGGTGCCGCCACCCCCATCCTCGCCGTTCCCGACTGAACCGGCGCCGCAGCCCCCGGGCCGTGGCCCCTAGTAGACGGGCGTCAGCCAGTCGGCGTAGGCCGGCAGCCGGCCGCGCACGGCGTCGAAGTAGACGTCCTTGATGCGCCCCGCGACCGGGCCGATGCGTCCGTCCCCGACGGGCCGGTGGTCGATCTTCGTGACCGGCGACACCTGGGCGCCCGTGCCGCACAGGAAGACCTCCTCGGCGACGTACAGCTCGCTGCGGTCGATGGAGCGCACGACCGTCTCCAGCCCCAGCTCACGGCGCGCCAGTTGCATGATCGCCGCTCGCGTGATGCCCTCGAGGATGTCGTCGGTGGCGGGCGGCGTGACGAGGGCGCCGTCGCGCACCATGAACAGGTTCTCCGCGCTGCCCTCGGAGGCGTGGCCGTCGGCGGTCAGCACGATGGCCTCGTCGTGGCCGTTGAGGTTGGCATCGGTCTTGGCGAAGGCGCTGTTGACGTAGCCGCCGGTGATCTTCGAGCGGGCCGGGATGGCCGTGTCCGCGTTGCGCCGCCACGAGGTGGTCATCGTGCTGATGCCGGCCGTCGTGTCGATGTAGTCGCCGAAGGGCAGGCAGACGATCATGAAATCGTGCGCCAGGTCGTGCAGGCGCACCCCGATGGCCTCGCTGGACTTGTAGACCGAGGGTCGGATGTACGTGTCCTCACGGAGATCGTTGCGCCGCAACAGCTCGACGGTGAGGTCCACCAGCTCTTCCGGCGGTCGCGGCAGGTCCATGAACAGGACGCGAGCCGAGTTGCGCAGCCGCCGGTAGTGCTCCAGCCCTTTGAGCAGGAAGAGCTGGCCCTGGTCGGCGTTCCAGTAGGCCCGCACGCCCTCGAAGCAGGCCGTGCCGTACATGAAGGCGTGGGTCATGACCCCGATCTTCGCCTCGCGCAGCGGCACGAAGCCACCCTGGAAGAAGCACTGGACCTGGCGCTGCTGGGGCAGGGCACCGCTGGCATCGGAGGGTGCGGGCTTCTCGGTCAACATGGCCGCGAGTATAGCGTCAGCCAACAGCCCCCACGGCGACCAGGACGGCGATGAGGTAGGCGGCGTAGAAGATGCCGCCGACGAGCAGGCCGCGCGCGGTCAGGCGCGCCCGGCGGGTCATGGGCAGGAACACGGCCGCGGTCGCGGCGAAGGCGATGCCGGCCGACAAGAAGACGAGATACGAGCCGGGCCCGATCACCCACTGCTCGGGCGCGAAGAGGAGCGCCACGACGGTGGGCAGACAGGCCTGGAAGACCATCGCCCCGGTGATGTTGCCCATCGCCAGGGTGTCCTTGCCCTGGCGCACCCAGAGCACGCTGTTGAACTTCTCGGGCAGCTCCGTGGCCACCGGGGCGATGACCAGGGCGAGCACGGCGGCCCCGATGCCGAGGCCCAGCGAGAGGCTCGTGACCGCGTCCACGAAGACGACCGCGCCGCCGACGATGCAGGCGAGGGCAGCCAGGACCTGGAGGCCCACGATGCGCAGCCGGGGAACGACGGGGTCGGCGCGGCGGCCACCCCGGTCGAGACGGTGGAAGCGCAGCGGGGCCAGATCATCGGCCTCGCCGGCCGCGGTTTCGGCGGCGAAATGGGCGCGGACGTAGAGCGCGTAGAGGGCGACGAGCAGCACGGCCACGGCCGGCCGGACGAACCACAGCTCCAGGGGCGCGAACGCGGCGCCGATGGCGATGGCGTAGGCGACGCCGAAGAAGCGCACGTCCTTGCCCACGATCCCTGCGTCGATGGCAAGGGTGGTGCCGGTCGCGCGCCTGTCGCGGTAGGCGATCACGGCCAGGCCGGTCACGAACATGGCCAGGGTGGCCAGCATGAACGGCGCGCCGAGGATCGCGCCCAGAGCCACCTCATCGGCCGCGACGGCGCTGCCGAGGAGGATGGCCACCAGCGGGATCATCGTCTCGGGGAGGGCCGTGCCGACGGCCGCCAGCACGCTGCCCACCGCGCCCTCGGCCAGGTCGAGCTTGTGACCCACCCACTCGATGCCGTTGGTGAACAGTTCCGCGCCGAGGAGGATGACCGCGAAAGCGACGACGAGGACGAGGGCGGTCTCCATGGCGCCTAGCTCGTGGCCAGTGCGACGGCGAAGGCGAGCGCCAGAACGCCCAGGACTCCCGCCGCGACGGCCGACGCCCGGCGGTCGCCCAGGCGGAGGAAACCCGCCAGGGCAAGCGCGACGCGGGCCGTGGGCAGGGCGACCGTGAGCAGCAGGCCGGCCCAGAGCAGGCCCGCCGGGCGGAGCCCGACGACGTCGGCCACGATCGAGGCCGGATCCGGGCCCGGCCCTGAGTCCGCCGTGGGCCGCAGTCCAGCTGCGAGCATCAGCACGACGCCCGCCGCCACGAGCACGACCGAGGCGATCGCGCCGGCCATCAGGAGACGGGCCACGGCGCCGGCCACGGGATCGCGCACCACCCCCACCGCGCGGCCCATCAGCCCAGCACCACGCCGAGCGCGCGGCCGGCCATCTGGACGGCGACGTAGACGAGGACGACCATGAACAGCAGGCGCAGCACGCGCAGAGGCACGCGGTGGGCGATGCGCGCAGCGGCCGTGGCGCCGACGAAGACCCCGACCACGACCGGACCTGCGACGTACGGATCCAGCGCGTCGCGCAGCAGGTAGAGCACCGCGCTGGCCGACGCCGTGACGCCGATGGTCAGGTTGCTCGTGGCGGTCGCGACGCGCAGCGGTACGCCCATGGCCAGGTGCATGGCGGGCACCTTGACGATGCCCCCGCCGACGCCGAGCAGCGCCGACTGGAGCCCGGCGAACGCGCTCAGCGCGAGGCCCAGGGGCAGCCGACGGATGGCGTAGCCGGGTCCGCCGAGCGTGGCCGCGAATCCGTTCGCCGGCGGCGACGCATCCGCCGTCGGATCCACCACGAGGTCCGGGGGTCGCTCGTCGATGCCGGCCTCCCGCCGCCGGGCCATCGAGACCGCGACGTACACCAGCATGGCCGCGAAGATGCCGGCCAGGAGCCGCTCGTCGAGGATGAAGGCGAGGAGGCCCCCGGCCAGCGCCCCGGTGGCGGTGAGCAGCTCGAGCGTCATGCCCAGGCGAAGGTTGGCGACGCCGCGCTCGAGATAGACGGCGGCGCTGGCCGACGAGGTCGTGATGACCGCCAGCAGGCTGATCGCCACGGCCTCGCGGAAGGGCAGCCCGAAGGCGAGGGTCAGGAGGGGCACGATGAGGATGCCGCCCCCGAGGCCGAGCAGCGCCCCGAAGACGCCCGCGCCCAGGCCGCCGGCGGCGAGCAGCAGGGTCACCGCCACGGCGCGGCCGTCAACCCGTGGTCGTCGCCGACCGCCGTCCCGTCAGGGGCGCAGGTGCTGCGGCGCGTACGGCAGCAGAGCGACGATGCGGGCGCGCTTGAGCGCCACCGACAGTTGGCGCTGGTGCTGGGCGCAGGTGCCCGTCTTGCGGCGCGGCTCGATCTTCGCGCGCTCGGACAGGTAGCGGCGGAGGCGGTTGACCTCCTTGTAATCGATCTGGTCCGTCTTGTCGGCGCAGAACGAGCACACCTTCCGGCGGCGCCGGTCGCGGTAGTACTCGTCGCGCTTCTTGGCTCGGGTAACGGGCGGCATACGGGTCGTCCTCGTCTCGGATCAGAAGGGGATGGGGTCGTCGAATTCGTCGCCGCCGGGGGCTGGGGCGGCTGGGCGCGCGGCAGCGCCGGAGGCGGCGGGTGCGGCGGCCACGGGACGCGCCGCGCGAGCCTCGTCCCCGCCTTCCTCGTCACGCTGGCGCGGATCGAGGTTGGCGAAACGCTCGGCGACCAGTTCGGTCATATAGTGCGTTTGGCCGTCCTTCTCGTACTGCCGCGTCTGGATGCGCCCTTCGACGTAGACCTTGGCGCCCTTGCGCAGCCACTCCGCGGCGCGCTCGGCCTGCTCCCGGAAGAGGACGACACGGAACCACTCCGTCTCCTTCTTCCACTCGCCGGCTTCATCGCGCGTGTTGCGGTTGACGGCCACGCTGAACTGGGTGACCGCCGTACCCGACGGCGTGTAGCGCATCTCCGGGTCGCGCCCGAGATTGCCGATGATCATGCACTTGTTGAGCGACATGGCCGTGTCTCCTGGTCGCCGCTGGCGACCCTAGTCGATGGCGGCGGGTGCGGCTTCGGTCTCGGACTCGTCGATCATCTCGACGGCCTCCTCGAGCTCCTCGTCCTCGGGGGGTGGCGCGACCTCGGCATCCTCGAGGTCCGTCGTCGTCGCCGCGGCACGGCGCGACGAGGTGGGACGCTCGACGTGGACGACGAGATGGCGCATGACCTCCTCGGTGATGTGGAGCCCGCGCTCGAGCTCGACGATGGCCTCCGGAGGCGCGTCGAACACGACGATGTGATAGGAACCCTCGCGGAACTGGCCGATGGCGTAGGCGAGGCGCCGGCGTCCCCAGGGGCTGACCTTGACGATCTGGCCGCCGGATCCGCTGATCGACCGCGTCGCCCGGTCGACGGTGGCCTGGATGCGGTCATCTGCGAGGTCCGGCTTCAGGACGAGCATGAGTTCATAGCGGCGCATCGGGGCCGTGGCCCTCCTTCCCATGGGTATGCCCGGCTCGGTGGCGGAACACGACGTGCTCCGAGGCCGGCGGGGCTGAAAGGAACTGGCGCGCAGTGTAGCACGGGCCCTCTGCTAGACTGGCGCGCACCCGATCCCGACTGCCACAGGCGAGGTAGAACGTGCCCTCGAGCGCCATCCTGCTGCTCGAACAGGACCCCGCGACAGCCGAGATCGTCCGCTCCGTGCTCGGCCGCGTCGGCTATCAAGTGAACCTCACGGAGGATCCCGAGGAGGTCTTCCGGCGCGCCGGCGACCACGTCCTGGTGATCATCGACGCCGTGCGTGGGGGACGCACGCCGGTCGAGATCTGCGGGGAGATCCGCGGCACGCCCGCGCTCGCCGCGGTGCCCGTGCTGTGCGTCGCCCAGACCGAGGACGTCGAGGAGCGGGTGCGTTTCCTCGAGGCGGGCGCCGACGACGTCATGGTCAAGCCCTTCGACGCGCGAGAGCTCGAGGCCAGGGTCGAAGCTCTGCTCCTGCGCTTCCACCGCTCGAGGGACCTCGCACCTGCGGTCGTGCCCGGTGCCGCCGGCCCGACGTCACGGCGCGTGGTCGTCTTCTTCAGCCCGAAGGGCGGCGTCGGCACGACGACGCTGGCGGTCAACACCGCCGTCGCGCTGGCCGAGCGCCGGCCTGACCGGGTCGCCTTGATCGACCTCGACCTCCAGTGGGGCCAGGTCGCCACACACCTGAATCTGCGCCCGAGCCAGACGATCGGCGACCTGGCGCGTGACGAGCAGGCGTTCAGCGAGCCGGAACTCATGCGCACGTACATGCAGCGGCACGAGGCGGGTCTCGCGGTCCTCTGCGCCCCCCAGCGACCCGACCAGGCCCAGCTGGTGGGGGCGACCCAGGTGGCCGCCATGATCGAGAGTGCGCGGCGCGCCTTCGAGATCGTCGTCGTGGACGGCGGCTCGACGCTCGACGAGCGCAGCCTGACCCTCTTCGAGCTCGCCGACGCGGTCATCTTCACGGTCTACCCCGAGATCGGCGCCCTGAAGGCGCTCCATTCGCTGCTCGAGACCCTCAGCGATTCCGTCGCGACCGGCTCGAAGACGAGCTTCGTGGTCAACCACCTCTTCGCCCGCGAGATGCTCAAGGTGCGCGACATCGAGAACACCCTTGCGGCGCGCATCTCGCTGGAGATCCCGTACGACCCGGTCGTCTACCTCAAGGCGGTCAACGAGGGCATCCCGGTCGTTCGCGGCGCGCCGCGCAGTGGACCTGCCGAGCGTCTGCACCGGCTGGCGACCATCGTCGGCGGCGAGCCGGCCGTCGAGTCCGCCGCCGGGGACGCCGCGCACGGTCGCGGCCGGCTGGGCGGAATCCTCAAACGCGGGTGACCGTTGCCGCGGCGATGGCGCGGCTGGGCGCATGACGCCGATGCCGAGCGGCTGGATCCATGTCATCGCCGGCTGCATGTTCAGCGGCAAGACGGACGAGCTGCTGCGCCTCCTGCGGCGCGCCGAGATCGCCGGCCGGCGAGTGATCCTGGTGCGTCCCACGATCGACGACCGCACGTCGCCGGAGGTCGTCGAGTCGCGCTCAGGCGTCGCCTTCCGAGCGCGGGCCGTGGCCAGCTCGGCCGACATCCCCGCCCTCGTCTCGCGAGAGCGCTCGTCCGTGGTGGCCATCGACGAGGCGCAGTTCTTCGACCAGGGCATCGTGGAGATCGCCGAGCTGCTCGCAGCGGAGGGTCGCATGGTCATCCTCTCCGGCCTCGACCAGGATTTCCTCGGACGTCCCTTCGGGCCGCTGCCCCAGCTGCTGGCCCTGGCCGACGAGGTCACCAAGCTGACCGCCATCTGCACCGTCTGCGGCGCGGAGGCGACGCGCACGCAGCGCCTCGTCGGCGGCCGGCCGGCCGGGCGCGACGACCCGCTCATCGTGGTGGGAGGCCTGGACGACGAGAAGTACGAGGCCCGCTGCCGCGCCCACCACGTCATCGGATCCAGCCGCCGGGGATAGCGGCGCTACTGCCCCGGACGCCGAGCGGGAGTCCCGACGCCAGGCCAGGCGACCTGTAGTGCCGAAGCAGGGATTCGAACCCTGACGCCCTTGCGGGCAGCGGAGTTTAAGTCCGCCGCGTCTGCCACTTCCGCCACTTCGGCCCCGCCGAGTCTAGCGCGGTCGATCGGGCGGGGGCCCCGGTGTCGTGCCCCTTCGGGGTCGCTGACCGGGCGCGTGCGCCGCTTACTACCGAGAGGCCCCCGTCGCCGCCGCTCAGCGCAGGTCGGCTGTCATGGCCTCGTTGGCGGAAACCAAGCGCTGCGCCTCCTCGTCGAGGACCGCCGACACGACCCCGACGCCGTGCACGACGAA
>Ga0209320_10000072_pt1 | contig 49007 bp, 58 predicted proteins | sample Rifsed13ft4_FD_184008 | JGI IMG/M metagenome (GOLD analysis project Ga0209320, IMG submission 184008) | Soil microbial communities from Rifle, Colorado, USA - sediment 13ft 4 (version 2) | ecosystem: Environmental > Terrestrial > Deep subsurface > Rock core/Sediment | place: Rifle, Colorado... | reverse complement strand
GGGCGGGGCGAGCGGGCGAACCCGAGTATCGAACAGCCGGAACTGGATGCCGTCGGGTTCGCGGGGCGAGATGCGAATCTCGTCGATTCGGTACCCGCGGGCGCGGGCGGCCTGTCCAGCCCGCAAGACGGCGCGTACCGGGACGGTAAGGAAGCAGGTAGGGTCGTCGGCCGCGGGCGGGTTGGAGGTCCACCAGTCGCCGTTAAGGGCGAGGAGCAGTCCCTCCCAGCGCGTTTTCTTAGCCATCGTAGCCTCCTAGGGATAGGGTCGCGGGGGTTAAGCCGCGCCCCGGAGCGCTCGAGCGGGTCTCGAGCGCTCGCGGGCCGGGGTTTAACTACTCGGGCATCGGGCCGCCGTCCGGCATCGGTTCGATCAGCGCCGGGATGGCGGTGAAGGCGTAGATGCCGCGCGCTAGGACATCGGCTAGGTTGGCGGCGTTTACGCCAAAGCCGGCGAGGAAGCGGGACTTGCGGACGAAGAGCAGGCGGACGTTGAGGGGCGCGCGCATATTCGTGCCGGGCGGGTCGATGCGATTCGGCAGGTCGGCGAGGAGCAGGCCGAGGTGAATCCGCGGCGTCATGTAGCGGGGGTAGGGGTAGCCTTGCGGGTCTACGAGTACCGCCCATTCGCCGTCGCTTGCGATACACCAGCCGTTAGCCAAGCCTTCGAAGGCCTTGAGCGCCGGGTCGATTTCGCCGAAGTCAGCCCAGCCGCGCCATTGCGCGAGAGCATTGAGCGCTTCCGGGGTCACGCGCGCCGTTGCGAGGATAGTAGCCATTTGGACGCCTCCTAGGGGTAGGGTCGCGGGGTTAAGCCGCGCCCCGGAGCGCTCGAGATTGCGCTCGAGCGCTCGCGGGCCGGGGTTTAACTACTCGGGCCGTCCGGGCTGGGGTCCTCGCCGGGGGCCGGATTCGGAACGACCGTCACTTGGTCGAAGGTCTCGATATAGAGACCGGGGTAGGCGGGCGAATCGGGCCGGTAGATGACTGCGAGGACCTCATCGCCATCGACGACCTCGATGCGCGAGACGCCTTCAACGCTCTTGTCGGCGGGGCCGCCGCCTACGGTCGCGAATCGGATGGTGAACTTTGCCATTTGGACGCCTCCTAGGGGTAGGGTCGCGGGGTTAAGCCGCGCCCCGGAGCGCTCGAGATTGCGCTCGAGCGCTCGCGGGCCGGGGTTTAACTAAGGCGGAGCATGACCGCCGGGCTTCCGTCGGGCGCCGTATGGGCGGCGGTCGCGACTCGGAAGCGACGCGCCTTCAGGACTTGCGCCGCTACCAATACGGTCTCGACGGGCACTACGAGGTGCCCGCCGTAGTCCGCGCTGGGCGGGCAGCCGTACCACCACTGCTCGCCCTTGAGGGCGGCGACTGCGTCGTTCCAAGCCTGGATTCGATGTTCAATAGCCATTTGGAGCCTCCTAGGGGGTAGGGCGGTTAAGCCCTCCGGGCCGCGCCCCTATGAGCGTAGGAGCGCGGGGCCGCGGGGTTTAACCGAGGCGTTCGGCGGCGGCAGCGAGCGCTTGGTAGCCGCCCGCCCGGTCGGCGGTAAGGCGGCGCATGCGGGGTTCGGTGCAGCGCGTGCAGACGACGTCGCCCGGTTCGACCCGCCGCCCGCATTCCAGGCAGTGGGAGGACGGCGCGAGCGCGATAGCCTTCAGCGCGGCCGCGTAGCGGTTAAGGGTAGCCATCGTAGCCTCCTAGGGTTGGTAGGGCCGGAAGCCCTCCGGGCCGCGCCCTACGGGGGTAGGGCGCGGGACCGCGGGGCTAGGGCGAGGTGGGGTCGCCGTTAAGCAGGCCGTTCAGGCCAGCGAGCGCGGGGGTCGCGTCGTAGACAGCGGCGAAAATGGCCTGCTCGACGCGCAGGATTTCGCGCGCCGCGAAGGAGTTTCGTGCGCTCTCCGCGACTTCGGCGGCCGTATGGAGTTGCGCTAGGGCCGTAGCGCAATTCGCGTAGGCCGCTGCGACGTTGACAGCAATCTCTTCGGCGGGGGTCAGGGTAGCCATCGTAAGCCTCCTAGGGTAGTCGCGGGGGTTAGGCCGCGCCCCGCCGCCCTCTAGCCGCGGGGGCTAGGGGGCGGGGCGGGCGGGGTCTAGCGTTCGCACTCGCCCAATTCAGCGGCGGATTCGGCGGTCGTACCGGCCTGCAGGATGGGCGCCTCGTAGGCGCCGAGCATGTTAGCCAGCCCGCCGAATTCGGCCGCGTACAGGTAGCGCCGCGCCTCGGCTAGCGCGTCATGCGCTACCCGTAGGTGAACGGCGGCCTGCTTAAGGGCGGCGCACTTCGCTGGGTATTCGGTAGCCACTGTAGCCTCCTAGGGTGGGGCCGGGTAGCCCCCGCCCGCGGCCTAGGGTCTAGGTCGCGCGCGGCGGCGACTCGCATCACGCGTGCGCGCACGCGAGGGCGATTTCGTACCCGCGTCCCGGCCGTTAAAGGGACCCGCGAGTCGTAAACCGCCCCCGCGGACGCACGCGGCCCGCCGGTAGCGCGTAGCCGCGGCCCCGCCTACCCGGCGCGCCGCGTAGGTCTCCCGAGGCTAGGCCGGTTACCAGAATCCCTAGGCCGCCGCCCCGCGTTAGCGGGGTAGCGGGGGCCGGGGCTGGTAGGGCCGTCGTCGGGGTACGCGTACGGACGGGGGCGGGGGTAGCGGCCCGTATAGCGCAGGCGGGCGTTACCCGTTAGGAGGAGGTGTCTAGGCTAGGTGTCCCGGTAGCGGGGGCGGGGCGAATCGCGTACGCGGGGCGGGCCGTAGGCCTCCGCCTCGCGCCCCGGTCTAGCCCCCCGCAGGGTACGCTAGGCCAGTTTAAGCGCGGGCCGCCGGGTCCGCCGCTACTACCGGAGGGCCGTTTCCGCTGGGGTAGCCCGCTACGCCGTACCGCCTACGTCGCCCCCCGCTAGGGGGGTCGGTCTACCCGTACCCGCTACCGCCGGGGGGCCGCCCCCTACGCCGCCCCCCCGCTACCGCTAACCGCGCGGCGGGGCTGGCACTGAGGGGTACGGGGCCGGACTCGGGCCAGTCTCCTACGGGCGCCTAGCCGCCGGGCTCTCGCCCTCCCGCCCGCCGCCTACCCCGCCTACGCGGGGGGCTGCGGGGCTACCGGGGGGGCCGGGGGGCTACCCCGAGACCGCCGCTGTACCCGTAGCGCTTACGCTACGCCGAGTCGCCCCTACGGCCCCCCTAGCGTCTGACCCGGATACGGGCTGGCTAGGGGGGCTACCGGCGGCCGGGGCCGCCCGCTACGCCGCCGCCCTAACCGCCCGGCTTACGCCTAGCGGGGGTACGGTCGACTTGGGCGGGCGGCCTACCCCGTAGCCTAGGGGCTAGGGGGGGGCTACCGGGGGCCGATGGTAAGGTGCGGTAGTGCTAGTACGCCTACACTCTACCGCGGGGGGCTAGGGGGGGTCTATAGTACTCTGGTAGGGGGTACTACCAGGCGGGGCGGGCGGACCCTACATTCTACCTCGGGGGGCCGGGGGGAGTCTATAGTACTGTGGTACGGGGGGGTACTACCCGGCGGGCCGCCGAGTACTACCCCGGCGCCTACCGGGGGGCCGAATTCCTAGGCCAAATCGCCCTAGGCGGGCCGTAGCCGAGTCGGGGGTACCCCCGCTACCCGCTACGCCTAACTCGCCCGCTACGCCGCCTAGCGGCCCCTAGGGCGGGCGATAGTACCCTAGTACTACTACCCCCTACTAGTACCGCGTGCGTGTAGCCAACTCCTAGCACGTCAGTGCTACTAGGCCGGGCTACCCCCGCCCGGCTACCCCGCCTCCCCGCCCTACCCCTCCGCCGCCCGCCCTCCGGGGCGCCTAGCCGCGCGCCTACGCGGGGGGCCGGCGGGCGGGTAGTACGGCGGTACTATAGACTCCCGCCGTAGGGTAGCGTACCCTAGAGTCGACCTAGGAGGCTACGATGACCCCTAACCCGCGCTACGCCGATATCCACTACCGACTCCTAACCGTACGCGCCGCCTACCGGGCGGCCTACCGGGCGGGTAGTAACGCCGCCCTAGTAGACTACGCCGCCGCCCGCGGGGCCTACGCCGACGTAGACTTAACCGTACTAGCGGCCCGAATCGCCTACGCCGACGCGCGCCTAGCCCGTATACGGGCCGCCCTACGCTACCGGGCCGCCGCCCGCTACGCCGCCGCCCTACGCCCCTACTAGTTACCCCCTACCCGGTACCCCCCCCTACCCGCCCCCCTAGGGCGGGGCGGGGCATTCCCCCTACCCCCTACCCTAACCTACCGTACCCCTAGGCCCCCCCCGTAGCCTACGCCCCCGGCCCCCCCGACCCCCGGCGGGCCGCGCCGCGGGCGGGACTGTAGGCTAGTACCTTAGGGGCCGCCCCCCGCCCGCGCGGGCCGGGGCCGCCGCCCCCCCTACCGCCCTACCCTACCCCCCGCCGGGGCCGCCCCGCCGCCCCGGCGGCCCGGCGCGCCCCCCGCGGGGGCGCCTACCCGGCCTATGGTTACGATAACTGATACTTATCGTAAGCCATACCCCTACCCCTACCCCCTCCCTACTACCCCGACCCCCCACCACTAGGGGGTACGCTAGTACCCCCCACGCGTGGGGTACGCCCCCCGCCCGCCCGCCCGGCCGCCCGGCGCCCCGCGGGCGCGGGGACCCCCCGCCCCGGCCGGGCGCCCGGACCACACGGGCCACCAGACGCAGGGAGATTTGGAACTTGGGACTTGCAATAGGGGGGTAACCCTAGTATTGTTGTTTACGCCTAGACCAGACCGCGACAGGCTGAGAGCCCAGCGCTCACCCGGAACGGGAAACCGTGCTGCGATGCCAGCGGGCGGGCCAAACGGGGCGATAGACGACTGGTCGGGGCAACCCCTCCCTCCTGCCCGTCCGGCTGCCGGCCCGCAGGGGGCGCCGGAGGCGAGATGAGCACCGTATCGAGCAGGAGAACCGAGATTGTCGTAGATGCGAACGACGGCACGTTCCAGGTGCATGTCGTCGGCCAAAATGTGGGGGCAGGCCAGTCATTCGTGTCGGATGTCAGGGTCAGGATGGCTGACCCGAACGGGGGCGGCATGACCCTACCCCACGCGAACACTCTTGGCACGCTCGAGCAGTTGCGAGACCTGATCGGCGAGGTGCTGGCGCTGGCGAAGCAGGAGGGTCTCTGATGCAGTTCCGACCCGCGCTAGCGAGGGCGATCATAGAGGGACGCAAGAGCGTGACGCGGCGGCCGGCCGATGTTTACGATCGCAGGCTCGGCCCAGCCGGCGACTATGAGCGCGTGTACCGGGCGGCGACGGACCGGCTGATCTACCAGAAGCACGGGTCATACGCCGTGCAGCCAGGCCGGGGGGCGAAGAGCGTGGCCCGCATCCAGATTGATCGGATCGACTTGGGCTACCTGCACGAGATGAATCTGAGCGACGCCCGGCTCGAGGGGTTTGCGGATCTAGACGGGTTCCGCCGGGTGTGGCGGGAGATGTACAGCCAGTGGGACCCCGACACGCTGGTGTATGTGCTGACCTTCCGGCTCCTGGCCCCCCCGCCCAGTGGCCCGCAGGGGGCGTCGTGAAGCGGCCAGACGTCCTGAGAGCCAGCAAGGAGCAGTGGTTGGGCAAGGCGATCCGTTGGTGGGAGTTCATCTGCGCCGGCTGCGGCGAGAGCGGCCTGTGGCCCGGAACGCTCGCCCAGGCCACGCGGCAGGCCAGGGAGCAGGGCTGGCGGCGGCAGACCTCGCCAGCCGGTCGATTGTGGTCGTGCGGTGGCTGCATGGCCGAGCAGAACCGGAGGCAGGCCTGAGCATCAGACAGGATCTCAGATACGTGGTACGTCGCTGGACCCGACCGGAGTACCGCCCCTACCTGCTACGGGGCATCGTGACGTGGTGGGGCTTCGTGATCATCTGTTACGGTGTCTGGCTAGTAGCGACGCGTGCTCTCTTCCAGAGCAATCTATCGCCTGCGTGGCTACTGATCTTCTCCGCGCTCGCCTTCCTCTTCGGTCTCGTAGCAGCCGTCGTCTGGGGCATATTCTGGACGTGGGACACGATGCAGGATGGATGGGTGGACCCACTGACCCTCCTGGCCGACCGCCCGACCGAGCCGTTGCCCGAGCATCTGAAGCCGTACTTTTATACGCCTGGGGGCACGCGCTCCGAGCCGCCTTATGACTGACCCTCCCGCTGGGCAGGCATCCGGCCCGTCCGTCCCACCCCCCGCTGGCCCGAAGGGCGGCGCCGGGTTGGTGATCCGGCCGAACGGCGCTAGACGCCTATGCGAATTCGAGGGCTGCACGAAGCCGAGGACGTGCTTGTGGTACTGCCTCGAGCACCACGAGATTGTGTGCATGCGCACACGCCGCGGGGTCTGGATTGGAGATGGGAATGGATGAGAGCAGGATTCAGCGGATAGCAGCCGAGATCCACCACCGGCTTGAGCGGGCCATCTGGAACCCGGCGCGCGTGAGCCTGGACGACATCGCCGCCACCAGCGCCGATTCGCCGCGGTCGGAGGAGGTAATCACTCCGGCCGAGGCCGTCAGGGCCATGCAGGCCGTGCTCGAGGCCATCGACGCCATGAAGTATGCGTTGCTTGGGATGGTCGGTGCCGCTACAGCGCTCGAGTGCGACATGGACCTGCTGGCTAAGGAATTGCGCGAGACCCAGCGGAAAGCGGACGACGACATGCGGAGCACGGCCGGCCAATGGCTGGCCCGCCGCCTTGGCCCGTGGGCCGTACCCGCCCGCCGCTGGCTCCCCATGTGGGCTGCCCGCCGCATGGCACTGAGCGAGTGGCAGCGCATCCAGCCACCGACCCTAGGCCAGTGTCGGCACTGCGGTGCCTTCCAGCCGCTGGTGGGGATGGGCCACATGCAGATCCTGCAATCGCACCGCGACAGACGCTATCCCATTCTCAGCGGCATTGTATGCCCCAACGTCTACGAGTGGGACACCGTCGAGGGAGAGTTCAAAGATGCCGCCGACTGAGACACCGAAGACCCCCGAGATGCTGCGGGCGCTGGCGAATGAGGTAGAACGCAAGCATTCGCCTATCGCCAGTGACCAGTATCCGTGCATTGAGCCAGAAGATGTGCGTGCCCACGCCGACGCCTGGCAGGCCATCGAAGGCGCTCTGCTCGCGTTGACGCCGGGAGGCTCCGAGTTCGTGGGCAGCCCCCATCGATGCCTGGAGTTCATCAAGGACCGCATGGCTACGGTGATGAAGGTCGCCGTGGCCAATAAGACCCTCGGGGTCGAGTTGGAAGCGGTGAAGGCGCGGGAGGAGGCGGCACGGCCAACACCGTGTATCTGGCGACCGCAGCCGCACGGGGATGAGACGGAGTATTGGGAGACGACCTGCGACAACGCTTACTGCTTCGAGATCGATGGTCCAACCGAAAACGACTACTCCTTCTGCCCCGGATGCGGCCATCCGATCCTTGTCGCCCCGCTTGTCATGACCGGAATGGAAGAGGGCGATGTCCTATTCGACTTGGTGGCCGCCTCGGAGCCGCCGGGGGAGGAGGGGACGTGAGAGGCCAGTGCTATCTTCGGGGATGGAGCCTCCTTGGTCTACTCAACACACTGCTCGGATGTGTATTCGCCGTCGTGCTAATACGCCACAGAGACTCGACGTCGCACAGGACCGTTCGGTGGTCGTGGGGAAAAGCCTCCGACTGGCCGCCGGGGGAGGAGGGGACGTGAAACACACTGACCTCTGGTGGGAGATTGCCCAAGCCGTAGTAGTTCTACTGGCCATGATTGCGCTTGCTGTCGCCGTGCCAATCTGGTTCCCGTCATGATGGGCGGGGGAGGAGGGGACGTGCGCGAGCATCGTCACAAATGGCACTTCAACCCGAACATGGACAACGAGAGAAGCGGGCCAACCCGCGTCGGCTTCATCTGCGACGACTGCCAAGAGCAGATGACGCTCACGAAGGCCGAGGCCATTCTTGACGGACGGGAAGCGGCGAAGGCGCGGGAGGAGGCGGGCAATCTGATGGCCGAGTGCCTTCGGAGCATGGACGGGGTAGACACGCAAGGACCTATCTTGGCGGCCACTATTCACTTCCTCCTCCGCGACGACGTGCGTGCCGCGGTTGACAAATGGCAGGCCGCCTCGGAGCCGCCTGGCACAGCCCGACAAAGCCTGGGGGAGGAGGGGACGTGAGCGAAAGCAGAGGGCAAATGCTCGCCGAGGCCAACGCCGAACTCCATGTCGCGAAGGAAGGACTGGAACAATCGCGGACATGGAAGCGCGAGGCTGAAAGAGCCTACGATGATGCGATGGGAAGGTGGGTCAAGGCTCGCCTAAGAAGGGATGCCATCTTGACGGGGCTCCACCGTGCCCCATCGACACATCGTGCCGCCTCGGAGCCGCCGGGGGAGGAGGGGACGTGAGCGACTGGACCCCGTTCCTCTCTGCGCTGTATCGGGGAGAGCCGCTGGCTTGCACCGCAGAACAATGGCATGGCGGGTTGCGGACGGCCGTCCAGAAGCACGCCGCCAAGATGGTCGATGGCGGTCAGGACATCTACGCGGTGATTGCTCTAGAGGAGGTACGACGAAACGACGCCGCGCATGGGAGCGGGATGTCTGGATTCTCGGAGCCGCCGGGGGAGGAGGCAGCCCATAACTGATCCCGTCCCGCCTATTGGCCTTTGCTCCTCCTGCCAAGCCGAGATCCGCTGGATCAAGACGCCGCTGGGGAAGTCCATGCCTCTCAACGCCAAGCCCGTGAAGCGTTGGATCGTCAGAGAGACGCCGGATGGTGCGGGCGACTATGAGTGGAGTGGCCAGATGGCCGACACCTACGAGAGCCACTATGGCACATGCCCCCAGGCGGCGCAGTGGCGGGGCAGAACGAGATCCGGCGGATGATTCCCCCGACCCCCGCCCAGGCCCGCCTGCTCCGGGCTGTTTCCCAGCACCCCGACCACTACCTGCGGGTGTGGTTTGGGAGCGTGGACTTCGTAGAAAGGGCGAAGATCGACGTCCCAGAAGGGCGCTGGTGGCCTGGTGGCGACAAGAGTGGAGCGAGCAAAGAGACGGCCATGGTCTGTGTCCGGCTCGGGTGGCTTCAGAGGACTCCGAGCGTTCTCGGCTCGTGGCGGATGGGCGGCGAGGCGTCGTTGTACCTGATCACGGATCTCGGCCAACAGGCCATCGACGGCCTTCCCGATGATGCCTACCGGAGCATCCCCCGCATTGTGCCGTCCGTCGACGGCCATGCCGCCGAAGTGCTACGGGCGCTGTTGGCTCGCCACGACCCAGCCAAGGGCTGGGTATTCCTGATCGAGGCCCCGATGGATATCGGCGGCGGCCACCACGCCGTCGACGCGTGGGCCATCAACTGCTTCGCCTCCCAGAACCACCGGAGGGTCGGCTATGAGGTCAAGGTGAGCCGATCGGACTTCGTCGGCGAGTTGAAGAAGCCCGACAAGACCGCCCGCAGCGCCCGATTCTGCACGTCGTTCTACTTCGCCTGCCCCGTTGGGGTACTGAAGCCGGCCGACGTCCCAGATCCCTATGGCCTCGTCCATGTGTTCGAGAAGGGCACCACTCGCGTCGTCAAGAAGTCGACCCTGCCGCCCTCTGATCCGACCTGGGGGCTGGTTGGCCGCCTGCTCCGGCGCCTAGCCCAGATGGAGGAAGAGAGTGCCTAACACGCTTCGATTCATGGCGAACGGCACGACCATGGCCTTCGACGAGATGGGCCAGCAGATCGCCGAGATCCAGAAGTTCCCTTGGCTGGCTATCGCCCTGGCTAGGCTCGAGAGCCTAGGCTATGACCCCAAAGCCTTCGAGATCCTGATGCCGAGCCGCCTGAAGGTGCGTCCCGAGAAGGTAGACGGCCGCTGGACGTGGTCATTCGAGTGAAGCCATCCACCGAACTGCTGCGCCTGCTGGCTGGCGGCATGAATATGACCGATGGGCCATGGGCCTTGAAGTGCGCCAGGGAGTGGGACTCGCTCATCCGGGCGGCCTCGCGGTATCTCCGCTACGTCGATCGCTACCGCCAGGTGGCGGCCTGGGGCGGGGAGATGCAGCGCGTAACCTTCCGCCGCATGATCAAGGCCGAAAGCATGTTACGATGCCGCCTGGAACGGTTGCGCTAGTAATGGGCCGCACGATCTACACCGGCATCACCACCCGCTACCGGGGAACCCGCTTCCTCGGATTCAACGTGTACGTCTCGTGGCGGGGCAAGAGCCGGGCTACCAGCATCGGCTGCCTAGATGAGGACTGCGTCGACCGGGCGCTGGTGATCCGCGAGCGCTTCTGGCGAGAACTCGGCAAGCCGGCCACGGAGCGGAATATCCGGGCCGGCTACGGCCGACCCTACGTGCGCGACGGCATCGTGGTGGTCTCGATCGGCGACCACTACCGGAAGTTCAGCATCCGCAAGCACGGCCGGCGCGAGGCTATGCGTCTGGCCAAGGAGGCGAAGGCAAGATGGCTCAGCGGGGAATGAGGCGTTTCGTGGTCCTACGGAACGAAGATCCCGGCGGCGTCTCAGGCACGGGGCAAGTAGCCGAGGGCGTCGAATTCAGCGATGGCACCTGCGTGCTGCGGTGGACCACCGTTCAGAAGTCGACCGCCTTCTACGACAGCGCCGAGGCCTGCGAGGCCATCCACGGCCACAGCGGAATGACGAGGTTCGAATGGATCGACTAGACGCCCCCGAAGGGCATCCTGACCGGAACGTCCGGCTTCCCGTCGGCGGCGTCTTGCCGGCCGCGGGGGCTGGGGGAATGCCGGGAGCACCCCCAGCCCCCATCACGCTCGAGGAACTCGAGCAACTGCACCGGGCCGCCTCCCCGGCCCCCTGGCACGCCTGCCGGGACGGCGAGTGCAAGTGCAAGCAATTGTGGACGGCCGACCATCCCGTCGCCGTCATCGAGGCTGGCGAGTGGGGCGACGAGTACCCGGCTCTGCGGATGTTGGACGTCGAGGGCACCCTGCATGGCACACAGACGGTCGTGGAGGCCTACACCGAGCGTATCCCCTATGGCGAGATCAGCGAGGATCTGGCCAAGGCGAATATCCTGCTGATGGAGCGGCTCCGCAACGCGACCGAGGCGCTTCTGACGCTGGCCCGGACCGCCCAGAAGGTCGCCTACATCATCCGGCCGGGCCGGCATAGCCTATCGATGAGGATCGACGAGAACACCACCGACGAGGAGAAGGACCAGATCCTGCAGTTCCTCGCCGCAGCGGAGGCGGCCCCGAAATGAAGCCAATTACTATCGCACTTCTCGTAACGGTAGAGATAGTCCTCGTCGCCGTCGCTGGATACCTAGTCGGCGTCGAGAATGGCATAAACGTCACGATCGCCGCCTACAATGACCAGTGCGATGCCCGCGTGCAGACGGCCATCGACGAGACGGCCCGTCAGGGAGTGGAAGTCGGCGCACAGATGGGGATGGAGGAGGCCGGGAAGTACTGGTTGCCTCAACTGCAGGCTTGCCTTCTCGAGACGAATAGTGTCCACGCGGCCATTGCGCGGTTAATCTACGAGGAGGAGTGGGACGACGCGGTTGCCTATGATCTCCTGTGGTGCATCATGGGTGACGCCCATCCACTGGAGGACTGTCGGGCGATGCTCGCCGAGGCCCGCCAGTGACCGACCAGCAGGGGATCTGGATCGAGTACATGGACATCCGGGCACTCGTGCCCGATCCCGACAACCCGAAGGACCATGACGTCGGCGCCATCGACGAGTCCGTCAACGTGTTCGGCTTCGTCAACCCCATGGGGATCAACGAGGAGTCGGGCCTGGTCATCTTCGGGCATGGCCGGCTGAAGGACTTGCTGGGCAAGCAGGACCGAGGCGAACGCCCACCCGGCAATGTGCGGCTGGAGGATGGCCGATGGCTGGCGCCGGTGGTGCGCGGCGTCCACCTCGACGCCGAGAAGGCGAAAGCCTACGTCATCGCCGACAACCAACTGACATTCCTCGGCGGCTGGAATGAGCCGAAACTGCTGGCGAACCTGATCGAGTTGGCTGGGCCGGCCAAGATCGGCATCGGCCTGCGGGGCACGGGCTTCGCCCCAGACGACATCGACCGGCTTGAGCGCCTGCTCAACCCAAGCGATCACGACGACCCGATCCCCCACGTGGACCTAGCGGCCAAGTTGCAGAGCAAGTGGGGTACGGTGGTCGGGCAACTCTGGCGGGTTCCCTCCAAGGCCGTGGCCGGCGTCGAGCACCGCATCTTCTGCGGCGACTGCACCGTGCCCGAGCACATCGACGCTCTGATGGGCGACCGGACCGCCGCGCTGGTCGTCACCGACCCGCCCTATGGGATCGACCACATTAGGCACCGCAGCGGCAAGCGGACCCGGCCGCAGGAAGGCGATGAGGACTCGGAGCGGGAGCATTACCCGGCGATCGGTGGCGACGCCCTGACCGGGAAGGAGTTCGAAGAATTCATGACCGGCGCCTTCCGCAACGTGGTGCGGCATGTGGCCGACGATGCGGCCTGGTACGTCTGGCACGCCGCCGACAACCGCGAAGCCGTCGCCCGGGCGATGGCTACCGTCGGCGTCCAGGTCCATCAGGAGATCGTGTGGAAGAAGGACAACTTCTACATGGGCCGCCAGGATTACCACTGGCAGCACGAGACCGCCCTGTACGGCTGGCGGGGCAAGCACAACTTCTACGGCGCCCGCAATCAGTCGACCGTCTGGGAGATCCGCCGGGATAAGAAGATGATGCACCCCACCATCAAGCCGGTGGCTCTCTATATGATCCCGATGCGGAACAACACCCACCACGGCGAGATCGTGCTCGACCCCTTCGGCGGCTCGGGGCCGGTGGTGCTGGGCGCTGAGCGGACTGGCCGGCTCGGCTACGCGCTCGAACTCTCGCCGGGCTACGTGGCGGTGATCCTCCAGCGGTGCCGGGACATGGGGCTGGAGCCTCTGCTAGATGGCTGACGCTCGGATCGATATCGACATGAGCAAGCCCTGCCCCCGGTGTGGCAAGATGGGGGCGGCCAACGGCGGTCCGTGCCTGAAGTGCATCCTGAAGGCACTCGACTCTGGCGAGATCCGTCCCGGCGGCCGCCGCCGCAAGAGATCCCGTAATGCCCAATGACATCGAGAGTCAGGGGTGCAACTGCTGTGGCTGCCTGACTGTGCTGGCGGTCATCGCAGTCTGTGTCCTTATGCTCGTGATAATCTAGGAGGCCCAATGGAGAATTGGACCCACGCCCGGGCTGTTGCTTTTCAATCCTACGCCCAGCGGACCATCACCGCACTCGGGACCGTCGATGCCGGAGCGGTGGCCGAGGCCGCATGGCACATGCACCGGGAGCAGCGCATGGGCGCGCACGTGTTCGTCATCGGCAATGGCGGCTCCTTCTCGACGGCCGAGCACATCGCCGCGGATCTCTCGAGATCGGGCGGGGTGAAGGGCGTCCGGGGGCCGGGCTACCTCGACTGGATCACCGGCCAGGCCAACGACTTCGGCTACGAGAGCATCTTCCAGGCGTACCTCATGATGTGCGCCACGCCAGGCGACGTGTTGATCGCATTGTCCGTCAGCAAGCAGAGTCCCAACATCATCTTGGCCTGCCAGTATTGGCAGGAGCGCGGCGACGTCATCGGGTTGTGGGGGAGGCGATGGCCACAGGGGGCCGACAAGTTTGCCGACGTCAGTATATTTGTCGACGACGACGACCCCAAGGTGGTAGAGACATGCCATCTGGCCATCGGCCAGGCTTGGGCCGACATGGTGAGCGCGTGAGCGACCGCCCCGACGAAGTCCTTGCCCGGCACCCCAACGCCCTGCAGCGCGTGACCATCGCGCAGGGCTTCTACGCTGAGCGGCTCCGGCCCACAGCCGACCGCACAGTGAAGTTCGTCTGGTATCGGGAGGACTCCGGCGTCCCAGTCTGCTCGGCGAAGTCCCGGCGCTGCCGCAAGTGCGACCACTACTATCCCCTCGAGGAGAAGAAACTCACCGAGTGCCCGGAGTGCGGCGATCCGCGCTTCTGCCGGACGGGCGTAATCAAGCCCGGCGACCGCTGTCGGATGCACGGGGGCGGGGCAAACAAACTCGTCGGCTCGGCCAACCCGTCATTCAAGCACGGCAAGTACTCCCGCTACATGCCGGCCCGGCTGGCCGCCAAGTATCTCGAGTCCGCACGGGACCCCGAACTCCTCGCCAATCGCCAGGAGATAGCGGTGCTCGATGCCCGGCTGGCCGAACTGCTGGGGCGGGTCGACACCGGGGAATCTAGCCGGCTGTTCTCGCAGGCCAGGGAAGCATTCACGGGGTTTCGCAACGCGTTGGATCGCTCCGACAAGGAGACCATGCAGATCCACCTGCAGACGCTCGATGCGACGTTGGGGCGTGCGGTGGGTGACTATGCGGCCTGGGACGATATCCGCCAGAGCCTTGAGACCCGCCGCAAACTCGTCGAGACCGAGATGCGTCGGCTGGAGAAGATGCAGCACTTCCACACGGCCGAGGAATTGCAGAGCCTGCTGACTGCCATCGCCCACATCGCCAAGCGCGTCATCTCAGACCCAAAGGTGCTGAATGAGTTCACCCTCGCCATTCTGGAACTCGGTCAGCGAGACCCTAGCCGATCTCCTGCGGCCGACGTACTACCGCGAGGCGCGTGACTGGCCAGACGTCAGTCACTACTACAACGCTGAGCGCCATCGATTCTACAAGCCCCACAACCGGGACGAGGCCATAGCGCTTGTCGACATCATCCACAGGTACATCCTAGCCAAGGGCGGCGAGGGCGGCGGCAAGTCCGTGTTCGGCATCATCAAGGACCTAGAGCGGTTCCGCCGGGGCTGTCACGGGATCGTCGTCAGTCCAGACTTCGAACACTTCAAGCGGTCCCTATGGCCGGAATTCCGCCGCTGGTGCCCGTGGGACATGGTCCATCCGAAGCACCGCTACCGCCAGGCACCGGAGTGGGAGCCGACCAAGCCCTTCATGTTGCTCTTTGTCACGGGGGCCGTCGGCTACTTCGGCGGCATCGATAAGGAGATGGGCTGGGAAGGCCCGAACGTGAACTTCGCTCACTTCGACGAAGCCCGCCGCAAGGATACCCCGCTGGCCCTGAAAGTGTTGGATGGCCGCGTCCGCATCCCCGGCCCGTTGGGCGACCCGCCGCAGATGTGGCTCACCACCACGCCCCGCAAGCATTGGCTCTTTGACTACTTCGGGCCACGCGCCCCAGGTGGCCAGACCGACACCTATGCTGCGTTCAAGAGGGACTCGCTCGTTTTTACCCTCATCACCAAAGAGAACGAGGACAACTTGGAGCAGGACTACGCTGCCAAGCGGCGCCAGTCGCTGACGGAACAGGAGGCCCGGGTGCTCCTCGAGGCGCTATGGGAGGATCTCGAGGACACCTCGCACTTCCTGCCTTCGATGCTTCTCTGGGACCTTTGCCAGACGACCATCCCCCCACTCGACGCCTACACGCCGATCGTGGTGAGCCTAGACGGGGCCGTTACCTACGACAACTTCGGCATCACGGCCGTGAGCCGCCATTGGGAAGAGGCCAGGCACGCGACCGACGTCGCCTTTCGCTTCGTCGAGGCCTGGACGGCTGACCAAGGCCCGATCAACTTCATGGGCACGGAGGACTATCCTGGCCCTGAGCGCCGCCTGCGCTGGCTCATCAACAACTTCAATGTCGTGCAGGTCTGCTTCGATCCAGCCCAACTGCACGACATGGCGCAGCGGCTCGGCGTGCCGGGCGACGGGCTGGCGTGGTTTTCCGAGTTCAGCCAGGCGGCGGAGCGGCTGGTGGCCGACAAGCGCCTGCTGGATCTGATCATCCAGCGCCGGGCGCAGCACGACGGGAATCCGAGCCTGCGGCAGCACATCGAGAATGCCGACAAGAAAGAGGACCCCGAGACCCGGCGGCTACGGATCGTCAAGCGGCACGAGGCATTGAAGATCGACTTGGCCGTGTCGGGCTCGATGGCTGCCCATCGCTGTCTGGAATTGAATCTGTAGCCCACAGGGGCTATACTCACCGGGAGAATCGATGAAGCGACACAACCGCATGCCCCTCGCGCCCACCGCCGGCGGGCGCCGGCGCGAGGCCCAAGCCCTGATCGTCGAACGTCCGGGGCCGTCGGCCGAGATCGTCTGCCCCTTCTGTTTCCCCCGGCACCCCTTGGTGGTGGGCCAGCCGGCGAAGTGCGGCACGGTCCTCGAACTGAAGGCGGTGCAGCGGCTCTATACTGGAGTGGCGTGCGGAAAGTGCGGAAAGACCAACGGGACGCTGGTCAAGCGCGGCGACAACTACCAGCACGCGCAGGACTGCATGCCCGGCAAACTCCTACTCGCCGAAGATCCGGTGCCGAGCCGATGGGCGGCGATCGTCTATCGCATGCCTCCGCGCCTGAAGGTATGGATCGAGAACAGGCGGGGTAGCCAGGTGGCGACCCGGCTGCAGGGCCAGGATGGCAAGGTGGTGTACTCGTGGCTCCAAGCCTAGGAGGGTCGCATGCCAGATAATCCGCCCGCAGCCATCACGCCCGAGACTATGCTCGAGTCGGTGCGGGCCACTGTCCAGACCATCCCCGAGGCCTCGCAGGCGACGCAGCCCACCGATAGCATCATCATGTACATCGCCTCCGTGGCCGATTCCCTCCCGCCGTGGGGGACTCAGACCCAGCGCCGGGACAAGATGCTCCGGGAGTTCTTCATCCGGGAGCCGTTCCTCGCCGGTGCCGTCGGTTCCGTCTGTGCTTCGCACGCCTCCTATCGATGGGAAATCGAGAGCGAGGACGACGAACTGAAGAAGGTCGTCACGGCCATGCTCGAGACGGCCCACTTTGGCGAAGGTTGGACGTCGTTCGCCAGCATGGTGACCATAGACTACTTGACGCAGGACCGCGGGGCCTACGTCGAGATCATCCGAGATGGCGCATCGCCGTCCGCACCTGTGCTCGGCATTGCGGTGCTCGAGGCGTTGCGATGCACCCCCACCGGCAACCCCAGGACGCCGGTCGTGTACGAGGATGAGCACGGCGGCCGCCACCTCCTGAACTACTACGACGTCGCCCGCCTAATAGAGATGCCGTCCAGCATCTCTACCATGCGCGGCATGCAGTACTCCGCCGTCAGCCGGGTTCTCGCCGCCTCCCAGATCATGCGGGACATCATCATCTACCGGGGCGAGAAGGTCGGCGGCCGGTTCCAGCGCGTGCTACACATCGTGGGCGGGCCGGCCAAGCAGGACATCAGGCGGGCGCTACAGATGGGCGACGAGGATGCCGACAACCAAGGGCTGGTCCGCTTCCAACTGCCGACCATCCTAGCCTCGCTCGATCCTTCGAAGCCCGTGAGCCACGTCGAGATCCCGCTGGCCAGCCTGCCCGACAACTTCGACCTCGAAGATGAGATGAAGTGGTACATCACCACCATCGCCGCCTGCTTCGGGCGGGACTACCAGGACTTCGCCCCTCTGCCCGGCGGCAACCTCGGATCCTCGGGGCAGTCCGAAGTGATGGCGGCCAAGACGAAGGGGAAAGGCCCCCGGCTGTTCATGTCTAGCGTGGAATATGCTATGAACTTCCGGGGCATCGTGCCGACGCCCCTAGCGAAGTTCAACTTTCGGGAGATGGACCTCGAGGATGAGGGGAACCACGAAAAGATCCGGCGCCTGCGGGCTGAAACTCGAGCATCCATGATCAAGTCGGGCGAGATCACGCCCGAGGTGGCCCGGCTGATGGCCATCAAGGACGGGGACTATGACAAGGATTTGCTCCCCGTGATCGAGAAGAGCGAGGAGGAGGCCCGGGTGCGAGCAGAGGAGAACCTGCGGCTAAACGCCGAGGTGAACGCCGAGACACGGCAGACGCCCGGTGGCCGGACGTCCCAGGCCAACGTCCCCAAGCCGACCCGGAGCATCGGGGCGGCCAAGAAGGACATGTTGGCCCCGGACTTCCGGGCCGACCTGCAGGCTATGCTGCCACTGGCGGCCATCGTCCACTCGCTCAGGACGAACCAGCGCTCGGAGGCCCTAGCGCCAGTGCTCGAGAAGATGCTGGCTGGGCAGGTTGGCACGTCACAGGCCGTGACTGGCCTGCTGGTGGAGGTCGGAGCGCTCATCAAGACGCTCAAGGAGGCTCCGCCCCCGCAGGTGATCATCCAGCCGTCTATAATCCCGCCAGCCAAGGAGAAGTGACCGTGCCCGTGCAGACAGTGAACCTAGAAATCGCCCGTTGAAAGGCAAGGAGGAATAGCCCCATGAACATGCATCGTGTCTACGAACGCCCGGAAGGCCGGCGGGAAGGCAAGGTCCTGCTCGGTGTAGAGGTCCTCGATACGGGGACGCGCGCGGAGCAGCAGTTCAGCCCGGATCTCGTCGCCAAGGCCATCGAGCAGGGATGGATGACGCTGGAGGCCGACGTGCTGACCCTGAAGGCATATCAGCAGGAGGACCTGCACTACAAGGTCCTGCGCCTTCCTGGCCGCTACTGCCTGCACTGCAAGGCAGCCCTGCCCGGCGTCCGAGAGGACTACTCGGGCGTGGCGGCCCGAGAGCATGTGGCCCTCGAGCACCCCGGCAAGCCATCCCCCAGCAAGGAATGGCACACCGGCTACGAGGTTGTGAACGCGTTCGAGTGCGTGCTCGACGCCAAGCAGCACGCGAAGTTCAAGGCGGGAGGTCGCCGTGGCTAACTTCGTTTTCAACACCAGCAAGGGCCGTGCGGCGGAGTTCTACAACCGCGTCGACACCAACGACCCGGCGGCCGCCGAATTGGTCGTCATGCTCTTGGCTTCCACCGGCATCGAGACGGATGCTGTCCTACGGGACAAGGATACATTTGCCGACGTTGTGTCGGGCACGACCAACGAAGCCACGAACACGGGCTACGCCAAGAAGGTCCTAACCGATGTTGAACTGGCCGCCTTCGCGCCGGACGATGGGGCCGACGTCGTCAACCTCGACATCCCAGATCAGACATGGGTCGCCGTGGCCAACGATGGCACCGGCGCCATCGGTGATCTGGACATCGGCTATGACCCGGTCGGCTCCCAGACCATGGCCGACATCATCCCGATGACCCAGCACGATTTCGTGGTGACCCCGGATGGCTCGGACATCACGGCGCAGATCGCCGCGGCGGGCTTCTTCCAGGCGGCATAGCCGACGGCCGGGGCGCGGCAACGGAGGCGAAGTCCGACAGTTTCAGGCCAGGAGAACTAAATGAATCTGGCGATCTGCCTTATCCACAACCGGACGGCGCTACAGAATCGCGGCCAGATCACGGCCATTGCCAATCTGGTCGTTTCCAATTACCTGCCGCTAGGTTCGACCTCTGAGGAATATGAGGAGAGGTACTACACCATCGCGGGGCTGGCGGTCCCGCACGTCGCCAAGTTCTATCAGGTCCTGCCCTTCGGCGTGAACCGGCCGAACAACATGGAGACGCTCGACTCGCACAATGTCATCTACGGTGCGAGGGACGAGAACAAGACGGGTACACATCCCCGCTTTCGTAATTGGTCGATCAAGCGCGCCTGTGACCACGGCGCGGATGTTGTCGCCCTCGTGACTGACCACGCGCAGTTCACCGTTGCTGGGCTAACCCTCCAAATCGCCCGGCTGGTGGACCGGCGCTTGCTAGTCCTGCCACTGTGGGGCCTAGCCGTGTCCTGCCGCCTGTTCCCGCTGATCGGCCAGTTCCGGGAGGACCTAAACGCCGTCGACGCCTTGGCTGATCTTCGGGCGCGCATCCTCGCCGCCGGGTGGGAGGCAGACTGATGGCCCGGCTGATGTCCTTCCCGTTCGAACTGAACACCATCGCCGCTTCTATGGATTGGCAAACATCGACGACTGGTACGCCAGTCATTGAGACCACAGACTTCCGCTCCGGCGCAGCGGCGCTCAGGATCAACAGCGCTGCTGGCGCGGAGAACATCCAGCACATCTTCCGCACGACGCAAGGACCGTGTTGGACTCGGTTCTACTTCAAGGTGGTGGCTGGCGCTACCGGCAACGACGTTACGATCATTGCAACTCTGAATGGTGCTACGGCCCGGGTAGGGGTTCTTATCAATGCTGACGAGACACTGGAGTTCTGGAACCTGGAGGACTCCGCCCAGGTTGGAGCCAGTTCGTCAGCGATCAGTTTAGACACTTGGTATCGTCTTGAATACCTCATTGACTCGACCACATTGGCCTCCACCGCTATCGAGGCTAGGCTGTACGCGGCCTCGGACGAAAGCACCCTGCTGTGGAATCCATCGGGGACGATTAACTTGGCCCTCAACCCCGACCGCTTTCGTCTGGGCATCCCTTCGGCCGATGCCACGTTGGACATCATCTACGAAGATGGAGCGATCAACGACAACAGCGGTAGTTTCGAGAACTCCTGGCCGGGCGAAGGCGAGCAGATCATGCTCCGGCCGAGCGCCGCGGGCGACAACGCGGATTGGACGCGGGGCGGAACGGACAGCGGGGCCAACTGGTCGCAGGAAGAGGAGGCCCCACCCGATGACGTGACGACCTACGTTCAGAGCAATACCTCCGGTCAGATCGACGACTACAACCTGGACGCGACGCCCGCGGCGATGGCCTCCGATGATGTCATCAACTGCGTTCAGGTGGGCGTGCGGTTTGCGATCAGCGGCGCGGGTGGCGCGGACCCGGACTTCGTGCTGCGCATCAAGGCCTCGTCCGGGGGCACGGTCGAGGAAAGCGCCGCCCTTTCTGGTGCTGGCGACACCTCCTACCAGTCTTACAAAATAGCCACGCCTAGGCAATATGCGCTGACGCTGTATGACTTGCCCGGCGGGTCCGCGACGGCGTGGACAAAAGCCGACTTAGACGCGGCGCAGGTCGGCATACGCGAGACGATCACGGATACCCACTTCGTCCGGGTATCGGCGCTGTGGGTGGTGGTAGACCACAAGCCAGCGGCCGCTGGCGGCCAGACCATCCCGGTCGGCCAGGCGACCGAGGCCGACACCGCCCAGGCCATCACGCTGCTTCGCACCTACCCGATCACCCAGGTAACCGAGACCGATCTCGCCCAGGCCATCAGTGCGGTGCGGGCCTATGCGGTGGGCCAGGCCAGCGAGACAGATCTCGCCCAAGCCGTCGTGGTCCTTCGCACGTACCTGATCGGGCAGGCGTTCGAGACCGATCTCGCTCAGGACATCGGCCAGCCCGCAAAGGTCAATCAGGTCCTCGAGACGGATCTCGCTCAGGCGATTACGGTTGTCAAGGCGCTGTTGCTGGGCCAGGCTACCGAGGCTGATCTCGCGCAGGCCATCGCCGTTCTCAAGTCCCTGACTGTAGGACAGGTCCAGGAGACGGACCTCGCCCAGGCCATCGCCGTTCTCAAGTCCCTGACTGTAGGACAGGTCCAAGAGGCTGATCTGGCCCAGGCCATCACAGTCGTCAGGAGCCGTCTGCTCGGGCAAGCCAGCGAGACCGACGTTGCCCAGGCCATCACGGTGCTCAAGGCGGCGCTGATCGGCCAGGCGAGCGAGACAGACCTCGCCCGCGCCATCACGATATTGCGGACGGTACTAGTTGCTCAGGTCCAGGAGACGGACCTCGCCCAGGCCATCACTGCCCTGCTGGGGCGTGTGGTTCAGCAGGTGCAGGAAACGGACTTGGCGCAGGCCATCACAGTCGTGGCTGGGGCTGCTCCCATCCCGCCGCCCGCGCCGCCCGCGCCTCCGATGGTGGTGGTGGGCCGCGTCCGTCGGCGCCGGGAAGAGCCGTCGGCTCCAATACGGCGGCTGATCGACGAACTGTTCGAGCCAGCCCGGCAGGCCGAGTTACGGCGGATCGAGGAATTGCTTCGAGAGGACGATGAGGAGATCCCGCCGCCGGCCTCCCGGCCATCCCCGAAGGGGCTGGGTGAAGTCGGTCTCGAGGACCTGATCCGGGCGTCCAAGGGATACGAGAATCTGGTGGCCGACATCGCCGTGGCGGTGACCAAGGCCATCAACCTTCCGGGCCTGAAGGAGTATTTGAAGGTTCAGGATGCCCGGGTAGCGGCCATCGAGAAAGGACCTACGGCCCCGGACCGGGGTCCTTCGGTGGATGCTCTAGCCCCGGACCGGGGTCCTTCGGTGGATGCTCTAGCCCCGGCCGAGGCAGCACGCCTCTACCAGGAGATGGTCGGCGAGATGATGGGCCTGATCGACCTTGACGTCCCACCGCCGACGATGACAGCAGAGCGGCGGAAGGAGATCCTCTCGAAGCCGGGCATTCACGCGACCCAGGTCGCCATCCTCAAGCAGACCCGTGCCCGGCCGCTCCGAACCAAGTACGAGAAGCGCCTCGCCGCCCTGATCCGGCAGTTGGCGACCGGCGAATTGAACGCGGCCGAGTTCATGGACTCGGCTTTCCAGGCGACCGTTGATGCCTATTGGGATGCCTTCGGCGATGGACGGGACGCTGGCGGGGTGGAGGAGGCGGTCGAGGTCTACTTCCACGAAGGCGGGATCGTGGCGGCCCAGGTCGTGTGGGCCGGCCAGAGCCTGCAGAAGATCATCGCCCTGCTGCCGGCTGGCCACAGCGATGGGGACCTGCAGGAGGCGCTCCGTCGGGTGCCGACCATGGCATCGGCCATCGAGGTACTCTGGTACGAGGGTCTGGGGACGGCTGCCGATGACCCTCTGTACGAGTGGATCATCGGGAGCACGAAGGAGCACTGCACAGACTGCCTCGGGTATCATGGGCAGCGGCACCGGCTGAAGGCATGGATCGCCGCCGGGGCGATCCCACAGTCTTATCCGCTGGAATGTCACGGCTTCGAATGCAAATGCGAGTTGCGGAAGAGCCGTGGCCATGAGGTTGGAACGCTACGATCGCCGGGGTTGAACTGATGGCCATCATCCGCTTCAAGCCGATCACCCGCAACCTGCGGGCCTACGACCCCAAGAAGGTGGTCCGGGCGATGGAGGATGGTCTTGCCGACGTCGGCAAAATGATCAAGGCCGACTTCGCAAAGACCACGTCTACCTGGAATGCGGGTGGCACGGACGGCAAACCGATCCCCGGCGGGCTACCCAAGTTCCGCACGTTCGGCCCCCGGATGGTTGGCGAGGCCATGATGCTCGAGGTCTCGACCCAGCACAGCGTCTACTACTACCTGAACTTCGGCACCCGGGCGCACCTGATCAAAGCGAGGCGTTCGAAGGTGCTCCGTTTCCGCACGGCCGGCCGTGGCTCCTATCGGGCCAAGACCCGGCAGGGCTGGCTGGGCAGCCAGGGCGGCGGCCCGCGTGGCCCGTGGACGATGCGGCCGCGCGTGGATCATCCCGGCAACTTCGCCCGCGGCTGGGACATCACGATCACTGAGCGGCAGCGGGGCCGGGCCGAACTTTCCAAGGCGATGAACCGTCGAATCAGGGATGCGCTCGGCTCGATGGGGGCTGGCGTTCGGAGTAGCCGCGCTTGACCGGCACGCGTATGCGTTCTACAATGCGCCACAGGTATGCCCTACAGCAATGTTCCGCGCCATCTATGGGGGAAGATGGACTCGTGTGTCCAACAAGTCATGGCTCGCGAAGGGGTCGACAAGAAGCGAGCCATCGCAATGTGCCATGCAAGCCTAGTGAAGGAGGCCGAGGTGGCGAGTTCCAAAGACCGTAGGCGACAGCGTCGGGCCGTCGAACGTCGAGAGGAAGAGAAGGGCTCGAACAGCGACCCCGAGGTGCTTGCCGCGCTGGCCTTGGCAGACCCGAACGTCATCGCCGACTATATGGGCACCGTGCCTGTGGGGAAGGACGACGGGGACGAGACTGGAGCCGAAGGCGATGATGGCTCGCCTGGCAAGATAGACGACATCTCGCGCGTCATCGTCGGGGCTAGGACGCCCGAGCCGGGCACCGCGGCTCCCTCGGTGCCGGAGGCGGACGACGCAGATCCGGCCGCCGACGAAGAGAAGGACAAGAGCCTCTACGCCGTCGCCTCGGGCGACATGTACGAAATCTACCGCCCGTTCGATGGGGCCGCGTCCTGGGGGGACTACGACGCCTACATCAAGGCCAGGGATCAGGCCCGCGCCATCAACGACGTCACCTATGTGTTCCAGACGCTGGTCGAGAACGTGATGCGGTCGGACGAGATCTCGCCCGACGAGAAGGCAAGCGCCATTGCCACGCTGGCGACCGGCTACAAGACCCGCCTGCAGAAGTCCAAGAGCGTGTTCGAAAGCCTGAAGCGCGCGCTGACCGGCGCCGGCAAGAATGACCTGCCGGACTCGGCTTTCGCATACATCGAACCGGGCGGCAAGAAGGACGAGAGTGGCCGGACCGAGCCCCGCTCCCTCCGGCACTATCCCATCCACGACGCCTCCCATATCCGCAACGCTCTGTCCCGGGCGGCGTCGGCGGTGAGTAGCGGGGGGACCACAGCCAAGATTGCGCGCGCGGCCCTGCCGAAGATCCGGGCTGCCGCCAAGCGCGAGGGCATTGGGGCGGCGGGAAAGAAGGCCGAGAAGAATGGATCGGGCTTCTCGGTGATCAAGGCCGCCGACGGATCGTGGCGATGGGTCGGCTGGGTCACCAACAAGTTCCGTGACCGAGACGCCCATGCCCTGAACGCCGTGAAGGGCGGCGAGATCGTCACCAGCGAGGCCCACCGGGAATTCATCGAATGGGTCTACGCCGATCCGAAGAACCGCATGCCCGAACTGTGGATCTGGCACACGCCGGGAACGCAGCGGGAGAAGCGTGCCGACTGGATCGACTTCGCCGATGGCTTCGTGGTGGCGAGCGGTCCGCTGTCGGAAAAGGAGGCGGGTGAACTGCTCGCGCTCGAGGCCGTGATGCCCGACCTCGGGATGTCGCATGGCATGTTCGTCCTTTCCGTCGACGAGAAGAACGGGTATATTACGAAGTACCGCAGTTTCGAGGACACCGTCCTGCCCGCGAAGTGGGCAGCCAACCCGTGGACTGCGTTCTCCACCATCCTCAAGGAGGTGAGTGAAATGACATTCAGCGAGGACAAGCGCGCCACTCTCGTCGCCGCGTTGGGCGAGGAAAGGGTGGCAGATTTGGAAGTGACCACTGCAGGGATGGCGAAGACGCTCGTGGACCTTGGCATCGAGCACAAGGCCATCACGAGCGAGGCACCGGCCCCGGTGCCCGGAGATCCGGCCCCCGCGCCGCCCCCGGCACCCGTCCCGGCTCCGGGACCCTCGGCGGCCAAGGGCTACGAGGATCTGGTGGCCGACATCGCCACGGCGGTGACCAAGGCCATCAACCTTCCTGGCCTGAACGAGTACTTGAAGTCCCAGGATGCCCGCGTCTCGGCCATCGAGAAGGGGCCGGCCAAGATCGTGGCCGCGGCCATGCAGCCGAAGGCAGGCGCCAACCTGTGGGACAACCGACCGTCCCAGAGCGAGAGCACCAAGGTTACCGATGGCGCGCCCCAGCCGGCCGTCAAGGAAGTTGGCGAGGCGTGGATCGATGGGGCCTTCGGTGCCTCTGCAGTTCCGGCCGTGCCCGCCGCCCTAGCCTAGCCCGAGTCGATCCTGATCTTCGATCGAGGGAGTTGACATCATGGACCAGAACGCAATCCTGGAAGCCCTGGCGAAGGCGCTTCTGCCTGTCGTGCAGAAGCACACCACGCCCACGGGCACGCCCTCGAACCCATACGTCCACGGCCCGGGTGGGCTGTTCGGCGTCATGGGTCTCGAGCGGGAAGTCATCCACACCCGCCTGCAGCCCGTCGGTTTGGCCGGTATCCTCCCGGTGCGGCCAAGCGTCGACATGTGGCCCCTGTTTCCCTACATCAGCGGCTTCCGGGATGTGACGGGGGATGTGGCCAACGGAGTCTGCGACGATCCGCAGACAGCGGGGCCGATGAAGACCTGCCTGCAGACGGCGCCGTTCGGCCGCTACTCGTTCATGACCCGCGAGATGGAAATCAACCGGGTCGGCCAGGTGATCAACCGGGGCGAGTTCCTCGACCTGACGCTGATCAACAGCCCGTTGGCGGCGCAGTTGGGGTCCTCGATCTTCCCGACGATCCCAAGCGAGCAGCAGGCCCTGAAGGGCGCTGAGGTGCTGCAGCGCTTCATCGAGGTCGGCGTGGCGTTCCAGAACCAGTTGGGACGCCAGTTGTATGCCGCCAACCCGGTGAACGACTCGGCGGGCGGCGGGTACGAGGAATTCAACGGCCTCGATCTGCTGATCGGCACTGGCAAGGTGGACGCCAAGACGGCGATCGCCTGCCCCAGCCTCGACTCCATCGTCTGGGACTATAACCTGACGAACATCGCCAGCCCCACCGCCAACCCGAACATCGTCACCCTGCTGACCAACATCCTGCGCCGGCTGAACCACATCGCCACTCGGACGGGGCTACAGCCTCTGGTGCTCACGTTGGCCATGCGGCAGGACCTGTTCTGGGTGATCACGGATCTGTGGGCGTGCGCGTACTACAGCGACCGCTGCCAGACCTTGAACAACGCGCAGGTCATGCTCGACGGAACCGAGATGACGACCATCCGGGATGCCATGCGGAATGGCGAGTACCTGCTGGTGGACGGCAAGAAGGTCCCGGTGGTCATCGACGACATGATCCCCGAGCAGTCGAGCAACGAGGACGCCGCCATCCCGGTGGGCTGCTTCGCCAGCGACATCTACATCGTCCCGCTGACGGCCCGCGGCATGCCGGTGACCTACTTCGAGCACTTCGACTACCGCGGCGGATCGATGCAGGCGGTGGTCGATGGCCGCATGACGCAGTACTTCTGGACGGACGGAGGGATCTTCCTCTGGCACGCCAAGCCGCCGCTGAACTGGTGCGTCCAGTGGCTCGGAAAGATCGAGCCGCGGCTGGTGCTGCGGACGCCGCACCTGTCGGCGCGGATCCTCGACGTGCTGTACTGCCCGCTGGCCCACAGCCGCGACACGCACCCCGATGATCATTACTGGATCGACGGTGGTGTGACGGAGCGGAGCGTGGATTACTTCTACCACGAGGGTCGGCTGCCGTAACCTGACCACGGAGTGAAGGGAGGGGCGGGCAACCGCCCCTCCGTCACTCCCCGGAGCGCCTAGGGCAGTCGCGCACCTGCCCGAATGCGGTTGCTCCCGGCCGCTGGCGCTCCGGGGGTTTACGGGAGAGAAAGGCCTCGGGAGGGCCTATGAACAGTCCCCTCGAGGGCCAGGACTATCTGGCCCACCTCGCACAATTTGACGACTGGAACGCTCGAGCATTCCTCGCCATCATCGTGGCGTTCGGCGCGCCCATGACTTATCTGGACGTCGGATGCGGCACAGGTGCCATGATCCGTATGGCTCGGCGGCTAGGTATCGACGCCGTCGGCCTGGACATCCTAGCCCCGCCGAACGCGGATCTCCACGGCATCATGAAGGTGGACGTTTCCCGCGAGTTCAATATCCTTCGGAAGTTCGCCCTGCTCACCTGCATCGAGGTGGCCGAGCACATCCCGGAGGATCAGGGAGGCATGCTGATCCGCAATATCGCCGAGCACGCCGCCGAAACATGTCTGCTCATCTGGACGTCCGCCGGCCCCGGCCAGGGGGGGGAGAACCATCAGACGCTCGTTCCCGGCTACGTCTGGCGGTCGATGCTCCATGACCACGGGCTACACTACAACGAGGCCTGGACCCACCGGCTACGGCTCATCTGGCAGGCCATCGGCATGCCCATGATGTGGCTGCCGGATAACCTACAGGTGTTCGACCGATGATCATCACCCGGACGCCGCTACGCGTGTCCTTCATCGGTGGCGGGACGGACCTGCCAGCCTGGTACGAGAACCATGGCGAGGGGCAGGTGTTCGGCGCCACCATCGGATTGTACGTCTACGTGATCGTCAGCCCCCACTGGAATCCGCACCGCTACCGGGTGGCCTACAGCCGCACCGAGGACGTCGACAACCTCGACTATGTGAGCCACGGGATCATCCGTAATGCTCTGCGCCGGGCTGGCCTGACCCTTGGGGGCGTGGAGATCCACACGATCGCCGACATCCCTGGCCAGGGATCTGGGCTTGGATCGAGTGCCGCCGTCGCCGTCGGGACGCTGAAGGCGCTATTCGACTATCAGAAGCGCTACCTGCACTTTCAGGACCTGGCGGCCATGGCGGCCGCCATCGAGATCGAGGACCTTCGAACGGGTGCCGGCAAGCAGGACCACTACATCGCCGCCTACGGTGGGGTGAACCACTTCCGGTTCAGTAATGCCGATCCGCTCGTCAGCGGGGGGGGCGGCTATGTCGACGAGAAGATCCGTGATCATTGGTCGAAATGGATGCCGCTGTTTTCCACGGGCATCCATCGCCACGCCGAGCCAATCCTCAAGGAGACCGGGAAGCGCATCAAGGCAGGTATGGCGACGGGCGCCCTGCAGCGCACGCTGGCCATGGTCGAGCCGATGAAGTTGGCGCTGCTCTCCGGCGAGATGGAGGCGGTTGGCGAGATGCTCGACAAGGCGTGGAAGCACAAGCAGGCAGCCAACCCTGATGCCATGCCGGCCGGTGCCGTCCAGATGTACCGGAGGGCACTCGAGGCCGGGGCGCTGGGTGGCAAGTTGTGCGGCGCCGGCGGCGGAGGCTACTTGCTGCTGGTGGTACCGCCCCGGAAGTGGCAGGCCGTGGCCGACGTTGTGGGCCAGCAGCCCGTGCGGGTGCCCTACGGGGTTGGCGGAAGCACCACCATCTTCGTGGAGCAGCGATGACCGCCTGGCCGACCATCGGGGTCGCCCTGCTGACTTACCGTCGCACCGACCTCGCTCTGCGGACTGTGCGGGCCATGATCGGCAACCTCGTCTATCAGGGGCCGCTGGTCTGGTATATCGCCGACGACGGATCGGAAGATCAGCACATGAAGGCATTGCTCGAGGTGCTGGGCGGGCATCTGATCGGCTTCCACAGCGAGCGTGTGGGACCGGGGCCGTCCTGGAATCGGGCGGTGGAGGCAGTCATGAATGCGACGCCCTTCGTCCTATGGCTCGAGGACGATTGGGAGTTGCGGCGCCCGCTGAATATCGAGCCATACGTTGACCTGCTGATGAACAACGGCCAGGTGGGGATGGTGCGGACGGGAGGCCTGCCCATCGGCCTGCTGGCGGAGAGCGTGGGCTACGGCGGCGTCCACTACCTGAACATCCTGAAGGACCGCCAGTACTGCTACTCGGGCAATCCAAGCCTGCGGCACTCTCGTCACTTTGCCGCCTATGGGGGCTACCCGACCGACCAGCGCCCGGCCGGCGAGTGCGAGGTGTTCCACGACCACTTCGTCCGCACCCGGCCTGGACCAGAGGTCTGGTGGCCTGTCGACATCGGGGGCTGGGGGATCTTCGGCCACATCGGGACCGAGAAGGCATAGGAGGCATCATGTCGAACGAACTCGCCGCGCTGATCATGGGACTGCTGATCGCCGGGCTGGGCTACGTTCTGGGCCGGCAGGTAGGCTGGGCAGCCCATCGGCGGGCTGAGCAAGACGAGCGAGACCAAGCCAGCGCCAACATTGACCGGGCCATCCGTGAGTGGTTCGGATGAACATCCTGCTGACGGGAGCGAGGGGATTCATCGGCCGGCATACCATGGCGGACCTGCTGGCCGCCGGCCACACGGTCCGGCCGCTGGACCGGAAGCCAGATCCCGACATGCCCGGCGGCGGCATCTGGTACGACCTACGGGATGCGGACCGGCTCGGGCTGGCCTTCGAAGGCCGACGTTACGATGCGGTGATCCACCTAGCCGCCAGCGCCAGCCTGCAGCACAGCATCGACGATCCGGCCGACGATGCCGAGCACAACATCCTCGGGACGATCAACTTGCTGGAGGCCTGCAAGCGACACGGCATGGGGCGCTTCGTGTTCGCCTCGACATCGGCCGTCTATTCCCCCTATGGGGATCTCCCCTACCAGGAGGACGACCCGAAAGGGCCGCAGAGCGCCTACGGGGTCAGCAAACTGGCTGGCGAGGACTACGTCCGGCTGGCTGCCGTATCGGGCCGAGGCATGAGCATAGCCATCCTGCGGTACGGGAACGTCTACGGGCCAGGGCAGAAGGCTGTCGGGGAGAATGCGTTGGTGGCCCGGGCGCTGGATCACATCTACTTCGGGACGCCCTTCGTCATCAACGGCGACGGCGATCAGACGCGGGACTGGATTCACGTGCGGGACGTGGCTCGAGCAAACCGACTGGCGGCTGAGCGGCAGGTTCCGATCGTGGCCAACATCGCCACCGGCGAAGGCAAGTCGGTGAATTGGGCCCTTGGCGTGCTGGCGGCCGCCGCCGGCTGGCAGGACATTTTCAAGACGCACGGGCCGGCGAAGCCAGGCGAACTCCGGGACGTGCGATTACACTGCGCGCAGGCGAGCATCGGACTTGGCTTCGTGGCAGAGATCCCGGCGGCAGAGGGCTTGACGGATACGGCTGTCGCATGGGCCTGAAACTAGCCATCGTCCCGTGGTTCAACCACCCGGACCGGGGGGACGGCGGCATCCGGCGCGTGGTCGAGGCGCAGGTTCGGTACCTGCGGGACTACGACGTCGAGCCGATCGAGAACGCCGACGAGGCCGATGTGCTCATGTGCCACGGCACGTCGCTGGTTACCCGCCCAGGAAAGCCCGTGGTCAATTGCAACCACGGGCTGTACTGGAGCCGTTACGATTGGCCCCTGTGGGGCGAGGAAACCAACGCCCTGGTCATCGATGCCATGGCGAACGCCCAGGCACATACGGTGCCCAGCCGATGGGTTGGGGACGCCGTGCGTCGGGGCATGCTCGTGTACCCCGAGGTGATCTATCACGGGGTCGAGTACGACGAATGGCAGGGTGAGCCGGGCAAGCACGGCGGCTACGTTCTGTGGAACAAGGCCCGGACGGATGCGGTGTCGGACCCGGCCGATATGAATCAGGTGGCGGCGATGCTACCGAAGCGGTGGTTCGTGTCCACCTTCGGCAACCCGGCGCGCAACGTCCGGCTGGTCGGCAAGCAGGCCCACAGCGTGATCAAGCCGCTGGTGGTGGAGGCGGGGGTCTATCTGGCGACCACCCGCGAGACCTTCGGGATCGGGACGCTCGAGGCGATGGCTGCCGGCGTTCCAATCGCCGGATGGGCCTGGGGCGGGCAACTCGAGATTGTCCGTCAGGGCCAGACGGGATACCTAGCCCCGCCCGGCGATCACCGGGCGCTCGCAGACGCCATCGAGGCGTGCATCGCAGAGCGGACGCGCCTGTCGGCGAATTGCAAGGATGACGTTCAGGAGCGATGGCTCTGGCCAGACAAGATCCGCCAGTACGCCATGCTGATCCACCGGGTCCACGAGGCCTATCACCGGCCCGGCCCCCGGGTGTCGGTGATCATCACCTGCCACAACCTGGCCCGGTTTGTGGGCGAGGCCATCCGCTCAGTCCAGTCTCAGTCCTTCGAGGATTGGGAGTGCATCGTCGTCGACGACGCCAGCACGGACCCGACCAAGGAAGTGGTGGAGATCCACTGCGCGGACCCCCGCGTCCACTATTTGCCGACGCCGGCAAACTTGGGCCTGTCGGCTGCCCGCAACTTCGGCTACCGGGCCAGCCGGGGGCGGTATGTGGTGTTCCTCGATGCCGACGACATGATGGCGGACAACGCCTTGGCCATCCAGGTGGAGGCGCTTGACACTCGTCCCGGCATGCACATCGTGACGGGTGGGCTGGAGATCGTCGATGATGGGGGCAAGAACCGGCACCGGAACGACTGGCCATCCGGCGCCTACAACTGGTTCGGTCAGATGGCCCACATGAACCAGATTCACTACTCGAGCATGATGCGCCGGGAAGTGATGGAGCGCTCCGGCGGCTACCGGGTGCGGGACTGGCGGGCCGAGGACGCAGCCCTGTGGTGCCGGGTGACGTCGCTGGGCTTCCGGGCCGTCCGGGTGACCGATGCGCCCACCCTGATCTACCGGGACCGAAGCGACTCCAAGTCTAAGGGCGAGCCGGGGGACGGGCCTTGGACCGAGGCGTTCGGCTGGGCGCTGGCCTACAAGTTCGACCGCACCCTGTCGGTCGCTGCGGCCCGCGGGCACCATCCTAACCCGGATGTTGTTCCGTTCGGGGCGCAGGGGTCGCCCGCCCCCCACAAGGCGTGGCCGGTGCATGATTACGCCAACCCATTCGTGTCGGTGATCATCCCGGTGGGACCGGGCCATGAGCGGTACGTCATCGACGCTCTGGACTCGCTACTGGCCCAGCGCTTCGTGAATTGGGAGGCCATCGTCGTCAACGACACGGGCCGGCTTTGGGCGCAGGGCTTCGACAGCCCGCTGGCCGGCGCGCCGTTTGCCCGGATCATTACAGCCAGCCAGCACCTAGGACCGTCCGGTGCCCGAAACTTGGGGGGGAAGTACGCCCGGGGGGAGGCGCTGCTCTGGCTGGACGCCGACGACTATCTGATGCCGTTGGCCCTCGACAAGATGGTGGCGGCCTACGTCGAGAGTGGCCGGGTGATCTACACCGACGTCTACCAGCGGTTCGCTGACGACAGGAAGCCCATGGAGCCTTACGTCACCGAGGACTTCGTGTGCGGGGCGGTACTCAAGCGCATGCAGCACACCTCGCAGGTGTTGGTGCCTCGGGCGGTCCATGAAAAGATAGGAGGCTTTGACACCACGGCACCGGGGTGGGAAGATTGGGACTACCTCATCGCCCTACAGCATCAGGGGCTATGCTCTCTCCGCATCCCTGAGCCGCTGTTCGTCTACCGCAAGGAGAGCGGGCAGGTCCGGGAGAAGGCGTGGGCCAGCCGGGAGCAGAACGTCAAGTGGATTCGCAACAAATGGTTGCCCTACTACGAAGGGAGGATGGAGATGCCTTGTAGCAAGTGTCCTCAGCCGGCCGACGGAGCGCGGAAGCCCCAACAGGTGTTGTCCGCGGCTTCGGGCGGCGGATCATCGGGCGCGTCGACAGACGCGGTGCTCATGGCCTATCAAGGGCCGGGGCCGAAACGTATGGCTATGCGAGGGAAAGTCACCGGGACGGTCTACCCCTTCAAGCAGGGCGAGTTCCGGTACGTCGATGCCCGCGACGCTACTGACTTCCTAGGGCGCGTGCGGGGGGACGGATCGCATGATTTCCTGCTGAAGCCGAAGCCCGTCCTGCCCAGCGTGCCGCCGCCAGCCGAAATGACAGTGGCTGGCCCGCCGCTTCCTCTGCCCGTGATGGGCGTCGACATGGCGGTCGGTGAGGACCATGGAGGAATAGCGGAGATCCACGTGAGGATCTCAGACCTCGACGAGGCTGGAGCGAAGGCGCTTGCCCGGACGGCCAACCCGGAGGACTACGAGGCGCTGATCGCCGAAGAGGAATCGGGCAAGCATCGGCCGAAGGTCCTCAATTCGCTCAAGTACTGGCAGAGGATGCGGGGCGAGAGGGCGACGGCTTGATGCTTGCGCTAACCCCCATCTCTCTGCTACTGTTGGTGTTGGCGACATGGCGCCTCTCGGCGATGATTGCTTACGAGGTTGGACCGTGGCGCTTGTTCGTTCGACTGCGGCGACTCGTGGGTATTGAACCCGATGACGCAGGCCGGCCCGCCGCATGGAATCCAGACGCTTTCCTGGCCGGCCTGTTCGTGTGTCTCTGGTGCGTGTCGGTGTGGGTCGGGCCTGCGCTAATGGTGATGGTGGTAGTGTGGCCGCCAGCGCAGTGGTTGCTGACGCCACTGGCATTGAGTGCGGGAGCGATCCTAGTTGAGCGGCTCGCGCGGGGCTGATAGGAGAGCAGGATGAGCAGGGCGATCATCCGCACGTGGCTTCCTCTCGACCGATGGCGTGAATACTTTGGGATCAACCCATTGCACTTCGCCCAAGCGTTCTCGGCCAAGTTCCCCGGCCAGGACTGCGGCGACGTGTGGTTCCAATACGCGTGGCAGCACAGCAATCAGGTGGGGCGCCACGAGTTGGCATCGGCGATCCACTCCGCCGAAAAGGCCATCGCTGACCAGGTCAAATACAACCTGATCCCCGACTGGACGGCGGCGGAGAAGGTGAAACTCCCTCGGCCAGCCCGTCGAGAGGTGTACTTTGCCGACGTCGGCAACATTCGCGGGCAGGCCCGCAGTCTCGAGGTGCAGCGGGGCCACCTGATCGCCCCCGGATACCGAGTGAAACAGACGATCACCACCGGGCTGGCATTCGCCCGGGCCGACAATGACGGCGACAGTTACGATGAGGACTGTCTCGCCACATTCGCCACCGCCGTCACCGACCCGTGCGAGATCCGCATCTACTATCCGGGGCACGAGGGCGAGGACGAGTGGGAGATCCGGCCAGCCACGGTCGAGATCGCCGCCGGGATAGCCAGCGTGTCATTCAAGGCATGGCTGGCCATCGACCCGGATCTGCAGGAGGGGCTGGCGCCTGGGCCGATCGACGGCGACGTCAGCACCAACTACATCACGACGGTCGACGTCTACCGGGTCTACACCGACCCCTCGACGGAAGGCCAGATGGTGTGGGAAGGATCGCCCGGCTCTTGCGGCGCATGCGTCGCCTGCAGTGTCGGGCTACAGGATGCCTGCGTCGGCTTTCGGGACGAGGAGATGGGCTACGTTACGCTGACGCCGGCCACATACGCCGACGGCGAATGGACGCCAACGGCGCTGGCGACATGCCGCGCGCCGGACCGAGCGCGGCTATACTACCTGTCGGGCTGGCAGGCCCAGGACGTGGCCTGCTCGATGAAGGACATGGACCGCTACTGGCTCGAGGCGGTGGCTCGGTATGCGGCGGCGCTACTTGATAGGCCGGTGTGTTCGTGCAATAATACCGAGAACTTCATCAAGGAGCAGCAGAGGGACATCGCTGCCGTGAGGACGGGGATCATCTTCCAGGTGTCGAACGACTCGCAGGTGGCAAATCCGTTCGGGACTTGGGTCGGCGCGCTCTTCGCGTGGATGCGTGTGAACGGCAAGGGAAGGGCGCTACCGAAGTGAGAGAGGTGGACTATCAGGATGAGAGGGGACGCAAATACCGTGTGCGCCTGCCTGACGAAGCCAGCGATGATGAGGCTGCCGACGGAGTGCCCGTCGGCCCGGTCGAGGTAGCCGATGCGCTCGGCCTACCGGAGCCGGTGGCGACCCGCCTCCACAACGAACTCCACAGACGGGGCCTGTGGAATCTGCGTGAGGTGAAGCGGAGGCCCGACGCGCTCCTCGGGGCGCTACAGGCCACATTGAACGTGGACGTGCAAGTGCTTCTGAAAGCATTCTCCGACTACGAGAGCCAAGCCGTTTAGGAGGCCCCAATGGGAAACGAGATCACCGTCGCTGGCGAGAGCCGAGTGTGGCTGGCCGAATTCGGTGCCGGACCTGGGCACGCATTCGTGTATCAGGGGTGCATGAAGATCGGCGACACTTCCTGGCCGCAGGGCGACATCACCCGGATCGAATGTCCCTCGCCGGACCGGCGCAACGAGTTCGTCGAGGTAGCGGCCGTGCAGGGGGCGCAGGAACGTGTGAGCACGGAGTTGATGGGGCGCTACCCGCGCGACATCAGCACCCTGCTCGAACTGACCCGGCGCCGATGCCGCTTCGACATTCAGGTCCACGTCGGCCGCTGCAAGAGCCCGCAGGACTACCTCGGCGGCTGGGACAAGATCAAGGTCTACCGCGAGGCAACGGTCACGGAGTGGTCCGACGAGAACGCCGGTGCGATCGAGTCGGGTGAGCAGAACCCGACGAACGAGACCGGGGCCATCAGCGCCAAGGACCTCTACGAGATCGTCCCGATCGCCTTCGCCGAGAAGGCCAAGACGGAGGTCGTGCGGGAGGTCGTGGCCGCTGTGATCTGCGACTCGGCGTCCTGTGGCGACTGCGAGAACCCGTCGAAGGGCTGCGAGAAGGCGTTCTTCCTGATGGGCGGCACGGGGGCGACTCCGGGCACCAAGCCGGCCGTGGTGTTCACGGGCGACGGCGGGGTGACGTGGGGCGTGTCCTACGTCGACAGCATGTTCTCGGACGAGACCCCGACTGGCCTTGCCTGTGTGGGCGGCTACCTCGTGGCGATCTCTGAGACGACCACCGGCCTGCACTACGCCTCCATCGACGAGATCTTGGCCGGCACCGAGACCTGGGTCGAGATGACCACAGGCTTCGTCGGGGCGATCGAGCCGTTCGCCATCGCCAGCGCCGGCGCTCGGGCGACGTGGATCGTCGGTGAGGACGGCTACATCTTCTTCGTCCTCGACCCGACCGTGTCGGCCGAGGTGCAGGACGAGGGCGTGGCGACCAGCCAGGACCTCGCCGACATCGCCGCTCTGGACGGCCGCAACGTGGTGGCCGTGGGCGCCAGCAATGCCGTGGTGTTCACGGACAACGGCGGAGTGACATGGCAGTCGGTGACTGGCCCGTCAGTGGGCGTGAATCTGACTGCAGTTGTCATGCTCGGGGCCTCGCTCTGGCTGGTGGGCAACGCCAATGGGGCGCTGTACTTCACCGAGAACGCCGGCGTGTCCTGGACCCAGATCAGCCTGCCCGGCACGCCTACGGTCATCCGCGACATCAAGTTCGTCGACGACGTCGTCGGCTACCTAGCCTTCGACGCGGCTGGCCCGGCCGGGCGCATTGCCCGGACCGTCGACGGGGGAGCGACCTGGTACATCCTCCCCGAGAAAGCAGTCTCGGGTGTCATCCCGGCCAACGACCGGATCAACGAGATCGCCGTGTGCCGGGACAACGTCAATCTGATCTTCGCTGGCGGCCTGTCCGACCTGTCGACAGACGGGATCATCATCAAGGCCGCGTAGACGGGAGCCAACCATGGTTGATGTAGCGACGGGCGATCGGGAGTCGCTCGAGCGCATTGCGGCCGCCGTGAACAAGGAGGGTGAGGGTCCGAGGACCCTCACCCTCTCGACCGGGGTCGTTCTGCTGATCAAGCGAGTGCCGGTGATGTTGCCCACGGACATTGCGGCCGAGGCGCTACGGGTCCAGCCGAAGGTCCCGCGGGTGTTCGTCGAGGCCCTTGATCGGGTCGAAGAGAACCCGGACGACCCGGACTACAAGTCGGCGTTGCAGCAGTGGCAGGCTGGCATGCTGCTGGACATGAACAACGCCTTCATCCTGCTCGGGACCGAGCCGACGACCATTCCCGAGGGCGTGCCCGCAGCCGATGCCGCCGAGTTCCTCGAGCAGATGAAGATCCTGCGGCGCGACGTCGAAGGCCCACGTGCCCGCTACCTGGCGTGGGTGAAGTACTGTGCGGCGCCGGACCAGAATGACATCGCATCCATCGTAAGGGAGGTGGGACGGCTCTCCGGCGTCAGCGAGGCTGACGTATCGGAGGCCGTCCAGGGCTTTCAACGTTAGGTACGACGGCGACCCTGTCCTGCTGATCAAGCCCAGATACGCGCTGGGAACCCGGGTCACCTACGGAATCCGACACCCCGAGTTGGTGTCCCCGTTCGAGGAGCACGACGCCCGCATCGGGGCTGGCTACAGCGTGGAGGAGTGGTACGCCATGCCGCCCCGCGGCCGAGCAATGGAAGTCGCTCTCAATAGGCTCCGCAACCAGATCCGGCTCTTGCAGAACGCCGAGATGCAGGACCATCTGCGCCATAAGCGGGGGCGCCGTTAGATGGCCTTCCCAACCGTAGGCGTGCTGGCCATCGTCGAAGGCATGAACTCCTTCCGCCGCGACATGGACGAAGTCAAGCGGCGGATGGAGCAGTTGGGCCAGACGAGCCAGAGCGTAGCCAGGCAGACCGGAACCCTCTCGACCGCCATGGGCGGCGTGGGCGGCGCTCTATCCGCCATCGGGACCATCGCCGCAGGCATCCTAGCCGCCGGAGCCATTCGTGCGATCGCCAACGAGATCAAGCAGATGGCGTCGGAGGCCTTTGACGCCGCCGCCCAACTGCAGAAACTCGAGATCCAGTTCAACACGCTGGTGGCCCGCGAGTTGGCAGCCTCCAACAGTACCGAGGGCTTCGCTGACTACCTGCGGGAAGCCGGGGCGGCCTCCGACTACCAGGTCCAGCGCTTCATCAACCTGCGGAACTCGCACGACAACTTCATCAAGAAGATGGCGGAGGTCGACCAGCACACGGCGGCCGGGCGATACGCCTTCGAGCAGTACGGGAATCGACTCAAGTGGGTCGACAGCCAGATCCGCGAACTCATTCCAGGCTTCGACGGGCTGGACAACCGCCTGCAGCAGTCCGCCTTCGGGACCTACGACTTCTCCGAGGCCCTGAAGGAGGCCGCCGCGCCAGCCCGGGAACTCCTGAACTGGTCGCTCCAGATGTCCGTGACCACCCCCTTCCGGCCGCAGACCATCAGTAGCGCCATCAGCCTGTCCATGGCCATGGGTTTCCAGACCAAGGAGATCCGACGGCTGATCACGGCGACGGGCGACTACACCGCCGGCATGGGGCTGAGCGACGAGGTCATGCAGCGCATCCTGTACAACTTCGGCCAGATGAAGGCGGCCGGCAAGGTGATGGGAACCGAACTGCGAGACCTCGCCCGCGGCGCCATGATGCCTGTGGCGACCGTGCTCGAGATCATGCAGCGCAACATGGGGCTGACCAACATCTCCCTCGACCAGTTCCGCAAGAACGCCGCCGCAGGCCAATACGACGTCGACCAATTCGTGGAAGCCTTCGTGCAGATGGCCGAGAGCGACTTCGCCGGGGCCATGAAGCGCATGTCGGGCACGTGGGCTGGGGTGACTCAGGACGTGCAGGACTTCATCAACGTGATCCTCGGCGCCAGCGTGCTTCGGCCGATCCTCGACAGTCTATCCAAGGGGCTCCGGGGCTTGATCGACAGCATGACGGATGAAGAGACGGCCGCCAAACTGGAGACCACCCGCGGTCTGATGAGCAGTATCGTCACCAGCGTCGGAGGCATCCTCACAGCCCTGTCGGGGATGGCTGGATTGAAGATCGAGCCGGGGGGGTTCCTTCAGTCGTTCAATGATTTCCTCCGGGGCATCGCCATTCCGATGGCCCAACTGCGAGCGCTTCTGCGAGGCGATTTCAGTTTCGACGAGTGGCTACAGCGCGTTGGGTTCACGGAGGCGCAGAGCGAGAGCATCAAGGGATTTCTGCACCTGTTTGACCCCGTGATTCAGGGCCTACAGATGCTGTACGATGCGGCCGTCGGACTTGGCCCCACGATCAAGCAGACTATCGACGACCTGGTCGCGGCAGTTTCGCCGGTCGTTGCGATCGCATTACCGGGTGTCCTCGAGAACCTCGGCGAGATCTTTGGCGGGCTGGGGAAGTCGCTGGCGGCCACCGGACCAGGCATCTTGGACATTCTCGGCAAGGTAGTGGCCTTGCTCGCCACGGCGGCCATCGGCACGCTGGATCTCTTCGTGACTAGTCTTGCTACCCTGCTCGACATCGCCAACGGCGATTGGGCTGGTGCCGCAGAAAACGTCGGGGGGTTCTGGGACAGGTTCCTCGAATCTGCCCTGTCGCTCGCTGGCGAGACGCCCGAGTCGTTCGCCGAGAGTTGGTCGTGGGTGTGGGAAGCGGCGGGCATCATCTCTGACAGGTTCTGGTCGAATCTGCAGGAGACGTGGGCGGCGAATGACGACATGCTCCTGCTCATAGTCCAGACCATGATCGCCAACTACTCGGAGCGGCTCAAGACGGATTGGGCAACCTTCCTTGAGGACATGCTGGGAGGCATCGATGCCTGGGCCGGCGTCTGGGCCAATCTCGAGACCATCAGGCTCGAACTGGTCAAGAGGGGTGGGGCCTTGATCCAGGGGTTCTGGGACGGTGCGAAGGCCAAGGTCGCCGCGTTCATGACCTGGCTCAGCGGAAAGATCAGCGATATCCTCGCTCTGTGGGACAAACTGCTTGATATCGGTTCGCCATCCCGAGTGATGGTGGGCATCGGGAAGAACATGATGGCTGGCCTGCAGAAGGGCGTTGGCGAGGGGATGCGTGGCACCCAGGCGGCCATGACCGCGGCGGCTGGCCAGCAGGCAGCGGCCCTGCCCGTGATGGCCGGCGGCGGGGCGTCGACATACAACCGCACGATCAACATGGGCGGCGTCTACAATCAGGGCATCGGGGGCGGAGTGTTCGACCGGGCCATGCGTGACTGGCTGGGAGCCTAGATGGACTATCCCAAGGGCCTAGCGGTCTGGCGGCTACTCACGGACGAGGACGAGATTGACCTCTTTCGGGTGGATGGAGATAGCGTTCTCGCGCCGGACGTTGACGGGCTGGGGAGCGTGGCCGTCAGCCCGGAGGCCTACGACCGGCTGTCCAGCAGGCTCGAGGATCTTCTGTTCGTTGAGCGGGCCGGCATCAACGTGCGGGAGCACGACATCGATGCCTTAGCCCGCGAGCACGACCGGCTGACCCAGGCCGCCCGCAAGGCGCTACAGTATCGGGAGAGGGGCAACCGCTACCGGGCGCCGGTGGTGATGCTCCAGAAGGCGATCGGCGAGACCAACCCACGCTACGCGGTCGTCCACTCCATCCCGCAGTACGAGAACCCCTCCAGCCTCTGGACGCCGGCGATGGCGCAGCAGGCCGCCATCGAGAACCTCGAAGTCAGCATCGCCCGCTACATCTGGCGGGATCAGGTGCCGGGCCAGCGCGGTAGCCCCATCCGGCTGACTCCGCTGGACAGCCACCCAGACGACGGGGCACTGGCCTGGTCCTTCGTTGGCAACCACCGGCAAGAAAACGGTGCGATCAGCCACATCTATCGCTTCGATACCACTGGTGGCACGTTCTCGGCGAACCTAGTGGGGACGGAGCACGACCTGTTCGACGCCGACCCCGAAGTAGGCGACATCTATTACATCGGCTTCCCGCCGACCGAGCCAGGATTCCACTTGGCAGGGCGGTTGGTGACAGCCGGAGTCTACAGTGGCCTCGCCTGGGTTCTCGAGTACTCGGATGGAGCGGCGGGCTGGCCGGACTTCACGCTCGGTAGCCACTACACGCGCTTTCCCGACGACGAGATGTGGAACCAATTGGGGCCGGTCCTGCTCGGTTGGTCGGGCTACAACGGCGTCAATGCCTGGGCCGCCGAGACGGTCAACGCCGTCAGCCGATTATGGGTCCGGTTGCGTGTCACGGGTCTCACTTCGATGACGACCTCGCCGCGCATCGCCAGCGACCACATGGCGCTACGTCGTCCTGAACTGGAAATCCCTGCAACCTCCCTGCGAGGCCGGACCTCCCCCTATATGATGTTGCGGCTCAAGACGCCTTCGGGCGGGGACGGGTCGGCGGGGAAAATCGGGAACATCTCGCGCGTCATCGTCGGCGCCAAGACGGAGAACATCGGCGACGGGGGCTTCGTCAGCCGCATCAACCTAGGCAACGCCGGGAACCCGGCCGGCATCGCCGTGACCTACGGGACAGACACCTCGGCGGTTGCCAACCTCCGTACACCCGGCGGGGCGGCGGCGCAATGCACATTCGCCACCGACACGACGATGACGATGCGCTGCCGAGTGACGCTGACGGACCTGCTGGAGGCCTTGAAGGGCGAGTATCGAGTGTTCCTCAAGTGCGGCCAGGTTGGTGGGGTCGCAGGCGACGATTATGTGAAACTCCGGGCTATTCTCATCTCGCCTACGACCTACTTCCCCGTTCAGGAGTTCTCCGAAGTCCGCATGGCGAGTCTGGCCGCCGCCGGGAACCTCGACGAACTGGTGAACCTGACGCCGGGAGGATACCTGACCGTTCCGTTCGCCGAGGTGGACGAGGCCGACCCGAGTTACGCCACGGCCAACCTTGTGCTGGAGGTCCACGCGAAGGGCACGGCAGCCTCGGACCTATTCCCGTTCGAACTCATCCTCATCCCGACCAACGAATGGTCCTGCGAGTACGCCGACCCGCTCTCCAATCCGACCAACGGGTCGAGCGCCTTGCGTGGGGACAGCATCCTTGAGGATGATGGCGGGGTCATTCGGGACCGAACCATCAAGCGGCTGATCAGCGAGGGCGTGGAGTTAGGCACGGACATCTGGACCCGACGTGGACTACCACCGCGGCTGGAGCCGGGCAAGGTTACACGCCTCTATTTCCTCTTCGGCTTCTTCCCTTCGACGGGCTTCGGTCAGGTGCCCCTGCTGGCGCAGCCCGGAATTGGCGTGCAGGCCGAGTTATATGCCCATGCCTGCTACCACTTCCTGCGCGGGGACGACTGATGAGCCTAGCGAACATCGTCGTCCTGCACAACCCAGCCACGCTTTGGGAGCGGTACCGCCGCAACATCCCTATCGCCCAGATCGCCGATTGGAAGATGGTTGAGCGGGAAGAGGGTGGCTACTACTCAGCCACCTTCTCTTTCCGCCCGAAGAGCCGGGAGGACGCGCTGGAGTTCCTCAACAACGGTCCCGGACGCATGACCGAGTTCTACAACCACCGGGGCATAGGCGACTGGGAGGGGATGGTCAAGCGGGTAAGCATCGACACGGGCATCGTCAAGGTGACCAATGACCTTGCCGACATGGCCAACGCGGTGCTGGTGCGCTACTCCCCGGTGGGCGGCGGGTCCCCTACCCGTAGTGCAGTCAAGACGCACGCCGCCAGCCAAACTCGGTTCGGAAAGAAGTACTTCGTTCTCTCCGGCGGAGAGTTGGCGGCCGCCGTCGCTGACCAGCGCGCGCAACTGTATCTCGACCAGGTATTCTGGGCTTCGCCACGGCTAGAGAGCGTCGACCAGGGCGGCAAGTTCAAGGCTGAGGGAATTACCGTCGACGTGCAGTGCATTGGCCTGAGCGAGGCGATGGACTTCGTGCTCTACAACCAGACGGCACTCACTGGTCAGGTAGACGCCTCCGTAGTCGTGACGGCCATATTCACCAACGCCGAGGTGATGCAGTTCATCAAGTCCTACGAGGTGGCGACCAACGTCACGCCGGTCAGTCGGGAGTTCGATAACGATCGCCGCCCGATGGAGATCCTCAAGAGCATCGCGTCTCTCGGCGACAGCAACCGCAATCCCTACGTGGTCGGGGTTGAGGGTGACCGGCACGCGTACTTCCGGCAGGGCGTGCCATATCGCATTCCGGGGCAGACATGAGGGGCGGACGGACTGCGCGCGTTACCGAGGAGCATGGCCGGGTGACGACGGAGATATCGCTACGGCCGGTGGACTACGTGCGCGACGGCGTGCTACGGGAGATCCCTAGCGACCTGCTGGATGGGGTGATGGAGGAGCGGCACCCACACGGCTTCGACGCCTTCATGACTGGTGGATTCTGCCGGGAGTTGGACCCGGAAGTGCCCGTGATGTGGATGCTCGACCGCTTCGATGAGCGGCTCGAGGTCTACGCTCTCAACACCATCCCAACGGTGCTGGGGCAGCGCCGACGGCAGGGCGTGCGGTACCCGAATGCCTGGCCGGCAGCGGACTTGGAGTTTGAATACGCCGGTCATCTAGTGCGAAAATTGATCCGTCTGCAGGCCGGCCACCCGCTAGATTTCTCGTTCCGCTTCAACCGGCAGCCAACGCCGGGGCGCTTTCCGGGCGGCATGGCGTTCAGGGGGATCGAGGTCCCTTCGCCCTACCTCATGGGGCCGGAGGGCCAGAGCGTGGCGCTACGCTGGAAGCGCACGGGCCTGAGCGAGGTCATGGTCGAACTACCTGTGCGGGATTGGGCTGGTTGGGTGCTCGACCCGACGCTCACCCTACAGCCGGACGCTACGGCCGGCAAGGACACGGATATCTGGGAGCAGTTCTCAGATGGACTATCGGGTAGCAATCCAACCCGCGCCTACCTAGAGTTTGGGAACCTTCTTGTCTCAGACCGCTTCTCCAAGCCTTTGATTCAGTTCGACCTCTCCACCATCCTGCCCGGAAGCACCATCACCTCCGCTATTTTGAGCGTCTGGAAAGACAACACGCCATCATCCTTCAGCGGCACCACGACCGCCAGCATTCTCCGCCTGCTCAGGGCGTGGGTCGAGGCGACGACAACCTGGGTCGTATACGATACCGGGCTGCCTTGGACTATAGCGGGAGCCGGAGGGTCCGGCACGGATTTCGACCCCACCTCCCTTGGAACCCTCGCCATTCCTGATGACGCGCCCAACGGCACCCGCTTCGATGTCGCGCTGACAAACTCCCTCATTCAAGAGATAATTCCCGGCGGAACGATGGCCAACAATGGATTGCTTTTCAACCAGAGCAGCGCCGGCGACCTCGCGGAAGCCATACGGTCCAGCGACCATGCCACAGCCGCAGAGCGCCCGAAACTGGTAGTGGTATACGACCTGCCAGTGGTCAACCGGCTGGCAGCCTACTCGGTGAATCTGTGGGACCCGAAGGGCATCATCCGCGACCGGAACGGCAACCCGGTCGATGTGAACGAACTGCACGCCGGGCCATTCATCGAACTGCTGGGGGCCGACCTGCCCGGCACAGAGGTGTACCCGAACTTCTTCCAGGACCCCAGCAAGACCAAGATCTCCGAGGTCAGCAAGGGACCGGAGGGAGCGCGGATCAAGGCGTCGTCCAGCCAATTCGCCGATGCCATCGTGCGCCGAGCAGCGCAGGGGCTATGAGATGCCAGTCGCAGAGGGACCCGGCGGCGATGTTGGTGGTGGATGGGACTTCAATGACGTCTCGGATATCCTCGCCATGAAAACCGCCATGCGCACGACGCAGGTGGGCACGCTAGGCGGCAGCCACTCGGGCAGTGCTTCATCCCGAGCAAACACGGGGCTGACGGCGACGAAGGTCGGCGTGCTGAACGTGCCCTACGACCCGGAACTATGGGCCATCCTGGCGTTAGGCGGAGTGTGAGATGCGAGCATTCGTCGTGGGTGGAGGCCCGAGCCTGAAGCACACCAACCTCGACCGCTTGGTGGGTGAGGTGTCGTTCGCCATGAACCGCATCGACCTGGCGTACCAGCCCGACCCGGCCAACGGCATCCGAGGGACCATCTGGCGGCCAACCTACTACCTGTTCGCCGAGCACGTTGGCATTGGCGTGAAGGCGAGCGCGGATTGGAAGGACTACTCGCAATATGTGCTGCCCTATCACGTGGACGCCGGAGAGACATGCATCATCCGGTCGGTGTTCAAGCCATCGCTGGCCCGTGCTGCTGGCGGACGGCTGGATTGGCCGAACGTCACGTGGTTCGATAACGAGGACTGCGAGCACCACAATTGCAACATCCGTAGCGATAACCGGCCCTCCCGATGGCACCTGCCGACGCTGTGCGCCTTCGGGGGCACGGTCGGAATCGCCATTCAGATGGCACTGATGTTCGGCTATGACCCCATCTACCTCGTCGGCTGCGACCTGGGCTACAAGCCGGTGCGCGGCGGGCCAGACCCCAACCACTTCCACCCGGATTACCACACCTGGGACACGCACCCGCTGCTCGAGCGGGACGATACGCTGATCTTGATGCACCAGATCGCCGAACAGGAAGTGATCGCACACGGCCGGAGCATCTACAACGCCACGGTCGGCGGCCTGCTCAAGGTCTATGACCGCGTCGACTACGAGAGCCTGTTCGAATGACCGAGAGGGTTCTGGGGACAGATGTCAGCCTGTTCAACGGGCTTGTCTACTGGCCCGGAGCCAAAGCCGACGGCGTTGTGCACGCGGGCATCCGATGGGGCCAGCGGGACGGGCGCAACGGCTACGCGGATCCGCGCCGGCTCGAGAACTGGTTGGGCGCCAAGGCCGTCGCCATCGACCGCTACGGCTATTGGGTGTGGGATGAGCGGGCTGGCCACGGCGCTGCAGCCCACATGGCGGGGGTAGTCACGTGCTCGCTGACCTACGATGGCGAACTCCCTTTCGTCGTCGACGTCGAACTGCTGCCGCTCCGCTGGGATGAACTACACTCCTTCCTGATCCGGGTCGAGTCGTGGGCCGGCCGACGGCCGATCATCTACACCGGCTCGTGGTACTACGACATCGTCGACCCACTTCCGGCATGGCTCGAGCAGTACGAGCACTGGCTGACGGGATATAATGACGACGGCCCCAGCGTGTGGGGGCCACTTGCAGATCTCGACATCGCCGTCGTAAACTGGCAGCAGTCCAACGCATGGCAGGTGGGCTGGTGTGAGCGCGGGGCGGCCGACCGTGACTACTGGATCGACGACTATGCGGGCCACATAGGAGGCGAGATGGGCGACAAGGTTGTTCGGACAGAGGACTTGCGGGCATGGCTGGCGGGCAATGAGTTCGAGGTCGATCCGCCCGCCCCGCCGCCGGTGCCATCCGACGCGCTCTGGCTGGCTTGGCCGTGCGATCCGCCCAAGACGCTGACCCAACGGTACGGCATCAACAGGCAGCACTACGCGCAATTCGGGCTACCGGGCCATGAAGGCATCGACTTCCGGGCGCTGACTGGATCGCCGATCTTCGCTGCGGCGCCTGGCGTGGTGAGCCGGGTGGAGCCGGCCGCCGGGAGTGGGGCCTACGGTGTGCATGTGCGGGTGAAGCACACCCTTGGCCTCGAGGTCTACGAGACCGTCTACGGCCACTGCCAGGTCGCCAGCCTCCGCGTGGCTCTGGGCGAAGCCGTCGAGCGGGGACAGGTGGTCGGGCTGGCTGACAACACGGGCAACTCGAGCGGGCCGCACCTGCACATGACCCTGAAGCACTATGGCAAGGGTAGCCCGTGGATGAACAAGAGCGACATCGTCAACCCGACGGCCTACATGCCAGACCTCTTCCCGGGCAACGGATGGATCGTGGACATCGCTGGCAACCTGCGCGAGCAGCCCAACGACCAGGCACCCATCATCCGTCTGCTGGCCGCCAACACTCTTCTGCAGGCGCTTGCCTTCGGAGGCGAGGGCGGCGACTGGTGGAAGGTTAAGTTCGGGACGCAGGAGGGATGGTTCTGGGAGCCGGGCTACAAACTGCGGGCGGTGGCTTGATGGAACTCCCGCCTCAGTTGCAGTGGGCGCTCGGACCATTCGGCGCGCTGATGATCCTAGGCGTCGTCGCATGGCTTGGATTTAGGGGACACATCTGGAGCAAGCGCCAGGTGGATCAGGCGACCAATGCCCAGCGCGAAGCCTTCAAGATCGCCGCCAGGGAGATCGGCGAGGCGATGGCGAAGGGCTTGGAGGACGCTATGACGAGTGCCATCGCAAACGGCGTCCCAGCCATGTACAAGAAGATCCGCAAGTTCGAGAATGGCAAGATCAACGCGGCAGCGGCCAAGCCAAGGCGCAGGGCGTAGTTGCCGACGTCGGCAAACATGGGACAGCCCACCGACCCACCCCTGATCTGGGCGCTACTGGCAGGCATCCTCTCCTATCTCGTCCTAGCCATGCTGGTGTGGGCGGTGCGGAAGGTGCCACCGACCAAGTAGGCGGCTTGCCCGGCCGGCTGGCCTGTGGTAGCCTGACAGCCGTGCCGGACCGGGCCTTCCCCCCACGATAGGAGAGCCGATGAAACTACGGGAGTTCGTTCTCGTCCTCTTTGCCTTCCTGCTGGCCGGCTGCGCCCCGGCCACGGGCGGGCCGCTGGCGACGGAGGTGGCTGTCCAGGCCACGATCTTCGCCCCCAGCCCCACTCCGCTACAGCCAGTGCCGCCTACGGCTACGCCTGTGCCCGGCCCCGAGGCGACGTCCTTCGTCCTGCTCGGTCTGGACTCCGACCCGGCCCACCCGGAGCGGAACGCCTACGGCATCCGCACCGACGTGTTCGTGATCGGCGTTCTAGTCACCTACCCGCAGTGGGACGCGCCGCCCCGACTTGTCCTGTTCAGCCTGCCGCGGGATCTCTACCTGCCCATCGCCTGCGCCGGGGACACCCAGACGGGCTCGTGGATCGACCTGCCGGGCCAGTATGCCATCGACCAATCGTTGGCCGACGTGCCTCGAGAAGCCTTCGACCGCATCAACGCCGCCTACTACCGGGGCGGGCCAGAGTGTGTGCGAGAGACTATTCGCTGGAACTTCGGGATCACTGTGGACGGGCCAGTGGTGGCGGTCGAGATGGGCAAGTTCGTGGAAGCCGTTGACGCGCTAGGCGGACTTGACATCACGCCCGGCGAGGACTACGTCGACTTCTGCGGTTACTACCTCGGCACCGACGGCAACGGCGGTGACTGGCGGCACTGGCGGCCTGGAGTCACCCGCCACCTGACGGGCAATGAGGTTCTCTGCTATGTGCGCGGCCGACGCACGCCAGATGGCGACCTTGACAGGAACCGCCGAACCCTCGAGGTACTGCAGGCTGCTCGGCAGCAGTGGACGCCCGAGCACCTGATGAACACCGCTGGGGCCGACGGCGTCGCCACGCTGATGTCCTGGGCGTGGAACTACGTCACGGTCGACAACTGGATCACGACGATCACATGGAGCGTGGATAACTTCGAGCCACTGCGGCTGGCCGAGATCAATACGGCCCGCATGCGGCTAGGTGAGACGGTGGAGTTCTACACCACGCCGGGTGGAGCGAGCGTCGTGGTGCCGGCCTTCAATCTGGTCGAGCCGGGCATGGATCAGGCGGACTACCTCATGCACTGGTTCGGCTGCGGCATCTGGGCCTGCTGATGCGCTGGAGTATCCTACTCGCTCTCCTGCTGACCGCCTGCGCGTCTGCCGTGCCGCCTACGGCGGAGCCTGTGGTGGCGACGGCCACGATCCGGCCTACCGCCCGCCCTACTCCCACGCGGACGCCCACGGCCACACCCAGCCCGACGCCTGACCCGGCGTGGCCGTTCACCGTGCCGTGGACGGTGAACTGCACGGACGACGTGCAGGAGAATGGCTACGAGAACCAAGGCTACTGCGTGCCCGGACTTGTGACCTGGGACGCGTCCCGCTTCCAGAACCCCGGCTCATTCTCCGGCGCCATCTCGAGTTACGGAGAGGGCATCGCCGAGGGAGTGTGCGGCTACCGGGCGACCTACCTGGACATCACCTGCTCCAAGTACAAGGGCTTCGTGGCCGTGATGGGCTGCGGCGACATCGGAAAGCGGGCGATGATCCGCCGGCCGGGCCACGATTGGGATGGCCCGTTCCTGATCGTGGACTGCTCGGGCCGCAACGACGTGGCCGTGAACGTGATCCAGAAGCGTCTGGCGGCGGAGGTGGATTACGCTACGGCCCAGAGGGGGGG
>Ga0209320_10000062_pt1 | contig 50179 bp, 39 predicted proteins | sample Rifsed13ft4_FD_184008 | JGI IMG/M metagenome (GOLD analysis project Ga0209320, IMG submission 184008) | Soil microbial communities from Rifle, Colorado, USA - sediment 13ft 4 (version 2) | ecosystem: Environmental > Terrestrial > Deep subsurface > Rock core/Sediment | place: Rifle, Colorado... | reverse complement strand
CTGCCTTTCCCGGCCCCCTTGGTTGTGAAAAACGGTTCACAGGCACGATCGACCACCTTCCGGTCCATCCCCATGCCGGTATCACTTACTGTAATTATTACGTAGTTCCCGGGTGTGAGCTCTTTGCTGCCGGCACTGGTATCGGGACCAATAATTTTTCGTGAAGTCTTGATAGTGAGATTACCGCCATCAGGCATTGCATCCTGCGCATTGACTGCCAGATTGAGAAGGGCGCTTTCCAGTTGGTTCTGGTCCGCTATGATTGCCTGAATATCACTGTTCAAGTCGATATTTACGTTGATAGACTGACCCAGCATACGATCAAGAAAGCGTACGTTATCCTTGATCATTGCATTGATATCAATTTCCTGGGTCAGTAGTTTTTCTTTACGTGATAAAACCAGCAATCGTTGTATCAATTCCCCGCTGTCCAGGGAGGCGGATATCGCATCGGCAAGAATCTCTTTAACTTCTTTATTGCCCTGGCGGCCAATGCCTTCCAGGAGTAACTGCAGGTTTCCCGTAATGATAGTCAGGAGATTGTTGAAATCATGCACAATACCGCTTGTTAACTGTCCTGCGGCCTCGACTTTCAGGGCATGGACAAGCTGGTTTTCAGTCTCCAGGCGTTCAGTGATATCTTCCTTGACCGCAAGATAGTGCGTTATCTCACCATCCATGTTTCTAATCGGTGAAATGGTTGCGGATTCCCAAAAGAGTTCACCGTTCTTTTTAACATTATGCAGCATGCCCCGCCATTGCTCACCGGCAGTAATGGTGTCCCATAATCTTTTATATTCTTCCGGCGGGGTTTCTCCCGATTTCAGTATCCGTGGGCTCTGTCCGATAATTTCATCATATTCATAACCGGTTACCTGGGTGAATTTTGGATTGACGTATTCGATGTTGCCTTGTGCATCGGTAATAATTATAGAAACCGGGCTTTGTTTGATCGCACCTGATAATTTGTTTAGCTGTTCAGCCGCATGTATGCGCTCGCTTATGTCTCGTATTATGCCGATAAATGTGAACTTGCCGGCATACTGTGATTCGCTTACTGTTAATTCTATGGGAAATATTGTTCCGTCTTTACGCTGTGCCTTTAATTCAGTTTTCTTTCCGATTATCTTTGCTTCCTTCGTCATTAAATATTGTGAAATATAATCATTATGTCTTTCACGATGTGGTGCAGGCATCAACATCGACACATTTTTCCCCATAACTTCTTCAGTGGAATAACCAAATATTTTTTCGGCCCCCTTATTGAAGGATTCGATAATACCGAGGGCATTGATACTGATAATTCCATCAGAAGCGCTGTTAATGGCCGCGTTAAATTTTGCTTCTTTTTGTTGTATGTATGCACCAATGGTTGCCGTTGCCCAGATGGCAAACAGTGTCAGGCCACGATTGGTTAGTTCAACCCAGGGAATTCCACCATCGGGTGATGCGTAGTAGCCGATGATGGTCAGGATCGTTGCAAGTATCGCCATGAGATATATGTAAAACCACCAGGGCGCAAAATAACCAAGGAGAACAAGCGCAATATAGGGGGCGCCCGCTGCTACTCCTAACGGCATGGAAAGATCAAATGCAAGGATGGCAAGGGCCAGTATAAGGCTGATAGCAATCAGCATGGGTGGGGATATTTTGCCCCATTGCCTGTCTGCTTTCATTCCCATGGTATCCCGCTGGTGGATAATTTAATCTGTAGATAATAATCGGTGATTTTACCTGCTCTGCTCATATGATTAATTAAAGAGTAAGGCGACGATTTTTTTGAGGTTACAACCTGCGGGCATTTTCCTCTTGCCGGGCCAGATCCATTGGCAGGCTTATGCCAGAACAGGCAGTAATATGTTAAATACCTTGTTTTCATCGGTAACACTGTCAAAGTAGTGATGATTTTAAGGATGTTCTGATCAAGTTCCCGGTTGCTACAAGCTGTCATTCTGGCGCAGGCCAGAATCCAGTCAAAACAATTATTTACTGTATGCTGGTGAAAACCAGCATGACGGCAAAGACACTTAATCAGAGGTTCCTTAAGTAATACCTTGATTTTAAAGCTCAAAAGGGATAACAATTATTCATTTATAAATATAATAGTTTACGCCCAGTCGATTAGTAAATTAGAGAATTATGAATAAATTGGTAAGTATTTTAGTGGTTGATGATGATCAGAGGTTATGCGACCTTCTGCGACGCTATCTGGGCGGGGAAGGCTACCAGGTAATCACGGCGCTTAACGGGGAGCAAATGCGCCGCCATATTGAACAGGAGATACCAGACCTCATTCTCCTGGATCTGATGTTGCCGGGCGAGAATGGTCTTATGCTGGCGAAAGAATTACGCATGCACCAGGGCCAGGGACTCGGGATCATCATTCTTACCGGTAAAAGCGAAACGGTGGATAAGATTGTGGGACTGGAAATCGGCGCCGATGATTACATTGCCAAGCCTTTCGATAATAGAGAGTTGCTTGCCAGGATTCACAGCGTTCTCAGGCGCCTTAAACTTGATCATGACAACTCTCAATCGTTATCAGACAAAAAACAGATCGCGCGTTTTGCCGGATGGAGTCTTGACCTGGTTGCGCATGAGCTCATCTCTCCTGCCGGGGAAATGGTTCATCTTACCAGTTACGAATTTAAATTCTTGTCCGCACTTGTGCAAAACAACAATCGATTGATGAGCCGGGACAGGATTTTTGATTTGTTAACGGGGCGCGAAAGGCGTCCTGATGATCGCAGTCTGGATGTGCTGGTTGCGAAGCTGCGCAAAAAGCTGGAACCTGATCCGGCCAATCCCGTAATCATCAAGACCATCCGTGGCGAAGGTTACAAGTTGACGGCGCCTGTCGACTTTGAATGAATTCCAGTTACTCGAAAACGGGTTGAATATTCATGTTATGAACCAGGTATATGCCGGAGTGCAAAGTCCGTTGGACAAAGTATTTTATTCTCCCGCCACTGTCATGTTTTCTATTAACACCGATCCTGTAAGAATATTGCCGCGTCTGTCGACATCATTGCCGGTGGCAACGATGTGTTGATACATATCTTTCAGATTTCCGGCGACGGTGATTTCTTCCACAGGAAATTGAATCTCGCTATTCTCTATCCAGAAGCCTGAGGCGCCGCGAGAGTAATCTCCGGTGACCTGGTTGACGCCGAAGCCAATCATGTCGGTAATCAACAATCCTGTATTCATTTGTTTGATCAAATCATTGAGCGTTTCTTTACCCGGTTCAATGATCAGGTTATGCACACCGCCTGCATTGCCCGTGGTCTGCAAACCGAGTTTGCGCGCGGAGTAACCGCTCAATACATAACCCTGCAGAATTCCGCCCTTGACGATATCCCGTGCCCGTGTGGCCACACCGTCATTATCAAACGCCGCACTGCCCAGGGCTTTTTTCAGATGGGGTTGTTCGTGTATGTGAATTTGTTTTGAAAAAACCGGTTCCCCGATTTTGTCCAGCAGGAAGCTGGCACGGCGGTAAAGACTGCCGCCGGAGATGGCAGTGATGAATGCCGAGAACAGTCCTGCAGCCACCGGTGCTTCGAAAATAACCGGCACATTGCGTGTGGTCAGTTTTTTTGCGCCAAGTTTATTGATGGTGCGGCGCGCGGCCTCTTCGCCTATCGCATTGATGGTTTGCAGATCGTTATAGTCCCGCGTTTTACTGTACCAGCCATCGCGTTGCATGCTGCCTGCTTGTTCCGCGATCACGGTGCAGTCGATGGTATGGCTGGACCATAACCAGCCGCCCGCGAAGCCATTGGTATTACCATAGGCATGTGTGCCGGCATAGGTACTGACCACGGCACTGTCCGAATTGTTGATCCGCTGATCGTAATTCCGCGCAGTGTCCTCGCATTTGATGGCAAGTTCGATGGCCTGCTCCGGTGTAATCGGCCAGGGATGATGCAGGTCCAGATCGGGAATGGTTTTGGCCATGAGGCCTGCATCCACCAGTCCCGCGGCGGCATCTTCACTGGCATAATGCGCGATAGCACACGCCGCCTTGATAGTCTCATGCAGGGATTTGTCACTGAAGTCCGACGTACTGGCGCTGCCTTTGCGCTGGCCCATGTAAACGGTGATGCTGAGGCCTTTGTCCCGTTCGTGTTCGACCTTTTCGATCTCGCCCCAGCGTACGGTCACGGAAAATCCGGTGCCGGTGCCGATATCGGCCTCGGCTGCTGCTGCGCCTTGTTTGCGTGCCTCGTCCAGTACCCGCCTCACCAGTTCGGCTGGTTCGTTATTTTTATTTTGTTCTGGCAGATTCTGCATGGAGTGATGGATATTTCCTTGAAATTATCGCTTTTTATATGCTTATCATAACATCAGCATTTATATTAAGTATGTAAACACCAGTGAATTGGATTTGATAGAATTCCGGCATGGATGTCTCCTCCGTTCTTGATCCTCTGAATACTGCACAGCGCGATGCCGTGGCCGCACCCACGGGCAATATCCTGGTACTGGCCGGGGCCGGCAGTGGCAAGACACGCGTGCTGGTGCACCGGATTGCCTGGTATATCCAGACCGGAGAGGCCACACCTTACGGCATCATGGCTGTGACGTTTACCAACAAGGCGGCCGCCGAGATGCGCGGACGTATCGAGCATCTGCTGCAACAACCGGCGGGCGGTATGTGGGTGGGCACATTTCATGGTCTGGCGCATCGCTTGTTACGCGCCCACTGGCAGGAGGCCGGACTGCCACAGGGTTTCCAGATCCTCGACAGCGACGATCAATACCGCACTATCCGTCGTGTGATCCGCACCATGGAACTGGACGAATCGCAATTCCCGCCGCGTGAGGCGCAATGGTTTATCAATGCGCGCAAGGATGACGGTCTGCGTCCGCAGCATATCGAGGATCAGGGTGATCACACATTGCACCGGATGATCCGCATCTATCAGCATTATCAGGAAACCTGCGAGCGATCCGGTCTGGTGGATTTTGCCGAACTGCTCCTACGTGTACATGAACTGTTCCGGGATCAGCCATCCGTCCTTGCGCATTATCGTCAACGTTTCAGGTATGTGCTGGTCGATGAATTCCAGGACACCAATACCCTGCAATATGCATGGTTACGGTTACTGGTGGGCGATACCGGCTCGATATTTGCTGTCGGGGATGATGACCAGTGTCTGGCAGTTGGCACAAAGATTACGATGGGTGATGGTTCTAAGAAACGCATAGAGGCTATACAACCAGGCGAACTTGTCTTGTCCAGTTATGGTGCCGGGGATTTTCGTCCGGCCAAAGTCACTGACCATTTTGCTCATCAACGCAAGGGGCAAATGGTGAGTCTGGAGATGCGATCAGGCAAAGTCATCAAGAGCACGCCGGAGCATACCCACTTTGCCGGTTATATTCTGGATGAAACACCACAGACATACTTTTTATATCTCATGTATAAAGAAGAGATTGGTTATCGGCTGGGGACTTCACAGGTTTATACCAAAGGTCAAGTCAAACCTGTTGTGGGATTCAAGCAAAGGGCATTGCAGGAGCATGCTGATGCACTATGGATCATTCGTGCGCATCCAAATGAAAATGAAGCCAGGGCGGATGAAATGATCACTTCTCTGCAATATGGTTTGCCTACACTGCCTTTTGTCCCGCGTAAGGGCAAAGCCAGAAATGGACTGGTACATGACAGGAAATACATCAAGCGGGTCTATCAATCACTGGATACAACGAATTCAGCCCTGCGTCTCATTGAAGATGTTGGACTGGATCCGGAACGGCCACACCATCTTCCACAAGGCCGTAATTCCTGCCGGCGTAATATTGTGATCACGCTGTGTGGTGATCGCCGTGGGTCAAACCCGATGCATCGCATTTCCATGGTTGGCGTGGATGCAAAAGACAAAAGTGCTTTGCAAGCTCTTGGTTTGAGCGTGCGTCCTGCAAAGGCGGGTTCAAAGAGTTGGCGTTTCGAAACTGTACGCAGTGATTTTGGCGAATTGATGGACATCGCACGGCGTATCAAACACAAACTTGAAGGGCGCTATATACTTCAGGGTCATGTATTGAACCGTTCCTTGCCATTTATCACAGCGGCAAGTATCCGTCCTGGCATGGTCATGGCAACAGAAGGTGGTGTGTTTGATGCGGTAGAGAAGATTGAATTCAGGGAAATGGAGATTGAAGTTCACGATCTGAATATTGATCGCACACATAATTTTGTGGCAAACGGCGTAATCACACACAACTCTATTTACAGCTGGAGAGGCGCGCGCGTGGAAAACATGCAAAGCATCAGCAAGGATTTTGCCAATACCAAAATCATCCGTCTGGAACAGAATTACCGGTCCACAGCGACGATATTGAATGCCGCCAATGCACTGATCGCCAATAACAACGCACGGCTCGGCAAGCAATTGTGGACCGAGGATGATGCGGGCGAAAAGATCAATCTCTATACCGCCTTCAATGAACAGGACGAGGCGCGGTTTGTCATTGACCGGATCATGTCATGGTACGATACCCACGGCATATATAATGACAGTGCTGTGCTGTATCGCACCAGTGCCCAGTCGCGCGTGATTGAAGAGGCATTGATGCGGTCGAACATTCCCTATCGGGTCTATGGCGGCATGCGTTTCTACGAGCGCGCCGAGATCAAGGATGCTTTGGCCTATCTGCGTCTCGCTACTTTCCATGATGACGATGCATCATTCGAACGGATCATCGGCACGCCGCCGCGAGGAATCGGTGAACGCACCATTGAAGAACTGCGATCAGAGGCGAAACGTGCTCAATGTTCGCTCTGGGAGGCATCAGTACATTTGGTCCAGCATAAATTGCTCAGTGCGCGCGCATTGGGCGCGCTGGAGGGTTTCCTGCAACTGATCCATGAAATGGACGAGACCAACAAGGGCCTGCCGCTGGATGAGAACCTTGATAATGTGATCAAGCGCAGCGGCCTCATCGAACATTTCAGGAAAGAAAAAGGTGAACGCGGTCTGGCGCGGATCGAAAACCTGGAAGAACTGGTGACCGCGGCCGGTGAGTTTGAAATGACCGATGATGAGGGAGAAACCATGGAACCGTTGCAGGCATTTCTCGCTCATGCCGCGCTGGAGGCGGGTGAGACGCAGGCCAGCCCATGGACTGATTGTGTGCATCTGATGACTTTACATTCCGCCAAGGGCCTGGAGTTTCCCAATGTATTTCTGGTCGGGATGGAAGAAGGTCTGTTCCCGCACCAGCGCAGCAGTGAAGACCTTTCTCAGCTCGAAGAGGAGCGCCGGTTGTGTTATGTCGGGATCACCCGTGCGCAGAAATCGCTGACACTGACACATGCACAACACCGGCGTCTGCATGGTTCGGATTATTATCCGCAGGCGTCGCGGTTTATCCGGGAATTGCCAGTCGAGGCCGTCAACGAAGTGCGCCTGGGTAATAACGCCATAACGCCTTCATTATTTACTTCAATCAGGGAACTGCAGGACCAAAGTGGATTTTCACTCGGCCAGCGGGTACTGCATGCGAAATTTGGCGAAGGTGTTATCCTGAATCTGGAAGGTTCAGGCAGCAACACACGCATACAGGTGAACTTCAAACAAGTGGGAAGCAAATGGCTGGTCGCTACCTATGCCAATCTGCAACCGGCATAATGAGTGATTGGCGAATGGTGATTTGTGATTAGAACCTGTCTCAAAATGAGTGATTGGCGAATGGTGATTTGTGATTAGAACCTATCTCAAAATTAATTTCCGGCTTTGTTGGCGGGAAAATTTGCAATCACTCCTTCCCCCCGGCAGGGGGAACGACTCCATGGATGCAGGCGCCCCCCCTCAAGAGGGAGGGTATTTAATTTTGAGATAGGTTCTGGTTACAAATATTGAAAATAAAATGAAACATATGTCATATCATTCTGCGTGTTCAGGTTCGGCCTGGAAAAGATTTTTATCCGCATTATTTATTTTGCCGTTATTGCTGACGCTAGGTTCCTGCGACAGTCCTTCCGGTGGCATAGGCAAGGCAACCAGTAGTGCAGAGATAAATAAAAAATTTCACTGGAAAATGGTAACAACCTGGCCGGCAAATTTCCCCATCTTCCAGGAAGGTGCAGAAAATTTTGCCAATGATGTCCGCATCATGAGCCGGGGACGTCTTGATATTCACGTTTATGCCGGAGGTGAACTGGTTCCGCCTTTACAGGTGTTCGATGCTGTTTCGCAGGGTGCTGTAGAGATGGGGCATGGCTCGCCTTACTATTGGGCGGGCAAGGTGCCGGAGGCACAATTTTTTTCCTCCGTCCCGTTTGGCATGACAGCCCGGGGCATGAATGCTTGGCTGTATTACGGCGGTGGCCTTGATCTGTGGCGGGAGGTGTATGCGCCGTATTCCGTGGTCCCCTTCCCGATGGGCAACACCGGCATGCAGATGGGCGGCTGGTTCAACAAGAAAATCGAGTCTCTGGATGACATCCGGGGTTTGCGTATGCGCATTCCGGGCCTGGGTGGCAAGGTGCTCGAACGCGCAGGCGGTAACCCGGTGCTGATGGCAGGCAGTGAGATCTATACGGCACTGGAGCGCGGTATCATTGATGCCACGGAATGGGTGGGGCCGTTCCACGATCTGCGGCTTGGTCTCAACCGTGCTGCAAAATATTATTACTATCCCGGCTGGCATGAGCCCGGCACCATGTTTGAATTGATCGTCAATCAGAATAAATGGAATGAATTGCCGGACGATCTGAAACAGATTATTGATGTAGCAGCTGCAGCCGTCAGCGAAAAGATTTACGCCCAGATGGAATACTACAACCAGGCCGCGTTGGAGCAGATCCGGGCCAACAAAAATATCGAGTTGCTTGAGTTTCCCAAGGATGTTCTGGATGAACTACAGAGACTGACGAAAATTACACTGGAGGAAGAAGCTGCCGCCAGTCCTGCATTTCAAAAAGTCTATGCGGCCTACACCAGCTTCGATGAACATTACAGTGACTGGAGCAATTTGACGGAAGAGTCTTACCAGCGGGCGCTCAGGGAATAGGAGAAAAAAGAGGCTTTGGCCTCTTTTTTCGTTCAAGTCTGAATTACTGGCTATTGGAGATCATGTAATCGACAGCGGCCTTGACCTCATCGTCGCTGCCAGTACCACCGCCCCTGGGCGGCATCATCATGCCACTGCTGCCGGTAAACCCGTCGATGGCGTTGGCATACAGTGTGTCATTGCCCTGGGCCAGACGTGGCGCCCAGGCCTCCTTGTCACCCAGTTGAGGAATGCCGGGTATGCCTGAGCCATGACAGGCGGCACAAAGCCCGTCATAGATCTTTTTGCCGGCATCACCGTCACCGGCGGCGGCGACTTCAGTCACAGCCGGGGCTGCTTGCTCTTCCGCGCCAGCCACATTGACTTCACCGACCGGGGCAGTGCGTTCAGCAACAGATGCGGATTGATTTTCCAATTCAGCGGAATCATCAACACCAAAAATTCGGGCCATTATGATGAAAATGACCATCATGACCACAAGCGCACCGACAATTAATGAAAAGTTTCTAAAAAATACCTTGTCTTTTTCCTGGCTCATTTTTGCTCCCCTGAAGCTGGGTATTGTTATTATGTATTCGCGCCGTATTGGGTGTACTGAAATACTGGATGCCAGTATACCCATACTTCCATGAGGAGAAAACTTAAACTGGACGAAAAGCATGCCGGGCAGCGGTTTGAACTGATATAATCCTGCGAGGACGTGCCCTTAGCTCAGCTGGGCGAAGCGGAAAAAGAAAAAGATCCGGTGGATCTTTTAGATGCAATACCTCCATGTATTGCACCCTTCGGGCAGCAAAGCTGCAAAAATCTGCTCCCGGCAGATTTTTCCCGCTGACAAATTCGACGGGATTGAATTTGGACGGCGTAAGCCGCCCGCAGGGCGAACGCCATGGATGGAGTGAGTCAATGCCTCGCCAGCGGATGGCGAGGCCGGTGATTGACGTAGTCCAATATGTTGAGCCAGGTATGGCATGAATGAAATTGATTTTGCGCCCTTAGCTCAGCTGGGCGAAGCGGAATAAGAAAAAGGTCCGGTGGACCTTTTTCCCGCTAAGCGCTTCGCCAGAGGACGGCGAGGCAGGTGTTTATCGAAACTCCATTGTTACGCCAGGGATGGCAAGTATGAGATTTATTATGCGCCCTTAGCTCAGCTGGATAGAGCGCAGCCCTCCGGAGGCTGAGGTCAGAGGTTCAAATCCTCTAGGGCGCGCCAAATTAAAAAACCCGCATTACACGGGTTTTTTAATTTGGTGTATTTTAAAGCTTTGATTCGAACTGTTCAGTTCGACAAATTGGCAGGATAGCCAATTTGGACACACTTAGTGTGCCCGCAGGGTGAAGGTTCAGGGATGAACCCGAGTCAGTCCTCTAGGGCATAGCGCCCGGCGCCAATTTCATTCGGATCCATCCCCGTTACCCCATGTATTGTGTAATACTCCATAAGTGCTGTAGCAAAGTACCATTATCATCAGATTATCCATTATTCAGCTCAGCGCTATGATTTATGGCTGGAGGGCGATTTAAGAAAACAGGGAATTTGCGGCTATATCGGCCAACGGGGTATATTGTTCATATTGTATTGTAGTGGGTGAAGAGCGGTAAAACTTAGGAGCGGGAACTACACTGGGGGCGCGTTGTGTCTGATAAAAAAATTAAAATGTTATTGGTGGATGATTCTGCATCCATGCGTGAGATGGTCAGTTTCACACTCAATGGGGCAGGTTATGAAGTGTTCAAGGCGACAGATGGCGTTGAGGCACTTGATTTTGCCCGGGCCAATGATGTGGATCTGGTGATCACTGATATCAATATGCCGAACATGGATGGATTCACTTTAATCAAGGAATTGCGCAAACTGCCATCGTATAAATTTACACCGATATTGACGCTGACTACCGAAGACAGCTCGGAGAAAAAAAATATGGGTAAGGTAGCAGGAGCAACAGGCTGGATTGTGAAGCCCTTCGACCCGGATAGTCTGTTGCAGACGGTAAGGCGCGTTCTGTAGTGGCAGGCATGCCGCTGTAAAATGCACTGGTCTGAAATGGCAGTAACAACATAATAAAAGGTAATACCGGCATGGCAGTCAATCTGGATATGTCACAGTTTCACGAGATATTCTTCGAGGAAAGCCGCGAAGGACTGGAGGCGATGGAATCCGGTTTATTGAATCTCAATGTGGGTGTGCCCGATCCCGAGGTAGTCAATATAGTTTTTCGCGCTGCACATTCTATCAAGGGTGCTGCCGGCACATTTGGTTTTACCAATATCTCCCGGTTTACCCATGTACTTGAGTCTATTCTGGATGAAGTCAGGTCCAGAAAGCGGGGCGTGACCCAGGAACTGGTGGATGTTCTGCTCCAGTCCGTCGATGGTCTCCGCTATATGCTCGATTGTGCCAAGGCAGGTGCGCAGGTTGATGAAAACCGTATTGCAGCGATCCAGGAGAGTCTTGAAAATCTTCCTGTGGAGCAACAACCCAAACCAGCGGGCTGGCAAATTCATTTCATTCCGAGACCTCATCTTCTCCAGACGGGGAATGATCCATACCGATTATTCCGGGAGTTGAAGGCATTGGGAAATCTGTTTATTACTCCTGATTTCAGCCGCTTGCCCGGGATCGATAAAAAAGAATTTGATCCTGAAAATTGTTATCTGGGTTGGGACCTCTTGTTACAGAGTGATGCTGGTATAGAACAAATACGGGAAATTTTTGCCTGGGTCGAGGGGGATTGTGATCTGGATATCAACCTGAGTGGTGAACGGCGGCAGTTGGTGGAACGGCGCCGGCGCCGGGATGACGAATCTGCAGACGCCCTGCTGGAAAGTGGTAGGGGTCAGGAGCAGGCTTCCATACGCGTCAACATAGACAAGATCGATACATTGATCAATCTTATGGGAGAACTGGTCATCTCACAGTCCATCCTGAATCATGCGGTTACGGATCATGATCACGACCACGATCAGGCGGGCAGACTCAAGGAGATTGTTGAACTACTTGAAAAAAATACATGGGAATTACAGGAACAGGCGATGCGTATCCGCATGCAGTCCATTGATTTTACCTTTCAGCGTCTGCCACGTCTGGTCAGGGATTTGTGCCGCTCCCTGGGCAAGCAGGCAGATCTTGAAATTTTCGGTGGTACGACCGAAGTGGACAAAACCGTACTGGAAAAAATAAACGATCCACTGGTGCATTTAATCAGAAACGCAGTGGATCATGGCATTGAAACACCCGGGGAAAGAAAAGCCGGGGGGAAAGCGGAAAGTGGTCTGGTTGAGATCAGCGCCGCTCAGGAGGGCGGTAACATCATTATCAAGATAAAAGACGATGGGGCCGGTCTGGATACGGGGAAAATACTGGCCAAGGCCAGGGAAAAAGGATTGATTACAGGTGCTGAAGAATTATCAATGTCGCAGATCCATAATCTGATATTTTTACCGGGATTCTCTACCGTATCAAAGGTCAGTGATGTATCAGGACGGGGTGTGGGCATGGACGTCGTCAAACGTAATATTAATGATCTCGGCGGAAGCATCGAATTGGTTTCGGAGCAGGGCAAGGGCAGCGCTTTCACGATAAAGCTGCCGCTGACATTGGCCATCATGGATGGCCAACTGATCCGGGTCGGTAAGGAAATTCTGATCGTCCCCGTGCTCGCCATAGTCGAGTCTACCCAGGTAAAAAAACAATTGTTGAGCGCAGTGGCTGGAAAAACGGAAGTCTACCGGTTCCGTGATGAATATATACCACTGATGCGTCTGGACAACGTCTATGGCTTGTCTTCGGATCTCAAAGACATCACGGATGGATTATTAATCATAGTAGAAACCGGACAACAGCGTATGGGATTGCTGGCGGATGAGATACTAAGTCAGCAACAGGTGGTTATTAAGAGTCTTGAGGCCAATTTCCAGCAAGTGTCCGGTCTGGCCGGTGCAACGGTGCTGGGAGATGGCACAGTCGCAATGATTATTGATGTACCCGGACTCATACGGCACTGCAAGGGTATTACTGCTGCTCATACGGCGGGCAATACAGCACTGTTACCCTGAATACATACATTAGTTTAGGATTATGCACCATGAATACAACTACAGCAGCAAAAGACACTTTGCGGGAACAGGACGCAGGCACCAGCCAGTACCTGACTTTTTTTCTTGCGGGGGAAGAATATGGGGTCAATATACTCAAGGTTAAGGAGATTCGTGGCTGGGAACAACCAACACTGCTTCCGAATACAGCAGATTATGTCCTTGGCGTGATTAATCTGCGCGGCATGGTGGTTCCGGTCATGGATCTACGTAAACGGTTTGGTATGGCGGAGATTGAGTTAGGCAAAATGGCCGTGATAATTGTGGTCAAAGTAACCCACTCGGGACGGGGACGTACCATTGGCATGGTCGTTGACGCTGTATCCGAAGTCTACAATATCAATGATGAAATGATCATGCCATCCCCTGATCTTGGCAGTACTATCAGCGATGAGTATGTTAAAGGCCTGGCAACCATCCAGGAAAAGATGATCATCCTGCTGGATATTGATTATCTCATTAACGAAGGAATGCTGAAGGACGCGGGCAATAACCAGGAATAACTTTATTCAGGATAGAGGATTTGTTGTTCATGCAGGATCACAACCGGGCGCGGATCCGTCATTAGTTATTTTGTAAGCACTTTACTGATTGATATTGGTGATACGGGAACAGGCAGATTAAAGACCTGCCCGTATGGAATAATCTCGATTCATTCTATCAAGTACGGTCAGGAAGAATACCAATGGTCCAAGGATAATTATGCTTGGATAATAATAAGGAGGGGTTATACATGAATTTGTTAAATAAAATGAAACTATGGCAGAAACTTGCCTTGATGGTGGCCGTGCTCATGGTGCCTACGGCTTACATTGTCACATTACTTATCGAAGAAAAAAACATCAGCATCAATTTTACCCAAAAGGAAATGGCGGGTATCGAATATCTGAAACCTGTGTACAGCCTTCTATTACATGTAATGGAACACAGGGGAATGGTCTATTTGCAGGAGAGCGGTGACACCGGTATCAACACCCGGCTTGATGAGAAACAGCAGGCGATCAACATTGATCTGGAACGGATTGCTGCAGTCGAAATAATTCACGGTATGAGCCTGAATACCAGTGTGCGCCTGACAGCGGTTAAGAATGGATGGCAAAATCTTAAGGACCAGGTACAGGGACTGTCCCGGGAAGAAAGTTTCGACCAGCATACTGCCCTGATTGATGCTATTGCTGCACTCATTACCCAGGTCAATGATACTTCCAATCTCGTACTTGATCAGGAGCTGGACAGTTCATACCTGATTGATGTAACAGTAACAAAAATGCCCTCGCTGCTTGAAACCATGGCCACCTTGCGGGAAAAAAATGCTGCAGTATATTTATCAGCGCAAACGGACGAAATCCAGACTGATCTTTCTGCACTGGTTGATTCGGTACAGCATCAGGCAATCGCAATACGTCACAGCATGGAAGTGGCCTTCGAATATAATCCTGATATTACGCCACTTCTGGCAGGTTCTGTGAGTGAATTCCAGAGACAAATCAGTAAATTTACTGATATGGTTAGAATGGAAATTGCGAAAACGGGCAGTACTTACAGAAGTGAAAGTAGTGATTTTGCTGGCAGTATTAACGCTCAGGACATGTATCGTGCAGGTAACAACGCTATCACATCGGCAGTCAATACGATTGAACAAACCATACCTGTCCTCAATGAATTGCTCAGGACACGCATAGATAATTTCAACAAAAAGAAATACCTGGCCCTGACTAACGTAGTGATATTTGTATTTATCAGTATTGTAATCGTCTTTTTTATCACCCGCTATATTTCCCAGAATGTAGGTGGCCTTGTTTCAATCATCAAACAATTTTCCAAGGGCAATCTCATCATGGAGCTTTTCGAAAACAATGACAGGGACGAAATCAGCCGTTTGTATAATTCGCTCCACGATTTACAGTTGAAGTTGACGGAAGTGATCAGAAGCATCCGTGTTGGCACCAGTGAAGTGAGCACGGCTTCGGAACAGGTGGCTCAGGGTAATGCCAACCTTTCGCAGCGCACGCAGGAACAGGCCTCCAGCCTGGAAGAGGTTGCCTCCAGCATGGAAGAGATGACGGGCACAGTAAGCCAGAATGCGGACAATGCCCAGCAAGCGAATCAACTGGCCATCGGAGCGAGGGAACAGGCAGATGCCGGGGGTGTGGTAGTATCCCGGGCCATGGCAGCCATGAGTGAGATCAACAAATCCAGTAAAAAGATCGCAGATATTATTGGTGTAATTGACGAGATAGCATTTCAGACAAACTTGCTGGCGTTGAATGCAGCAGTCGAAGCGGCACGTGCCGGAGAGCAAGGGCGTGGATTTGCAGTGGTGGCCTCTGAAGTGCGGAATCTGGCCGGGCGCAGTGCAACTGCAGCGAAGGAGATCAAGGCGTTGATCCAGGACAGTGTGGCCAAGACACAAGACGGGACGAAGCTGGTGGATGAATCCGGGCATGCACTTTCCGAAATTGTGCAGTCGGTGAAGAAAGTGAGTGACATAGTAGCGGAGATTGCTGCGGCGTCACGTGAACAGTCAGAAGGGATCAATCAGGTGAACAAGGCATTGTTGCAGATGGATGATATGACACAGCAGAATGCCGCTCTGGTAGAACAGGCAGCCGCTGCAGCTGAGGCAATTGATGCCCAGTCACAGGAACTTGAACACCAGGTTCAGTTTTTCAATATTTTTCATATGGAGAATGAACCCAAATCGCTGGGCCAGGGGGTGCATTCTATTTCACAAGACAAGACAAGGCTTGAAACCGGAGGTAAAGATAGGCTCACGGTTGCGAAGGCCGGCCAGAAAACAAAAAAAGTTTTGCCAAAACTGCAGACAGAGGATGACGGTGACTGGAAGGAGTTTTGAACATAACTCACCATGTATCCTTAAAGATATGAATATTATTTACAGACGCTCTCGACCATCATTGCGACACCGGCACATGAAACAGCAATGCTGGCAGCATCGCCAGGTTTCGGCAAGACAGTGTTTGAATGCAAACTGAATGGTCAAGGGGGCAGAGGATTATATTGATCTTGAAAAAGATTTTATTCATGCGAGGTATATGTGATGGCAAGGCGCAAAAAAAAATCACCCCCCGCTCTTGGTGATGATCCGTTGAGCTTTCGCGGAGACGATGAGGCGCGTAGCAAACAGCACGAACGCAACAATATTGATACCAGCAAGCAATCAGACACGGCAATATCTGACAAGAACATCCCTGATGCTACAGTCCGTGAAGATGATAGTCAGGGTTCTGTAACAATCATCCTCGATCCTGTGATCACACTCGCTGAAGTAAGTCATCTGAAAGAGTCATTACTTGGCTATATTGGCGCACGTCAAATTCAGGTGGATGTCAGCAAGGTTGAACATATAGACACTGCAGGGTTGCAACTGCTGCTCGCTTTTTCGAAAGTATTTAAAAAACAAGGCGGGAAGATTATCTGGCTGGGATGGTCCGCAGCGTACTCAAATACCGCGGAACTGCTTGGTCTGACCGCAGCACTGGGACTGGAGGAAAGTTAAAGTGCCTGAACAAGTCATAATTTTTGAATATGATTAAGCGAGTCACTTAAAGGGATATTTATGAAACAGGGGTTGTACAGCAGTTATGTATTCACTGATAAAGATTTTGATTATATCAGGGCACTGATCGGGGAATATTCCGGCATCAATCTTAATCAGGGAAAACGCGAACTGGTTTATGCGCGCTTGACTAAACGTATACGGAATCTGGAGCTGACTGATTTTAAACAATACTGTGATTTGCTGCGCTCGGGAAACCAGGAAGAATTGATCGCCTGTGTCAACGCCATAACTACCAATGTCACCTCTTTTTTTCGTGAGGAGCACCATTTCGGTTTTCTGGCAGAGACGGTAGTGCCCTGGCTGGTAAATCAACAAGCAGGCTCAGGCCCCGCGAAGGTGAGGGTCTGGTCGGCAGGCTGTTCTTCAGGCGAGGAGCCGTATTCGATAGAGATGACCTTGCGGGATTCCCCGATACTGGAAAAGCGGGATGTGAAAATCCTGGCCACAGATCTGGATTCGAATGTACTGCAACTGGCACGTCAAGGTATTTACAGGATGGACCAGCTTGACAAGGTATCTGATGCAAAACGAAGGAAGTGGTTCCTGTGGGGTGATGATAAAAATCTGGGCCAGGTAAAAGTCAGGACTGAATTAAAATCCCGTATATACTTTCGCCAGTTGAACCTGATGGGTCCCTGGCCCATGCATGGACCGTTTCAGGTAATATTCTGCCGTAACGTGGTCATTTATTTTGACAAGGTTATCCAGAAACAGTTATTTCAGCGTTTTGCAGATATTCTGGCACCGGAAGGATATTTGTTTATTGGCCATTCGGAGAATTTGTTCGGGGTCAGTGACCGGTTCCGGTCCATCGGACGTACTATTTACAGAAAAATTAATTGATCATGGAAACTGACAGCACAGTACTTTACAGCGCTTTACCACCGGCACTGCCGGGATTCGAAAAAATCACGCGTTATTGGGATACCAAACACAGTATTTATGCCTCGAAGATCATCCAGGGGCAATACTACGTATCCATGAATAATGAGTTGATTACCACCGTTCTCGGTTCGTGTGTTTCTGCCTGTATCCGTGACAATCAACTCGGTTTCGGCGGGATGAATCATTTCATGTTACCTGGCGATAAAGTAACGAAAGATCACTGGCGTGGCAGTCCCGTAAGTATTGCGGCGAGCTATGGCACTGTGGCTATGGAACGTCTTATCAACGTCATACTTGCGCATGGCGGCAGCCGCGGGAATCTGGAAGCCAAATTGTTTGGAGGAGGACGCGTGCTGAACATTACGACGGATATTGGTAAATATAATATAGATTTTGTACGGAAGTATCTGATTAATGAAGATATCAAGGTTGTTGCAGAAGATCTCGGGGGTGATCATCCACGCAAAGTCTTGTATTTTCCTGCTACCGGCCGCGCTCTTGTCAAGAAGCTTTTCAGACTGCATAACGATACTTTCTTCATTCGCGAACGGGAATATATCGATGAATTGCAGAAACAACCGGTCAAATCCGATGTTGAATTGTTTTGACGATCTGACAAATGACGAAATCGGGATGTTACCGTGAAAAAGATTCGTGTTCTGATTATTGATGATTCTGCTCTGGTAAGGCGCTTGCTGACCGAGATTCTAAATTCGGATCCGGAGATTGAAATCGTCGGCACGGCCATGGATGCGCATATTGCCAGACAGAAGATAAAAGACCTGAATCCGGATGTGCTGACACTTGATGTTGAAATGCCCAAGATGGATGGCATCAGTTTTTTGCGGCAACTGATGCGCTTACGGCCCATGCCTGTGATTATGATATCCAGCCTGACTGAAGAAGGGGCGGAGACCACACTGGAGGCACTTGCGGCAGGCGCGGTAGATTTTATCAGCAAACCCAAAATAGATATTGCCAATACTCTGGCGGACTACGCCGAGGATATTGTCAGTAAAATCAAATCTGCAGCCAGGGTGAAGGTGGTTGCACGGGATGGCCCTCCCGCAATGAAGCGCGCAACACCCAACAGGGCAGATAGTGATGAACGGAATTCTGTCGATGAAAAATATTCAGCGACGGTCATCCTGCAGCGTTCGGCACAGATCAGGACATTGAAAACCACGGAAAAGATCGTTGCTATTGGCGCTTCTACAGGTGGCACGGAAGCCATCAAAGAGATATTAACGCAATTTCGTCCGGATAACCCGGCCATATTGATCACTCAGCATATACCACCGGTGTTCAGTTCAGCCTTCGCACGGCGTATGAACCAGTTTGCCGCCATGACTGTCACCGAGGCTGTAGACGGTCAACAGGTCCTTCCAGGGCATGTCTATATTGCGCCGGGCGACAAGCACTTGCTGCTGGTACGAGATGGTGCAAGATACCGGTGTCAATTAAATGATGGACCACCCGTAAACCGGCACAAACCCTCGGTAGATGTACTGTTCCGGTCAGTTGCGCAGAGTGCTGGCAAAAACGCAATTGGAGTGATACTTACCGGTATGGGGGCCGATGGGGCACGGGGTCTGTATGAGATGCATGAGGCCGGCGCGATCACGATTGCCCAGGATGAGAAAAGCAGTGTGGTATGGGGCATGCCGGGCGAGGCAATCAAACTCGGTGCAGCGCAGAAGGTATTGGCACTGGATCAGATCCATGCCGGGATCATTTCGGCGCTTAATGTTCTGCAAAATTGAACAGAAATCACCTGGCAGGCCGCGCAGGTTTGAATAAGAAAATTAGGTTGCCTGACTGTGCCTGGGGGTAAAATAACTTATATTGCAGTTGAAAATTCAGGTATAAATGTTTTCATGGCAGATAATCCTAAACTACAGATGTTTGATGCGCTCAAATTGCTGTCTAAAACAGCCAGTGATTTACTGATCGAAGAACAACAACTTCTGGACAGTGAATTGTTGCGTATGAGCAAGCTGTTACGGGAGGCCATTGCCAATCTGTCAGAATGTTTCAGTGTCATGAGCAATCAGATCAGCGAACAGGCTGCACAGTTACGCTCGCAGAGTGAGACTGGCGGCACCGGTGCAGACCAGAATATTAATGCATTATCATCCCAGCAAATGAGTGCCTTTGAGTCCAGGGCCGTTATGGCACTACAGTTCGAGGATATACTCCAGCAGTTAATCTGTCATTCACGGCAGCGTGTTGAAGAGACTGAAAATTTACTGCAATCTATACACTCCAATATCGAAATGCTGATAGAGGGCGACATGACAGACGTTGATGCGATTATGGAGATACTGAAAACATGTCAGGCCGAAATAGGCAAAACCCGTGAGGCATTGAATCTCAGCCATCCTGCCAAACAGAAATCCATGACCAAGGGCGGTGCCACCTTATTTTGAGTGAGTCTTGCCAGATGTTGCAGAGAATATTAATTGTCGACGACGCTGACGACATGGAGTCTTTAATCCGCTTCTGTGCGCATACCTATTGGCCAGAAGCTGTGCTGGAGATGTACGACCCCCGCTGCGGATTGCCGGAAAAATCATTCAACTGGAGCCGCTACGACCTATTATTACTCGATTATGAACTGGGACTGACAGGTCAGAATGGTCTTGACTGGCTGGACCATCTTGTCAAGGATGAACACCTGCCCCCGGTAATCATGTTGACCGGTTATGCCAGTGACAAGCTGGCTAAAAAAGCGCTGAAATCCGGTGCCGATGGATTTCTGGATAAAAATACCCTGACTCCGGAATCTTTTTCCAATGCTGTCAAATCCATTATTTCGGCAACCAGTGAGGGACAACGGCGCCCATCCGACAAACGTGTCGCGGCGGAGAGAACAGAGTATCTTAGTTCGGCAGACAAACTGAAAATCCTGCAGGGCGTTGAGGGCAAGGCAAAGGACAAACCGCTGGAAGAAAAGTTTGAAAAAACCCGGCTGTTGCCTGCAGTTGATACAGGACCACTGGCCTCCGCTGATACGAAAACCACTGAAAAATCATCACCGGTATTGCAGGTACCCTCTCCGGCGACGTCGCGGCACACGGGTACCACGAGTACCTCACTGTCGCGCAAGGCCGCACAGCCAGCAGATATTCCTATCGTCGTCCCGGGGTATACCATCAGCCGGAAGATTGGCGAGGGTGGCATGGCCTCTATCTACCTTGCGGAGCGCGATGAAGATCAACTCAAGGTCGTATTGAAGGTATTGAGTCTCAATAACAATGATGATTCAAGTCTGCTGCGCCGTTTCATGCGGGAGTACAAATTGATTGCCCAGGTTGAACATCCGAATATTGTCCAGATCTATGAACGGGCGTTCGCCAGCAGTTTTGCCTATATCGCCATGGAGTATTTCAGCCATGGCGATCTGGCTGAACGGCTGAAAAAAGGTCTGGACAGCCGGACTGCCATCAGTTATCTGCACCAGATCACCGAAGGTCTGGGTGCTGCCCATGCCAAGGGTATTGTGCACCGGGACATGAAACCGGCCAATATCCTGTTCCGATCTGAAGACAATCTCGCAGTCACGGATTTTGGTATTGCCAAGGCAGCGGAGACCGACCAGTTGCAGAAACAACTGACCGTGGACGGTGCCCTGATGGGAACACTTTACTATATCAGTCCTGAGCAAATTCTCGGCAGGGAAGCGGATCAGCGCAGTGACCTCTACAGTCTAGGTGTCATCATGTACAAGATGCTGACAGGTAATCACCCGTATGTAGGCTCTACACCTACAGAGGTGTTCGAGGGGCATCTGAATGTTCCTGTCCCGCTGTTGCCGGAAAAATTTTCTTCTTTACAACCACTGCTGGACGGTCTGTTGGCAAAGGATGTGGACGAGCGCTTTCAGAGTACCGAAGATTTATTGATGGGACTTAACTGGAAAGAGTGGAATTGAACGGTAAATTTTCAAAGCAGTCTGCTAATCACTCAGTAGTTCCCCCACTACATTCAGGACATGTGCCGGTTGTACCGGTTTGGTAATCCAGGCGTCTTTCAGGGTGGACATATCAACCTCCAGCTTGCCCTGTTCGGATTCTGTAGTCAGTACACAAACCGGCGTACTGGTATAGCCTGGCAGTTTTTTTAATTCCTTGATGAAAGTGGGCCCATCCATGTTAGGCATGTTAACGTCGGTGATAAACAGGTCGATCTTGCCGGTTTCCTTCTGTCCGAGTTTGGCCAGGGCATCCTTGCCATCTTCGGCGGTGATAGTATTGTAGCCACCCATTTTCAGGGTAGTGCCTATGACAGCTCGTACTGATTTGGAATCATCAATTACCATTATGGTTTTGGACATTTCCACGCCTCTCCCTTATTTTTTTATATTCAATTTACTTCAGCATCGCCCAATATTATCCAGAAAACTGTCATCCTGAAAGTGATGATAATTGCTGTTTCATTTCGTCGTGGATCTGTTGCAAGGTATCCAGCATCTTCATCATACGTACAGAGAGTCCTGGCAAGTCCTTTCTTTCCTTGGCATTGCCTTCCAGTAACAGAAGTTCATCCGTCAGACTTATGATGCCACAATAACACAGGACTGGCCTCAATTTGTGTAATACCCGGGCCAGTTTGTCCCAGTCTTCATTTTCCAGGAAGTTTCCGGCCTCTGTCATTGCACTGCTGACGGACAGCAGGCCCAAATTGATGAGATCGCGCATCATGGATTGATCTCCAGCGCAGTTGCTTTTGAATAATTCAGGATCTATGAAATGGTGATTATGCACAGGTATGGAAATCCATCTTTCAGTTTTCACGATGGCGAGTGAGTGACTCGAACAATTTTTTGTACAGCGCGTCACGCGTAAATGGTTTCATCAGGTAATAATCGATGCCAGCCATTCTGAGTTTTTCCTGTGGTGTGAGTTCAGCTGTCAATGCCACTATAATTGTATCACTTCTGGGTTTGGTAAAATTCTCCCGTATATGCCGCGTTAATTCATAACCATCCATCACCGGCATGTTGATATCTGTCATGATAATATCATAATCATGTTGACTGAACTCGCTCAGGGCTTTTTTGCCATCATCCGCAGTGGTGACGTTAATATTGTCAAATTCCTCCAGAAATTTCAGTGCCACATAGATATTCATGGCATCATCGTCAACGAGCAGGAGTGATATCGGTCCCAGATTGTGCAGCAACTGGCCGGTATCCGCTTCTGCTTCCGCCTGTTCACGTTGCTGGTCAATGGCAAAATTCAGCGTAAAACTGAAAGTTGATCCATTACCAGGCACACTTTCCACATCAATACTCCCCCCCTGTAACTCCACCAGGTTCTTGAATATCGCAAGCCCCAGACCGCTGCCCTTGAAGGAGTCCCGTTTTGTATCCGCCTGTTGGTATGTATTGAATATGTCAGACAGTTTGTCTGTTGGGATTCCAACACCTGTATCGGTCACGGAACATCGCAAGCATACCTCGCCGGAATCAACAACTTCTCCCGTGACCAGGATATGCACATGGCCCTGTTCCGTATACTTGATACTGTTGTTGACCAGGTTCTGCAGTATCTGGCTGAGCCGCGCTTCATCGCCCACCAGTGCGTCAGGTATGGACGGATCAATTTTGTAGCGAAGTTCAATGCCTTTTGAGTTGGCCTGACTGGAGAAAATACTGATTTGTTGATTGAGGACATTGGCCAGGGAGAAGGGGGCGTTGACGAATTCAATCTTGCCGGCCTGAATGCGCTTGATTTCCAGCAGGTCATTGACGATCTTCAATAGCCGCTCGGAAGAGTGTTTCAGGCTCCAAAGATATTCCTGTTGCGACTGATCCAGCCGGGTCTTTGATATCAAGTCTATGAGGCCAACTACAGCATTCATCGGAGTCCGGATCTCGTGGCTGACGCAAGCTATAAATTGTTCTTCAGCCTCTTTACCGGCCTGCGCCTCATCTCTGGCGCGCCGCAGTTCCTCTTCAATTTTAATGCGATCGGTCACGTCACGTGCCACACCCTGGAATCCGGCTGGCCGGCCATTCTCAAACAATATCTGGGTAAATTGCTGTATCCATTTGACTTCACCGTTTCTGGGAAGTATCGGGAAGAGATAACGACTGTACGGTGTCTTGTCACGCAACTGACTTGCAAACAATTTGTCTATGGCTTCATGATAGTCGGGGTGTACCAGCCGAAGGTAATCCATACCTGTCAGTTCTTCCATGCTGTAACCGGTAATTTCGCTCGATACCTTGTTGACGAAGGTGATCCGGCCCTGCATATCAGTTGTGAAAATAATGTCCAGCGCGTTGTCGACTATGTTCTGATATTTGTTTTGCGCTGCCTGTAACGCCAATTCGGCCTGCTTTCGCTGTGTAATGTCCCGGTAAAACCCCCGGATCTGGTATGGTCTGCCAAACTTGATGACGCAGTTCAATGTGCCTTCCACATTAATCAAACTCCCGTCTTTGCATACCAGCAAGGATTCAATAGTCAGTTCAGGTCTGGAGAGAAGTAATTCCTGACATTTCCAGAAGGCATCGAGTTCATCTGGATGCACCACATCTGATATTTTCAGATTCATCACTTCGGACTCGGAATAACCTAGGATTTTCAGGAATTTCCGGTTCACAAAGGCGAATGTGCCGTCAACGTAGATCACGAATATCAAATCGCTGGCATTTTCGAACAGATCACGCAGGCGTTGTTCGCTTTCTTCCAGCTGGTTGCGTATGTGCAACTTGGCCATGGCGTCCTCGCGCAGACGCTTGACCAGGATTTCGTTCTGTAACCTCAGCAATATATTGCGAAGAAAGGTCTGGTGCTGGTGACTGGTAATGACGAAAGCCAGACCGATATAGATGATGAGCAATACAGCCAGTATCTGTTGTTCATACGGCCGGGCTGCAATCAACCAGAATGCAGGAGGTCCGTAACAACACAGAATAAAGATGGTGAAAGTATTAGGTACTGCCGCCAGGCCCACCACAGCGGCACTGCCGATGGCAAACAGGACCATAATGCTGAAACCTACCAGTAAAGTTGAATCTGGCGGGGGAAGAAAAATGGCCCCGGCAGCAAGGGTCAGTCCCATCGCCGCTGTCCAGCCATTGAAGATGAAATGGAAACGATCAAGATAATCGGGATCTACACTGTTTAGCAGGAACCTGCGCGCCAGATAAATGCGGACGGCAGAAATGCCAGCGACAACACTGAGCCAGGAAAACAGTACCTGGACAGGGGTATGCCCATAGAAGACAAAAACAGAGATCAGGGCAACCGCAGCAATCGTGAACTGGCTGGCGGGTATGGAGTGGCAGAGAATTTCCAGAAGACTGGCGCGCACCAGCGGATGTTGCTCGGTGTAATCATGCTGTCCGCCTCGATCATCTATCAATCCAGTTGCGTCAGGACCATGGTGGCCCGGATTTTGATAGATGTTATTTTCCGTCATGATGAAATAGCTTAACCGGAATTACATGGTAACGGATGCATCAGGTTTTAATGTCATTGACTGCCGCGATGAACTGCTCCAGATCCTGATACCGATCAGCCGGATTCCTGGTCAGCATTTTATCAATGACCGGCTGCCAACCTTCGACAGTATCAGGCAGGGGAGCAAGGCTGTGCGAAGTATGTTTGTATATCACTTCCATAATTGATTCGCCTGTGAATGGACGATCACCCGTGAGAAGCTCATATAACACAACCCCCAGACTGTAAATATCGCTACGTTTGTCTACCGGTGATCCGTTGATTTGTTCAAGACTCATGTAATAAGGGGTGCCCAGTACGTCCCCTTGTATAGTAAAAGCATCATCGCAGGTAAGATCCTTGGCAATGCCCAAATCGGCAATAACCAGGGTATCATCGTCCTTGAAGAGTATGTTGCTGGGTTTGATGTCCCTGTGGACAATACCCTTCCGGTGCAACGCCAGAAGTCCACTGGCAATCAGCAGGATATAATTTTTTATTTGTTGCGGGTTTAATTTTTCCTGGGCAATACGTCTTGCCAGATCACCTCGCGCCATGAACTCCGTCGCGTACCAGGCATAATTCGGAGTAACGCCGTGATCCAGCACCTTGATAAGATTGGGGTGATCAAGGTCGGCCAGGATATTCAATTCCTGTGCAAATCGTTTCAACAGGACCGCCGATGATTTGGCTTCCTCAATAGTCAATACTTTTAATACTACGCGTTGTTTGTCCTCAAGACGTTCCGCGAGCAGTGTTGTGGATTGCCCCTTTCTTATTTCCGAAATACAGGTATACCCTGGAATCTGCCAGTCCTGACTTTGCCCGGAATTGATTTGTATAGATGTAGCAATCTTTTTCAGATTCTGTGAGATTTTACCAGACGCCAGGGCCTCATCTATCATCTCAAATAATTTTTCCGTAACTACGTCATATTTGATCAGGTAATCATTCGCGCCCATCCTTATGGCCTTGACGGCAATATCTACGCTGTCATGACCGGTCACCATGATCACAAATGGAGAGTTGTCCAGTTGTTTTATGCTGGTTAATACATCAAGGCCGGTCAGATCATCCAGGCCAAGATCATAGTCAAGGAAAACAAGATTATAATTTTCCCACGGGAAATTTGTATCCGGTATGCCGGACTTGAGTGGATCATAGGTCTCAATCACAGCAACCGGCCATTTTTGTTGCAGGCGTTTTTTCAGCAGGGCGCGCAGACTTGCATCATCATCGATTATCAGGAACCTCATGGTTGTTTTTCTGCGCTGTTAGTGGTTGTGGCGGTAGCTTGTGATTTGGCACAAAAGATCCGTTGTATATCCAGAATTGGCACTGGTCCAATGTCAGGGTCCTTGAAGCAGGACAGGGCAATCTTGCTCCAGCCTGGATAACTCAAGGGATAATCGCACATCTTGTCATCGCTTACTACCCTGATGACAGGTGGTGCGTTCAGTTTCAAGCCGCCGTATTGTATTTCTCCGCGTTGATTTTCATAAGCAATGATGCCGACGATATCACTGGTGTTGGAATATGATGTCTCGACTTTCCCCTGTGCAGAATTTATATAATTTTCCAAATCAAATAATGGCAACAGACAACCCTGCCATAAAAAAACATGATGGCACCAGACCGGACTGCGTGGTACCGGTATATAGCGCTGCCAGCCGGCAATGATATGCACCAGCTCAAACTCGCCGATAGCCACATGGATGCTGCCAGTGGGTAATAACCAGGCCTTGCAGGCTATTTCAGACATTTGTGCTGTGTCTTGCATATGTCAGTCTAAACCTGATTTTTTGATGAGTTGTAACAGGTTTGTGATGTTGCTGACGCAGTAGAGATTGTTATTGCTTACAGCAATGTTCTTAATCGCTGTATCTGTGCTGAGCATGCAGTCCGGTAGTTCGTGCAGTTTTATGTCGTCCAGAGTCACATTACCTGCGTCATCACACAATATCCCGATTCGATCCTGACCGTCGTCCAGAAATACACAAAACTGATGACGGTCGTCTTTGGCAGAAACCAGTTGTAAGTCCTCATCAAAGGCATATACAGAAATCTTTTTGTCATTCATCGTGATGAAATTAAAGTCATCATTGTCTTCATGTGTTAGATCAATATTAAGCATGGGTTCAATGGACAATACTTCCCTGTCCGGCAGTAAAAAACGGGTCTTGCCCAGGGTCAGTTTGACAAAATCACGGACAGTTTTTTCAGGAGGATTATTGGTCTCGGGGTTCATAGTGTTCGGAAATATGGGATCAAGAGGATGTTGACCCTCCACCCACATGGGGCACCAGTCTGTGTATCTCTTCCAGTAACTCGTCCTCGGCGTAAGGTTTGGTCAGATAGATATTTACACCAGAAGCGAGCGCTTCTTCCCGGTGTTTTGCAGCGGCACGGGAGGTAATCATGATAATTGGAATATCCACCGTGCTGCTATTGGCGCGGATATGCCCGGTCAACTCCAAACCATCCATTCTGGGCATTTCCAGATCAGACAAGAGCAGGTCAGGTTTATGCGTCATAATGATATCCATGGCTTCTATCCCATCCCGGGCCTGCCGCACCTCATAACCGGCGTCCTGCATAAATTGGGCAAGGGACCGCCGGGCGCTGAGTGAATCATCTACCACCAGTGCGGTGGGCAATTTCACTGGCGCATAAATTTCACGGGTATAACGTCCGGTACTGGCAGATAGAGATTCCGGATGTCGCAACAGCTCGGCAATATCAAGTACCGGCGCAACTATCCCGTCCCCGAGCAGGGTTACACCAAGAATACCAGGTATATTCGGGACATAATCACCCAGTCCCTTGACGACAAGGTCACCGCTGCTCAATATTTTTTCTACCATTACTGCGGTAGTTCCGGTTTCTGTCCCGTAGACGATGGCAGTGCGTGAAAGCCTTTCTTCAGTACGCCGCTCGACAAATGTGTTCAACAGTTTTTCTATGGGCAGTGCGGGATAACTTTCCCCATCCATATCCATTTGAAAAGTCCATTTATCATCTGACTTAAGCAGTTTTCCGTCCTCGTGATGCACAATACGGACAATGTCACGGTTTGCAATAACCAGAAGGCGAGGTCCCACACGCACCAGCAGGGCAAACAGTGAAAGTGTATTTTGCGGCAAGCGGATGCGCATAGTGGTGCCCTTACCGGTTTCACTGTCTATAGTCAGGATACCGGTGAGCGCACTGATACTGGCCTGTACTGCATCCATGCCAATACCACGTCCTGATACATGAGTGGTTTCCTGTTTGGTGGAGAAATTGGGACGCAGAATAAATTGCTTGAGTTCAGTATCACTGACAGGTCGATCCTCATCCAACAGGCCCTGAGTGATTGCCTTCTGTTTTATTGCATTGAGATCCAGACCCCGGCCATCGTCACGGCAGTGCACCAGAATATTGTTCCCGTCACGGGCAAAGGTAAGTGTGATATTTCCGGTTTCCGGCTTGCCCAGCGCCACACGTTCATCCCTGTTCTCAATGCCGTGATCGACTGCATTGCGCAGTATGTGCATGAGCGGGTCAAGTAAGGCATTCAAGGTCTCGCTGTCCAGTAAAGTGCTGCCACCTTCAAGGTGCAGTTCCACCGGTTTCCCGGTGAGTTTGGACGCCTGCCTGACGCATCGCTGCAGGCGTTGTAAATGCGTGTCTACTGGCAGCATTCTGGCACGGATGACATTCTCCTGGGTTTCATTATTGAGCCGGTTCTGGGCCGCCAGCATATCCTGCAATTTGACAAGATTTGAGGTAACCGACTGGCCGATCTCATGGGCATCAACGGTCGCTTCTGACAGCCATTTGCTGTAGGAATGTAATTCCGTGTAATTGTCCATCTCCAGGCTGTCGTAAAAGCCTTTTTTTGTGTGCTGTTGTATCTGTCCCAGATCCTTGATATCAGTCAATTCCTGTACCTTGGTCCCGAGCAGTCGAAGTTGATCGAAACAATTCCGCATTTCTTTCATCTGGAGCAGGGATTCATGGACAAAATTGTTAATCTGTCCGGTCGAGATTTTGGTTTCGCCAATCAACCGCAGGAGGTTATCCACTAAAGCTGCTGGCATACGCAACATGGGGATCATTTCACGCTCACCGGCATTGACTTTTTCCAGTGCAGTCGTGCTGTCCGGTTCCTTGCCGGGCGCGGACGCAGCGGAGACTGGGTCCGCAGCGTTGGCATCCAGGGCGGCAATGCCCTGCTGATCGATGATGTTCGCCATACCCAGAACTTCCTGTAACACTGCTGCTGCGTCTTCAGGTGGGTCGCTGGTTCCGAGCAAGTATTCACTCATTACGGCCAGACAATCTGCAGCATTCATCAGTGTTTGCATGATACGTGGCGTGGGGAGAGTTTCCTGTTTATGGAGTTCAAGCAATATGTCCTCCAGGTGATGTGTGAGTGTAGCGATACCCCGGATGCCTACGGTATTACCCGCACCTTTCAGGGTATGAGCAATACGTTTTGCAACCAGTATGTCATCCAGACTGCCACCCGTATTCAGGCGTTGCAAGGCGGAGGACAACAGCTCTGTCTGCGCCGGCAGTTCCTGCAACATGGCTTCCAGCAGTTCCTGGTCAGCATCTTCAGGTAAGGCGAGTGATACATCTTCCGGCCCCGCAAGTTGTTGCCGTTGTGGTTTTTCCTTCACTACTGTCCCGGACTGAAATGCCCGGAATAACGGCGTAAGGGCATCAGCCTGTTTATCACCGAGAGGGAGTGGCCAGTGGTCAGTACGTATGAAGTTGAGTAAAGCGTCCGTGGTTTCTGTATCTACGGGATTTTGCAGATAGGCCAATACCGCATCAGTCCACCCCAGCAGCAGCTCAGGCAGTGAGGCATGACGGTCCTGTTTGGCATCAGTTACGCTGGCCAGGTTATCCCGGACATGGCTGACTATTGCCCCCAGCCCCTGAAATTCTATACTGCTGACCGCATCACTGTAGTAACCCAGGGTCCGGGAAATTTCCTGCCATGACTGTGTCAGTATTTCAGGGCACGGTTGGCCGGATTGCAGCAAGGACTGAACCTGCTGGATGGAAGCTCTGATATTCAACAACTCCGCAATCATAATGCTGATCAATTCCCGCAGTTGCGCCGGTAATGCATCATTGATATGAATATCAGGCCGTGGCTGTTCGGTGGCGGGAGGAGGGTGGTTGCTGATTTGCAACGCTTCAAGGTCGAGTTCCGTGCTGGCAGGTCTCAAACCGGACGGATCAATATGAATATCCAGCAGTCCCTTGAGCATGGCCGCATCATCCAGGCTGATGCTGGTCCCCCAGACAGGGTAACAGACCAGATGCATCAGTGCTTCTTTGCAGGTGTCCGCTTCCGGTTGCAGCAGATAATTACGCACAGCTTCGGGCCAGGTGGCCAGCACCGACATATCCTTGGCACTTTCTTCAGCATTAGCGTCATCGTGCCAACCCGCCAGGCAATCACGAAATATCAAACATAAATCCAGTAAACCCGGATACCCGGCCGCCATGGCCTGTTCTCCGGTTTCTTCAAGGCCGGCACAGAACAACCGTAGTTGTTCCGGTCCTGTATGGGCTTGATTCAGGATTGCACCGAGGCGGTCCAGATGCTCTTGCAGTATCTTGCTTGAATCAGACATATCGGCAGTGGTGAGCGTTTAGTGTCTGTTTGGGTGGGTGTGGTATACCAGTCGGGGTTACATAACGCCCCGTACTGGTGGTGTAGACTCTTTTTTCACCGGGGATTCCGGCAGCTTGAATACGCCGACCGCATTCACCAGTTCGGAAGAATATTGCACCAGATTATCGACATACACAGACTGTTCCTGTAATTCCCGGTTGGTTTTCTGTGTACTGTCCTTGATGGCCTTGGCACGCTCAGTGATAAGAGTGGCGGTCTTGACCTGCTGGTCTGAGTTTACCGCGATTTCACGCACCATGTTGACCAACTGGTGGGTGCGCAACAGGGTTTCCTCCATTTGCACCCCGGCCTGTTCCGCCAGCTTGGTGCCGGACACAACTTCGCTGATCACATTATTCATTATAGTCACGGCTTCCGAGGTCTCCGCCTGGATGTTGTTGACCAGGGATGATATCTGGCCCGTAGCCTCACGTGCGTTCTCTGCCAGCCGCTGAACTTCATCAGCAATAACGACAAATCCGCGTCCGGCCTCACCGGCGGACGCGGCATGAATGCTGGCATTGAGGGCGAGGATATGGGTGCGCTCGGCAATACTGTTGATCAGGCTGACCACACTGCTGATCTCCTGTGAGCGTTCACCCAGGCGTTTGATGCGTTTTTCCGTCTCACGGATGATTTCGCGGATGCTGTTGATACCGCCTACTGTGCGTATCACTGTGTCCTTGGCCTTGGCTGTAGTATCTATTGCCGCATCCGCTGCAACACCACAGGTCTTGGCCAGTTCGGCAATATTCACCATCGCCTCTGATGCTGCTGTCAGCTCGGCATTGGCATGATCTACTTCATCGCGTTCCTCGTTGGCATAGCGGATAACTGTATCGGAGTGGTCTTTAACGGACCGACAGAAATTGGAGATGTCGTGCGAGATTCGTTTGACGCCCTGCAGGATACCGGCTATTTCGTCGGCCAGCAGGTTCAGTGAATCGGCAATGGGTGCAGTGGCATCTTCAGTGATATCCATACGTACGGTCAGGTCCCTCTGGCTCAGTTTATCTACACCTTGCAACAGTTCAACTACTGCATTACTGAGCTCCTGATTTTCTTTTTTGGTACGCTGCTCGGTTTTTACATGATCTTCCAGGGAATTGACGAGATACCTGAACAGGGGCGCCATTAGAAAGAAGGATATAAAGGCCATAATCATGGCGGTTAAGGATATCCAATCCATGCCTTGCATTTCGGGCCGTAAGGCCGCGAGAGCATCTCGCATGTTCCAGTTGGCGTATAACAACATACCCAGACTGACAAGGATCGCCATAAGCAGGAACAGTAATATGCCGATCAGTTGTGAAGACCGTAGCCCTTTTATGCGTTCTATCGGTATGAATTGTGTCATTAATACTCCCCCACCTGGCTTTACTATGATTAAATATCCTTCTTCACCTGCAATCCGGTTAATCAAAATCTGCTGCGTAAATCCTCGAACATTTTCTCAAACGCCACCTCGATCCACATGTTGTCTCCCTGCATTAAAGTATTTTCCACGCAATCTTGCAAAAAATCATGCAGGTGCGGACGTACATCTGCCGGACGATCTACGATTACTCCGGATGGCAAGGTGTCGGCATAGATTCCAGCAGCACGGTTATCCCGTCCAAAGACGATGATCCATTTGGGCAGTCCCGGACTTTTCATATCCAGCAGTTGTTTAATATCAAACACCGGTAACAGATTGCCGCGAAGGTTGATCATCCCTGCGAACCAGTGGGGTGTATTGGGCATGGGACAAGCCGGCACTGCTTTTATAGTCTCTACTTTTTCGTTTGGCCGCAACAGGAGCCTCAACTCGCCTAACCTGAAACCATAACGCGTATCCTCTTTTTTTTCCTGAACATACAAATCATGTTCTCTCTTTCGTGAGGCCAGATAGTTTAATGCTGCTGTCGGTGTCATCATGGTCTGATAGCTTTCGGCCCGGCTTTGTCTGTATGGTTTGTATCGTTGTGAGCCATTACTCTATATATGGCCATTTCTCATCCCGATGGGGCAGGTTATTGGCATAACCCTGCTACTCATTGTGCCCGGTTACTCGAGCCCCAGATACTCATGGATGACTTCTTTGAAAATATCCTTACGTACCGGCTTAATCAGATAAGTATCGCAACCCGCCATTTTGCCCTTGATGCTATCTGCGGGCGATGAATTACTGGTGAGCATAATTACCGGGGTTTTGCCTTTCTGTGGATCTTTCTTGATGAGCTTGCAGATATCGTAACCATCTACGCCGGGAAGAATTACATCCAGAAACACGATGTTATAAGTATTATTACGGATCAGTTTTTCTGCTTCTTCGCCGGTCTCGGCGAAATCCACCCGGCCCGCGATATTATGCAATGCTTTTTTCATCTGAATCCGCACCGGCAGACTGTCATCAACTACCAGGGCGGAAAAGTTATTGGCGCCAGCAGCCGGGCCGGAAACAAGAGCGTCACCGTTACTGGTAATATCTCCTTCAAACGCTTTGGGTGCAGTGTAACCATGCTCTGTAGTAACGACTTCTTCCAGTACCGACAACAGCCGTGTGGCGGCAAGCGGTTTTTTCAGATAACGGTTTTTGTCGTTTGGATTGGCAGGTGGCACTGCTTCGCATGCCATTAAAGTGGAAATAGTTGCTGTATTCTGATGCAACTTGAGATAAGCATTCCAGCGTTGTATGGCATCGGGTTTGTCGGCATTAACAATAAGTATGTCAGCCAGTTTTTTATCTGGCGAGGATTCAAACAACATAAAACGTGGCAATCGGTTTTTGGCCAGTGCAACTACTGTCAACAGGACATTCTGATCCCGTTCATCAAAGCCGATGGAGGCAATAGTGAAAGTATCTTTAGTCATTTAGTTAACCCTGGGGTCAATAGTATTCCGGAACCCTCTGAATAAATCTGAACGTTGTCACGCTAATGCTATCCCGGCATCACCCCGGTACATGAAATGGGTCTCGACGGGACACCATGTGGTTGTTTGACCAAGTTATGCACACTTTTCTGGTATGTGCACTGTGGGCTAGCCTGCGGCCGTTAAGTCCGATATCCTCGGATTTTTCCGGACTGAGTCAATATGTCAGCATGGAACCTGCTGTAACTCAATCAGGTGCTTTATTATAAAATTCAGAAAACCTTACTGAGCCAGCTACTAAATACTAGCATTAATTGCAGTAATTACAGAAGTAGTGCATAACATCCATACATAGTGAAGTTTGCCTTGAAATGGAACAAAGATATAGTGTTAACCTTATTTTATCGGGCCTTACGGGCCGATTTCCCCACCCGAGTCCATGGACACAGATATTGTGGAGCTGCGTTAGTTTAGATTTCCGCACAGTTCAGAACATTAATTATAGAGAAAAATCATCAGGTTATTATCACAAACCAAACGGTATTTCAGGCCTGGAGCGCAGGTACAGCGCAGATCGGAATTCACTGTGTGCTCATGTTTCGACAGACAGGCGCGACAAGCGGTTGACCGGTGTTTCCAGAAACCTTATTCCGGCTATCGCACAGGATGTTTCATGGGTTATCCTGAACGAAAAAACCCAGTAGCTGACGAGATATCATGCCATGTATGAAGCACAGATCTTGAAAACCGCAGGTGTCATGCTGGTATTGGTGGGTTCGGTGATGCATATTTATTACTTTAACTCTATCCTGAAGGTTACCCGTAGCCTGGAACAGGGTTGGATCAGGATCCGGCTCGTTTGGCTGACTCTCATGGTCGGGTTATTTTCCGCTCTTTATCTTGTTTTTGCGCTGTTCAGCACACATACGGACGATACCGGATTGATTTTACTCGTCTCGGTAATGTTATTTCTGGGCGCCGTGTTTGTAATGATTACGAGCCAGGTATTAACAGGCGTGTTTGGCGTTGTGAAGAGCTTTGAGCTTATAGAAAAACAAAGGATCAGCGATGAATCCATGGGGATTTATAACCGGGTTTATTTCGATCTGCGTCTCAAAGAAGCACATTTATTGGCAAGACGGCATCGCCAGACTTTCTCGATATTGTTGCTTGAAATAGATTATCTGGATCAGATTAGCCATTCCCATGGTATGGAGTACACCGGGAAATTTCTCGCCAGTCTGGGCAAACTGATCAAAACCTCCGTTCGTGAAACAGATATTGTTGCACGTTACGGCCAGGAGGAAATGGCAATATTATTGCCCAACACGGTTCTTGCCGGTGCCAGAATTGCTGTTACGAAAATCAGGAAGGCCGTGGAAAACAAGTCATTTTATCTTGATGATCCCAGTGAAATTAATCGGGTGGTGGTCGCATGCACAGTAAGCATAGGTGTTGCTGCCTATGTGCCTGATATCAAAACTCCGGATGAAATCATGCGTCGTGCAGATGTTGCACTGTTCAAGGCCAAGGATAAGGGCAGAAATCAGGCAGCAGTTTACGGTGAATAAACCGTAACTTCCAATATTGGCGCAAAAGAACGATTGAATGAGTACAATCCCATTAAAATGTGATCTGAAATCGGTGCTCATCATTGATGATGATGAGATATTCCGCGCCATGCTAAAAACATTTTTTGTTAAAATATTGCCGGATGCACAATTTGATTTTTATGATCCTGTGCAACAAGGCGCGCCCGCGAGTGATTTCGACTGGGGCAAGTATGATTTGCTTGTCATGGACTACGATCTGGGAAATGGCGAAAATGGCCTTGACTGGTTACGCAAATATAAATTAAGTGACACTTTCCCCGTCACGATCATATTGACTGCGCACGGCAACGAGGAAATCGCAGTCGACGCCATGCGTTTTGGCGCACAGGATTACATCAACAAGACCAAGTTGTCCCTGGAAAGGCTGCGAAAGGCCGTTAATAATGCCATGGAGAAACGCCAGAAGCAGGATCTACTATCAAACACAATGAACCTGCAAAGCAATATTTTCAACAAGGATCACTTCTATAAAAAAATCAAGGAAGTCATGGAGAAGCAGAGCGGGGACAAATTTGCATTTCTGTTGCAGGTCCGGATTAATCAATACTATGAGATACATGAACAACATGGCCTGTTACTGACGGATAATTACATTTCCCATATCACCACTGTTATTGCCAGATTGATCCGCAACGAGAAACTGGAAGTAAATATCGTGCGCATGGGCGACGCCATTATCTGCCTGATACACAATTGTAAGGATAAACAGACAGGAGAGATCATTGCCGCAATGATCTGTGGTCGCATTAAACAACCTTTCCAGGCCGATGATCACACCAGGATTGAAGCGACTGCCAGTATCGGCATTGTTGTAATTGGTCAAGGACAGAATGTGGATACCATTCTGGACAAGGCTGATAAGGCTTGTCTTGCAGCAACAGATAAAGGTATTGCATTTCTGGTGAGCGATTATGAAGCCGGGGAGTTGTCTCCTGCAGACGCTATCTCAACAGAATCAGAGGTTACCCCTAATACTGAAAAGATCTCGATTGATCTCGCCGAGATCATCAAACTCAACAGTATCCAGCCCTATTTTCAACCTTATATCGCGTTGTCAGAGACCGCGGCTTCGTTCAAGGCCAGTTATTTTCAGATGCGTATGAATATTGTTGAAAATGACGGGAAGATGTTTGATGCACTTGAAATCCAAAATATGGATATCAGGCATGGTAGTCCCGGCACCCTTGATCTTTGGGCTGCACGTTATGCGCTTGCGCAGATACTGAATATGAAAAAAGAAAACTCCAGCGGGAGTTGCGGATTATTCATCCGCCTGTTTGAAGAATCACTTCGCAGCAATAAACTATATGAATGGATGGACAGCCTGATTAAAAAAACCAAAATCCCGAATATCGCCTCTACCCTGGTATTTGAAATATGGCCGCCTGATTTCCTGGCACACAAGAAGCATGTGCTGAATCTCATCAACCAGATGCGTGATATCTGGGGGGTCGGTTTTGCCCTGTTTGATGTGATGAATGCCTCAGTGCTGGAAACTTGCGTTAAACAAGCCGGTTTCGAATTTATAAAATTCACCATGGACAGTAGTGAAATCAACATAATTGCGGAAACCAGCCAGGTAGCCAGAGAACTTGGTTCACTAACGGTAATCGAACGGATTTGTAATGGCCAGCAGTTGAATACTGCGATAGAGTTGGGATTCGATTATGGCCAGGGAGATTTCATACAACCGCCTATGGACCATCTAATCATGGCAGATGTGATAGAAATGTAGAAACTGGGCGTCTCCTGGATGCCTGTCTTGCAAAGATGCATTTACTTGAGCCCACACTGTTACAGTATCCCGCGATTTTGTGAAAGAATCCGGTAAATTATTCAGAATTTGGATCTGAACTCATATTAATCCAGTCTGGCTATGCTTGAATTCACGGAATATACAAAAATCCTTATTGGTTTGCTGGCCATCGTTAATCCGGTAGGTGCAGTACCCATTTTTGTTTCGCTGACTATGGGGGTGACTGAACAGGAGCGCAAACGCATCGCAAATATTGTTGTGCTGACAGTTTCTTCTGTTTTATTGGTAGCGCTTGTCCTTGGTGAGGCAATCCTCGGTTTTTTCGGGATCAGCATAAACTCATTCAGGGTTGCCGGAGGCATCCTGCTATTGCTGATAGCCATATCAATGTTGCATGCCCGGATCAGTCCGGTAGTAAGTACCCGTGAAGAGACGCACGAAGGTGAATCCAAGGAATCTGTTGCCGTGGTGCCACTGTCGATGCCATTACTTGCAGGGCCTGGCGCTATCAGCACAGTGATTCTTTACGCGCATAAAGAGGCGAGTGTATGGCATTATATGATTATTGGCGTCGATATCATTATCATAGGCGTTATTCTCTGGATGATATTATCCCTGATCCCGTGGATAACAAGACATATCAGCCAGACCGGTCTGAATATCTTCACGCGCATCATGGGGCTTTTGCTTGCGGCGATTGCTATTGAGTTTATTGCGAATGGCCTGAAAGGACTATTTCCGGTCCTGGCCTGAAAAAAATGCCTGTTTGCTGCCTGATGGATTAACTATTCTTTTGTTTTAAAAATAAGACTGACTGCCTCAGCATCTTTTTCATTCAATATTCCGGTCAGTGCAGAGATCGTCTTGCTGTCCAGGGGGCGGGTTATATATTTGTTGGTTAACTGGATTGCTGACAGAATATCCTCGCTTTTCATGCCAGCAACAAGTGACAGGAACTCGTCACCTGATACACCATTCGGAATTGTAGGAATGACACTGACAAGGATATTTTTTCTGGCAACAGAATCCTGGTTTATCATTGCATTGTTCAGGGACTGTAAACGTACATGCCGGTAAACATCGGATTTATCTTCTTCGCCGGTTGACATCTTGGCAGTGGAGGGCTGGACTGTGGGTGGTTCAGGCGCCGGTTTTTGCAGACTGGCGATGGCTTGTTTATGTTGTTTGATTTCCGATTCCAGGTTGGCAATGGTCTTGCTCTGCAGTTTGATATTTGATTCAAGCTTGGCAATATTCTGTTCAAGACCGTGATTAATTTCTTCCAACTGGACATGGAAATCCCTCATTGAATTATTCTGTGCTGACAGAAAACTCTGGGCCCGTTGCAATCTGGCAATATCGATATCATATTGGTATTTCAGTTCGTTTATTTTCTTGTGCAGGAATTCATTCTCTTCCCTTGCATCTGCATTTTTCTCTTCCCAATCCATAGCAAGCAGCTCCTGTAATTCTGTCTCTGTAACTTTCCAGGCTGCCTGTATCTGGCCAATATTTTCGATTAATTGTTGATTTGTACTTTTTTGTACCGTGAGTTGTGCCTGCAAAGACTGGATGCTGGACTGGTGATTTGCAATAGATTGCTCGTAGTTCCTGATAATGGACTGGTGCTTGGTGATAGATTGCTCATAGTGCCAGATAATCGAGATGAAACTGATCAGCACGATCACAATGATCAGTATCTGTATATAACGCCGTGACAGAAGTGATATTTGCATGGCAGCGATTGTGGACAACTACTCTGACAAGATCAATTAATTCTGTTATTGAATGTGCACAATTAATCTAATTATTTGAATAACATGCGGTTTGATATTAATAACCTCTTTACCGTACCGGATTTCTTTCCCGGTCTACGAGCTGGTTGATAGTCTCGATAAGTTTCTGGTTGCTGCCAGTCATGGCGGCGCTGGTGCGGTATTTACCATTAATGATAATGGCGGGTACACCGGTGAGTTTGTAGCCCTGTCCTGCGATGAAGGCTTCTTTTACTTTGTCAGTCACATCCTGTGATTGATAAACCCTGTTGAATTCATCTTCTTTTACACCTTGTTGGACGAAGAAATCTCTCAACCTTTTTTCATCCATGATATTTTTGTTTTCCCTGTGTATGGCATTGAATAATGGATTGTGTATTGTATCGAGAATGCCGAGTATTTCAGCAGTATAGTAGGCGCGTGCATGCGGTAACCAGTTTTTTCCTAATACTCCCGGGATCCGCCTGAACTCTACATCTTCAGGTTTTGTTTTCAGCCATTGTTCAAGATACGGTTCAAGCGAATAACAATGCGGACAGCCGTACCAGAACACCTCGACAACTTCTGTTTTGTCACCTGTTTTTGTCGGTTGCGGCGGATTAAGTTCATCAAATGGACGTGCTTCGCGCCCACCTGCCCAGGCATGAGTGAATATCACAACAGCAAATAAACCGGTAAAAAGTGTTCTTAATTTCATAATGTATTTCCGATGATTTTATTGATAACTATTACAATTCACTGTTCGTGTGCAGTCCGGGCAGGGAATATTGACATTGAGAAACGCAAAAAGTGCCACGCACAGTCCTGTCACAGTTAATAAGGCGGGGACTCAGGCGCTCAATCGGATTTAATGTAAGCCCTGTATGTACTCAGAGACTGCCTTTATCTCATCATCCGTTATTCTCTTCACAATAGTACGCATGACACTATTGTTGTCATTTGTGCGTGCGCCTTCCCGGAACGCCTTTAATTGTGCCTGGGTATAGGCCGCATATTGCCCGCCGAGGGCGGGATATAATGCAGCAATATTACCCCGGCCGTTGGGCCCATGACAGGCAGTACAGGCAGGAACGCCTGCATCGATACTGCCCGCCCGGTAGATTTTTTCGCCGGGTACCAGCGCGGCCGGATCAGTCTTGCCCTGATTTATCTTCTGGCTGGAATAGTAGGCAGCAAGATCCAGGACGTCCTGTTCGGAAAGATTGGCAGCCATGGGCGACATCTGAACATTTTCACGACTTCCCGATTTAAAGTCTGTAAGTTGTTTAACGATATATTCAGCATGTTGCCCGGCCAGTTTGGGCCAGATCGGATTACTGCTGTTACCATCAACCCCGTGACAGGCTGCACACACCTGGGATTTTTCCTTACCTGCAGCAACATTACTTTCTGCATGACTGTTGGGAGACAGGAGCGACAGGAAAGAAATAATGAAAATGGAGTAATTACGTATCATCGATTATCAAGTCCGGCATATAACGGTCAGGCGTATAAAATAATTTGTATTATGTTCCATTCAGATTCAGTCCGGAACTGTATCATTCGCATTGCTTATAGGCAATTCTACCCAACATGGGCACAATGTCAGCAAAATAATCATTTATAAAGACAACAGGCCATTGTCAAAAATTAATTATAACAATGCGGTTTTTCTGCTTGGTGCACATACCCTGGCCCAATGTCCGCCAGATCAGGGTGTGGAAGTGGCTTTTGCCGGACGATCCAACGTAGGTAAATCCAGCGTGCTCAACGCGGTTACCGGGAATCACCGGCTGGCACGTACCAGCAAAACTCCCGGCCGGACCCAGCAATTGAATTTTTTTGCAGTCGGAGCAGGGCAGCGGCTGGTGGATTTGCCGGGATATGGTTATGCCAGGGTCCCGGAAAAGATAAAACTGCACTGGGCCAATGTCATGCAGGTTTATTTTGAAACAAGAGCATCATTGATGGGATTGATGTTGATCATGGACATTCGGCATCCCCTGAAGCCCTATGATGAGCAGATGCTGGAATGGTGTATAAACGCTGATCTGCCCGTCCACGTGTTGTTGAACAAGGCCGATAAACTGGGCAGAGGGGCCGGCATCAAAACCCTCCAGATCCTGAAAACCAGGTATCGGGGCGGTAAATTCAGTGCACAGTTATTTTCCGTGCTGAATGAGGTCGGTGTTGAGGAAGCCAGGCGCAAGCTAGATGAATGGCTGGTATTCCATGGTCATGTTTGAGGGAAAAAAACGGCCCCGGGTCTGTCAAAGGGGAGGAGAGTATCCCGGGGCCAAAATACCCGGCTGGGGAGACCGGGATAGGTACCGTTCCAGAAGTCAGAACGGATAATTTCCTTGCAAATATTTTGAATAAAATGTCTTGCGAAAGTTCAATATTTAATCATCTGGCCAGTTCCGCGCAGTTTTTTATACACAATACGTTTCTGGGTTGTCCTGTTTCTGCCTGTTCCTGAGATTGATGGGCCTGCAAGCCATATACTTGTGTGTAACTTATTGATAAATATATATAATATATGATCGGCTAAATTTTAACTGTTTTGTCTTACTTTCATGAATAGCACTGATTGGCGTTTTCTGTACTCACTTCATCCACAAAGTTATCCACAAAAAATGTGGATAAAGGGCGATTGGTAATTTTGGCAATAGTTTATCCTGATTAAATTAGAAACAGGATTAAATTATTCGACTAACTTGTGTTCAACTGACAGTCATATTCCCCTGTTATTTAACCACCTTCAGGAGCATACCGGGTTGTGGTTCACCCTGCGGGTACATGGCATTGATCAGGCGTAATTGCTCTTCGGGAAAGGTTTCCAAAGGGGAGTTTCCAGCCAGTTCAGAAAATCGGGTATCCGTACCGGCTTGAATGGTGGTCAGCCGCAGTGGTCTTGCCAGGAGACGTTCATTACCGCTCATGGCATGAAAGCTCTGTGCGCTGGAAAGAAAATCCTGGTCATATTCCGGAGCCGAACCGGGATCTTTGGTGACACCCGCCATAATATATGCCCGGTTATCAAAATAGATTACGGTAAATCGGGCTGTCCGGCTGCCGAAACTTGTATTGATTGGCGCAAGCCCGGTATGTGCATCCAGGCCATGAATAGTCAGTGGCTGGTCTTTGGTCAGTTTTTTCAGGTTAAGCCGGGATAACATGAATTCTCTGGGTGAAATACGCTTGTTAAGATCTTCTGCCCCAATCTGCATGATGGCCGCACCGCCCGGGGCAGTAACCAGTAATTGATCGGGGCGGTTCTTGACATTCCAGTTGCGTGGTAACTGCATCGCAAAGCCAAGATCGGCATGATAGAAATTATGGCCCCTTAACACCCCCTCCTTCTCGCTGTCACCAAAGACCATGCCATCTATCTTCTCCAGATAGATTTCCCGGCCCACAAAGGTCAGGGATGGATTGTAGTATTTGTCAGCATGACCGATCACTTCCTGCAGGCGGGTATCGTTATCGGGATGGGTGGCAAACAGACCATGATAGGTATTAGGCTCCCTGCCCTCCGCCTGTGCTGCCTTGGTCTCAAATACTTCCTGGTTTTTCAATACCCGCACGACATCCAGCATGGCCTGGGGATTGTAGCTGCTGCGTGCAAGGTATTCCGCGCCCAGACTGTCCGCCTCCAGTTCGTGTTCACGGCCATAACCACGCAATAATGCTGTCCCAAATAACTGCACCAGTTGCTGGCTGCCGACAGTATTCATGCCTGGGATAAAAATTGCGCCCAGGGTGGCTCCGATATTGGCAAATTGTGCAGCACTGTATTGTCTGACCGAATGGCGTGCGGTGACATGTCCGATTTCATGGCCGAGTACCGCCGCAAGTTCCGCCTCTGAATTGAGATAACTTATCAATCCGCGCGTGATATAGATATATCCTCCCGGCAGTGCAAAGGCATTGACCTCCTTGCTGTCCAGCACGGTAAAACGATAGATCAGTTCACTGCGGTGACTTTTTGCGGCAAGTTTTTCACCGACATTTTGTATGTAGGTTTGTAATGCAGGGTCATCATATACAGAATATTGCTCAAGAACCTGCTGGTTGGTTTTCCGTCCCAGTGCGATCTCCTCCTGTTCTGACATCAAGACCAGATCCTGTTGCCCGGTCACCGGATTGACAGCACAGCCACCGGTCAGGAAAGAAAGCGCAAACAAGAGATATGACAATAGATATTTATGCATAAGGCAATTTTAATACAAGCCAATGTAAAGATCAGGGCTTGCCATTCGTCTGCCTGATTTCGAGATCGACGGGATGTCTTATCTGCATGCGGTATTCACCGTGGGTGTAATAAAGCCAGCCACGCGCCACGACATCCTGGCCAACCAGATCTTTCAGTATATCGTCCGGGAAATAGGGCAGGTCTTGTTTGGTGATACGCAGGGCCAGATTTCTCGCCAGATTGATCCAGGTTGCAGATTTACTCTCGCCGATACGCAATACATTACCTGTGATGATGCGATAACCCAGATCATTGATGGTTATGGATTCCACCGGAACAGGCTTGTACTGTTTCAGTGCCCAGAGACCTATCTGTTGTGACTGTGCAAATTCCGAGCTTTTCTCATAACAATCAAGATGGGCCAGGTTGGGCGGGATGTTAAGTGGAGTAGCCAGCCCTCTCTTCAACAGTAATGCCTGTATATTAATGCCGTCTTTGAGAAAAAGATGAGCGAGTGTACGGCCATATTTATCGTTATGTTCTTTATCATAAACCAGCTTAATGTCCCGGTTGGTATGTAACAGGCGGCTGAGATAGTCTCGCGCCTGATCTGCGCCGATTTGAGCAGGACGGCCATCACGCCCTGTCTCTGGTGCGTTGATCCCGATTAAACGAACATGGCGTTCATCTGCGAGAATAATCGTGTCGCCATCAATGACGTGCTTTACCGTTCCTGCATCATCAAATTTATTTGTGCTGCAGGAGGCCTCAAAAGCATATTTTTCCAGCGCATCTTCTTCCGCAAGAGTAATGCCGGGAAAGAGGCAGAGACATGCTGAAACAAAAAAGCGCCCGGTAAGAGCGCTTGCTTGTACAATGAATCTGCTCCAGCGGTATTTATTGCATACCGTATTTGCGGCGAAACTTGTCAACACGTCCGGCAGTGTCCAGCATTTTTTGCTGTCCGGTATAAAAAGGATGGCATTCGGAACACACTTCTATGTGCAGTTTTCCGGTATGCGTAGAACTGGTCTTGAAGCTGTTCCCGCAACTGCAGTTGACCGTTATTTCCTGATAAGCGGGATGTATATCTGTTTTCATGGCTAATTGTCTGAAATTTCTGACTAAATCATTATAAAAGGGTTGAGGAGTTTATTCGAAACCGGGCCGGCAGGCAAATAATATTTCGGACTATTACGCGGCCTGCAGGTTGAAATCAGCAATGACGGGAGCATGGTCAGAGGGTCTTTCCAGTGTCCTTGGCCGCTTGTCTATCCGGCAGGTACTACAGATGCTGGCGAGAGCCTGATTGACCAGAATATGATCAATACGCAGGCCCCGGTTTCTGCGAAAGGCGGCTGCCCGGTAGTCCCACCAGGAAAAACTTTTTTCTTCATGCTCGAACAGGCGAAAACTGTCTGCCAATCCCGCTGCCAGCAGTTTCCTGAACTCTGCGCGTTCCGCATCACTGACCAGTACTGAACCCGCCCATTCCTCCGGGTCATGGACATCCCGATCTTCGGGGGCAACATTAAAATCACCGAGTATCGCCAGTTTTTTGTTGCTGGCCAGCAGGTCTCTGACGAAGGGATGCAGGTGAGAAAACCATTCCATCTTGTAGGCATATTTATCCGAACCTACTTCCGAGCCGTTGGGCACATAAAGATTCAGTATCGTAATATCATTGATATCTGTACAGAGAACGCGCTTCTGCGTGTCCGCATATTCTGGCAGGCCGGTAATGATATTTGTTGCCGGCAGCTTGCTGAGTGTGGCCACTCCATTATAGGTTTTTTGTCCGGAAAATACCGCCTGGTAGCCGAGGGGGAGAAATGCTTCGGCAGGAAAATCCTCGTTCGTTAATTTTGTTTCCTGCAGGGCGAGGACATCAGGACTTTCACTGTTCAACCATTCCAGCACATGAGGCAAGCGTACACGCAGGGAGTTAACATTCCATGTGGCTATTCTGAACATTGAGATTTATCTACTGTTATTGATTTACCACGGGAAGGTGATCAGAAATATCAAGGTTTTGTTGAAAAAAACGTTATAGCCGGGTGTAATGGTTATTCAACATGCTCCTAGATCCGGAAACCGCCATGCTTGCGTCTGTTAAACCAGTCAAGCAAGAATAATCCGGCAATAAATCCGGCGAACAAGCTGATAGCGATAGAAATCAACATTTTCTTCCAGTCAAATTCGCCTATCTCAAAATTAATTTTGTTATTTGAAGGTTGTGCCACGGTCCGCATATTGTTGAGTTCCCTCTCCAGTTCTGTTTTTTCCCGAGCCAGGGTGTCCAGTTGCTCCATAAGATCATTGTCGCCGGTATTTTTGGACAGCTTGTTGCGAAGTTCTGCTGTCTGTGTCTGGAGTTCACCGATGCGCAGACGTTCTGATTTCAGTAATTGCTTGAGTTCTTCATTTTCATTGGTGACTGCTGCCAATGATTCTGAACTCTGGCCAGTGGTATTGATGTTTGTTGTCATGTCGGCCCCTGATTTAAGATCAGCTATCTCGGCCTCCAGTTTGCTAATCTGTTCCAGCGCAGCCTGCAGTTGTGCGCGCCCAGGTGCGGTATCGGCCAGATATTTGTTATCCATCCAGCCACTTGCACCGCCAGGTTCTTTTACCTGTGATACCGGTGTATCGCGCCGTATGATTTCCAGCTTCGTGCCGCTGGGGAGTAATTTAATTATGGGGCTGTCAACGCTTTTATCCTGATGCAACCCGGCCATGACCTTGTCATCAATATAGACGCTCTCTGCGACCGTCATGATCGGCATTAACAGTATCATCAATAAAACAAAGCGGTTCATCTTTATCTACACCATGCCTGGTTGTCTTTCGCCTATGCGGTAATTCCCGAATGCCGCAATAAGGGTTCAATGCTGGGTTTGCGGCCACGGAATTCTATGAACAGTTCCATAGGATCACGTGCGCCACCCTGTTCCAGTATTGTATGCAAAAAAGCCTGTCCGGTCGTTTTATTAAAGATACCGGTTTCTTCAAATTTGGAAAATGCGTCTGCTGACAGAACCTCGGCCCATTTATAACTGTAATACCCCGCAGCATAGCCACCAGCGAATATGTGCGAGAAACTGTGTTGAAAGCGATTGAAGTCCGGCGGGATGACCACGGCCACCTGTTGACGTACTTCATCGGCCAGTTGCTGGATATTGACTGGTTGGGCATCGGTGTATTCAAGATGCAGCCGGAAATCAAAAATGGCAAATTCAAGTTGCCGTACCATCTGCATACCTGTTTGAAAGGTCTTGCCGGTAATAAGTTTTTCATACAGGTCATTACTGATCTTTTCCCCGGTTTGATAATGACGACCGATAAGATCCAGCGATTCACGCTCCCAGCACCAGTTTTCCATGAATTGACTGGGCAGTTCGACAGCATCCCAGGGTACACCGTTAATGCCTGCAACACCGGGGTAGTCCACCATGGTCAACATATGGTGCAGGCCATGACCGAATTCATGAAACAGTGTGATGACCTCATCATGTGTTAACAATGACGGGTCATCGCCGATAGGCGGAGTGAAATTGCAAATCAGATAAGCGATGGGGGTTTGCACCCCGGTCAGGGTCTTTTTGCGCACGATACACTCATCCATCCAGGCCCCGCCCCGTTTATGTGGTCGCGCATACAAGTCCAGATAGAAACCCCCGCGCAAGGTGTTGGAGGCATCACAGATGTCAAAGAATTTCACATCCGGATGCCAGACATCTACATGCTCGCGCGGTAGGACGGTGAGGTCATAGAGCTGATTCACAATACCAAACAATCCATCCAGCACCTGGGGTACAGGGAAGTAGGGCCGTAATTCTTCCTGGGACAGTCTGAATTTGAATTCACGCAGTTTCTCAGAATAGTAGGCAACATCCCAGGCATATATCTGGTCAACGCCATATTCAGATTTTGCGAAGTGATTCAGTTCGTCAAATTCTGTTTTCGCCCTGATCTTGGCGCGTGCGGCGAGATCGTTGAGAAAATCCATGACCTCTTGCGGCGTGTTGGCCATCTTTTTTGCCAGTGAATAATGTGCAAAGGTGTCAAAACCAAGCAGTCGGGCCAGCCGGTAACGCAGTTTCAATATCTCATGCATAATGCCGCTGTTGTCCCAGTTTTCCTGGCCGGGATTGAGTTCAGAAGCACGGGTGACATAGGCGGTATACACTTCCTTTCGCAGTTCCGTATTATCGGCATATTTCATCACAGGCGTGTAGGAAGGGAATTCCAGGGTGAACATCCACCCCTCTACAGCTTCTCGTTTAGCGGTCTGTGCGGCCAGGGCCACTACAGAATCCGGCAGACCGGATAATAATGATCTGTCGATGATATGTTTTTTCCAGGCATGGGTAGCATCCAGCAGGTTTTCTTCAAAGCGGGTCTGGAGCCGGGAAAGTTTCTGCTGGATCTCCTTGAATTGTTGTCTGGATGTCTTGTCCAGGGCAATGCCGGACAGGCGGAATTCACGCAGGGCATAATCGATAATCTTTTGCTGCGCCTGGGACAGGCGCCGGTAGTCTTCGCTGTTGGCTACCTGTTCATAGGCCTTGTGGAGGCCTTCGTTCTGGCCCATGTCCGTCGTGTAATCCGATATCCTGGGCAGGCAGTTATTGTATGCACGCCTGAGCTCCTCATTGTCAGTGACCGAATGCAAATGGCTGGCGGGTGACCAGACATGGCTCAGGCGATCATCAAGTTCTTCCAGCGGATGCAGTGTATTGTCCCAGGTATAGTGCTTGTTTTTTTTCAACAATGCGTCAATACATTGCCGGTTATCCGCGAGTATATGATCTATGGCCGGCTCGATATGTTCAGGTTTTATCCTGCTGAACGGGGGCAGCTGATCGTAATCAAGTAAGGCGTTATCCTGCATTTATTGTCCTGTAGGTATTCCGGTTAAATAGTATTAATTATATTACGTGAAACCGGTTATAAATTACCGGCTTTAACAGTTGACTGGCGGATTGCCTGCCTGCATCTTCTAAAAATCCATTTCCCCGGAAGCCGTATAACGCTAACTGAAAAGTGCCTTTACATCTACGTCTTTTCTTTCTGCTTCGCTGAATTCAAGTAATTCACGTGGCCCAAAACCAAAACCGCGCGCAACTATAACATCGGGGAACTGCTCAATCCGGATATTATTCTGGTTCACGCTCTCATTATAAAATTCACGCCGGGACGCTATTGAATTCTCCAGTTCGGATATGCGTCCCTGCAGATGCTTGAATGTATCATTGGCCTTCAGATCCGGATAAGCTTCGGCCAGTGCAAATAGATTCCCGAGGCCCACGCGCAATTGTGTTTCCGCCATCCCCACTGCTTTGACATCCGCCTGTTCGCGTGCGGCCGCTACCGCTGACCTCGCCTCCATGACCTTGAGCAAGGTTTCCTGTTCATAACCCATGTATTGTTTACAGATCTCGACCAGTTTGGGTAACTCGTCGTGACGTTGTTTTAATAACACATCAATGTTGGACCAGGCTTTGGAAACGTTGTGTTTCAATGTAACCAGTGCGTTGTAAACGATGATGGCATAAAGCACCAAGGCAGTTAGCACACCCAGCACAATGAAATCCATATTTGCCCCCTTTTGAACTATGTAATGTGTTGCAGTCAGTTTTACCCAGTATTGCAGCAGTCAATATATACTTTATCGAAACAATTTAAAAAGAAAAATCAAGGCGTTATATGATAATCCTTGGATGGAATAAAACATAAATTAAACAATTATCATTTGTATTATGATAAACTTCAAACACCGAGGTGAAAATGTATGTCTATGAAATATAAATTCTTATTGGTGATATGGGGCAGTTTTTTCCTGGGCTCCCAATCTATGGCCCAAGTTGACGAAGTGAATATTTATTCCGAACGCAAGGAAGAATTGATCAAACCTCTGCTGGATAAGTTTACAGCTGAAACCGGGATCAAGGTGAACCTCGTCACCGGTGAAGGCGATGCCTTGATCAAACGGCTGGAGATAGAAGGTAAGGACAGTCTGGCAGATATTCTGCTGGCAACCGATGTAGCGCGATTATATCGCGCCAAATCACTGGAATTATTGCAACCCGTACAATCAGACATTCTGGTCAGTGCCATCCCGGCCAATTTCAGGGATGGCGAGGGTTACTGGTATGGCCTGTCACTGCGTTCACGCATCATAGTTTATGCAAAAGAAAGGGTCAGGCCAGAGCAGCTTTCGACCTATGAGGCCATGACCAACCCTGAATGGAAAGGCAAGGTGTGTGTGCGTTCATCCTCCAATCCATATAATCAATCGCTGGTGGCCAGCATGATTGCACGGCTGGGAGTCGAGGCAACCGAAGTATGGGCATCAGGTCTGGTGCAGAACTTTGCCAGAACACCTAAAGGTGGTGACCGGGATCAGATCAAGGCGGTCGCCGTTGGCGAGTGTGATATCGCACTGGTTAATACCTATTATCTCGGAGGGATGTTACGTTCCGAGATGGTTGATGAGAAACAGGCGGCAGAAAAAGTAGCCTTGTTCTGGCCCAACCAGGGTGATCGAGGTGCACATTTTAATATCAGCGGTGCGGGATTGACCCGTGCAGCCAAAAATCGGGATGCGGCAATCAAATTACTGGAATTCCTGGCAGGTGATGAAGCACAGGTCTGGTATGCGGAAATGAATTTTGAATTTCCGGTTAAAGCCGGTATTGCGGTCAGTGAGACGCTACAGCAATGGGGTAATTATATTGCCGATGATATTAATCTGGATCAGTTGGGACAGTATAATGCCGAGGCGGTAAGGCTGATGGACAGGGCGGGCTGGAAGTAAGTACCCATTTCAAAAATGCCTGCGCTTAGAAGAACTCATCTCATCCATCCGCACATGCGCGACGGCGTGCGATTTTTGAGTAGTCCAAGGCGTGAGGAGCGAAGTTTGGTTGTTCCAATCGAGCGACGAGCAACGCCGGAATGGTCAAAAATCGCCCCGTCGTCCCTTCGGGTTGCGGCCCAAAAGCGTGGCTGTGGTGTTATTCGGCTTGTCCATATTGACATATGGCCTGTGCCTCTTGCCTTACATCCATCGCTTTTAGGCCAGCAACGCATCATGCGAGGATGGATGAGATGAGTTCTCTTACTTCGTCGCCCGCTGCATTGCTCCTCACCGTACTCTCTTGTACTGTCTCGTCGCAGCCTCGCGGGTTTCTCGTTCTAACTGCGCTCGGCAGATTTTTGAAAAGGGTTCAAATTAGGCTTAATAATGTCAGCCGCAGTTGAAATGCTTTTTTCTGCAATTCCTGC
>Ga0209320_10000061_pt1 | contig 50201 bp, 72 predicted proteins | sample Rifsed13ft4_FD_184008 | JGI IMG/M metagenome (GOLD analysis project Ga0209320, IMG submission 184008) | Soil microbial communities from Rifle, Colorado, USA - sediment 13ft 4 (version 2) | ecosystem: Environmental > Terrestrial > Deep subsurface > Rock core/Sediment | place: Rifle, Colorado... | reverse complement strand
CCCCACCCCCCGCCATGGGACCCCCCCACCCAAGGTGCGCCCCAATTCTGCTATCAATGCTATCTTGATCGAATAGTATGACATAAGCCGGAATCGCGCGCAAATGCAGGCCCCAGGCGACCTCCAGCCTCTCTCTCTCTCTCTTCTGCTATTTTGCTATTGTAAAGTGCAAGTGTATGTATAAATCGCGCGCGCGCGCGAGGGGGGAGGGGGAGGGAGGTCTCTCTAAGTACAGGCTCTGATCCGCAAAAGGGATAGCAAAATAGCAGACTCGGCTGGGAAATCGGCTGAAAGCCTTGCGCGCCGTGCAGTACAGCCCTCCGGACGGATACGTCATACTATTCCTCAAGATAGCAGAAAAGATAGTAGAGTGGTGGGCTTGCCGGGCTTGCAAGCCTGTGATACAATGCTTGCATGAGTCGCGGGGGCGGGAATCGACCGCGCGGGGAAGGAACGGACAACCCAGAGCCTGACAAGGGACCTGCTGGGGGAGCATCCCGTATTTCACCTCCCGTGCGGACGGGCCGAGAGGCCCCCGCCTCCACCAGCTGTTAGCACAGGGGGAGATGTCGTGCGGAAATCATGCGCGGTTTGCGGAAAGCACGGCAGGGTCGTTCTGATGTTCCTCGACTGCGGCCACGAGGGTCGACTTGGCCCTCATCGAACAGTCCGGCCCAGTCAAAGCACGGTCCGTAGAGCCTGGTGGGCCGCGCTGCGGGCGAAAACCGAGGCTCTGAGGGCTGCCGGCGTGCCGATCGAGCCTGACGAGCTCACGGCGCACAAGAAACGGGCGCCTCTGACCCGGCTGCATCATCTGTACAACCTCGAACGGTCGAAACACGGCCTCCCGGCGCTCAGTTTCCTCGAATTTGACCCTTGGGGAGCCCATTTGGGCGCCCAGGAGCTCGCGTGGGACGTTCTAACGGACTTTAAGGGGTGGTCTGGGTCGATGGAACGGCTGTTTCCGGCCCTATGGGCCAAATCGGGGGTGGTTGCGTGACAGTTTTCACCTATATCGGGATCTACGTCGTGCTGGGCGCGCTCACGGCCGCCGGAATTGCGCTGATAGACCGGCTCCGCGGGTTTCCGCCCATGAGTACGGAGGAGTGGTTCGGCGTAGGGACGATCTGGCCGTTCATGGTGCTGGTGGTCGTTGGGTTTCTGGGTTCCGAGGTCTGTCGCTGGCTTGCAAGGCAGTTCAAGGGGGGGTCGTGATGGAACAGCAGATCTTCTACGGCGAGTTCAAGCTCGCGCTCTCCTTCCATGACGGCGTCGTCGCGGTCACGGTCTTCCACAAGAACCCGGACATCCGCGCGGTCGACCAGACCTGGCAGCTCGTGGAGTCTCGGGCGTTTCATCCCACGGAGGTGCTCCATGTCCAAACGCCCCCTTGAAGAGGGCACTCGGGCTCGGGCAAAGGTCTTCCGCCTCGGCCCGGCGCTTGAGGCACGCCTGAACGGACTTGCAAGGCAGCTCGGGATCACGCCCAGCGAAGCCATCCGGCTCGCGTTGGAGTCCTACATCGCCTACAAGGAGACCCGCTGATGCTTCGTCAACTGGCGGTACTAGTCATGCTTGTCGTTGTGACCTTCGTGGGGTGGTCTTACCGCGCGTCCCCAGACTACGTCGCGCGGGCGAAGGCCGCGACGTTCGTCCTGAACATCGAGGCCGTCTTCGCGTTGTCGGTCGACGAGAAGGCGTGGGATAAGTACGGCGCGGCTCTGATGAATGAGATCGGGGCGAAGCGCATCCAGCGGCGCGAGAACTGGCGCGTTGGCTCCTACGTCCTCATCAGCGCCCCCATCGGAGGGGGTACGGCGTGGTGGTTCGCTGTTGATAAGGAGAAGAGAGAAGCCTACGCCCTGACGAACGCCCACGTAGCACTCATGGGCGCCAAGGGGACCCTAAAGGCGCTCGAAGCAGCGAACAAGAAGTTCCCGGCTTTCAAGTACATCATCGACTCCGGGACGTGGCTCTGCCCGAACTTCACGAACGCCTCGTGGCCTAAGTCGTGCCTGAGCGAGCCTGACGTGGAGCTGGCCGACGTCGACCTCGACTTCGCGGTTGTCACGTTTGATTCTCTGGCAAAGGACACGTTGAAGGGCATTACGACTCTGCCGCTGGGCGACGACAGCGTGATGAAGGACGGTGATCCAGTCTTCATGGTCGGCGCCCCGTACCTGGTCGGCGACGTGGTTGCCAGGGGCCAGTGGCTCCGCCGCGGCGACGGGTGGATCGACGAGCCAGGGTGGCGGGCGAGCCTGCCGAACGACATCGTGTCGGCCGGCGGGTACAGCGGGAGTGCGGTGGTGAGCGCGAAAAGCGGTAAGGTCGTCGCACTACACCACGGCTCGTTCGCGGGGTTCCGCAGCGGGCGTAACATCGGGCTGTCTGTGCCGATCAGTCTCATCAAGGTCATCCTGGCGCTGAACGGATACCCGGTAGGGGCTGTTCGATTGTGAGAGAGATAACGCCGGAGGCTCGATGGGTCCTGGTGCGGACCTTCGCGGCGTCGACGGCCGTCGCCTTCTGGCTCGGCGCGACGCTGGGGCCAGAGTGGGTGGTCCCCATGTTCGGGGCCTTCTCGCTCCTCTTCGCGGCGCTGCTCTGCTGGATCAGGGTCGGCATCGGATAATCTTCTCCAGAACTTGACAAGTCCTTGCAAGTGTAATACGATGGCCGGTGGAGAGGAGGTCTGCCGGCCATGTCAGTTCCCCGAGGTGCGTGGGCAAGCAAGGAAGGCCAGAAGCTGCTGGCCGCGGTGCTTGACGGCAAGCTGACGCGCGCGCAGGCCGCAGCGCGTGCCTCTGACCTCTGGAAGACGAAGGTGATCGAGAAGCACGTCAAGGATGCGGCCTACCGCCAGAAGAACCCGGACTACCGGGCGGCGGCTGTCCTCGGGAAGTCCGGGATGCCGGCGTCACGGCTCCGGGTGCTCCGGCCCAAGACCTCGCGCGACAAGCTCGCGCAGCTGACTGACGTGGCGGCGGAGATCGTCGCCGAGGCCGTGAAGATCCGCATCCAGGACCTTGAAGCTGAGGTCGCACAGCTCCAGCAGGACAAGGAGCGACTGGAGGCGGAGCTCGCTGGGGAGCGGGCTCGGGTGGGCTCCGTTGAGCGCGCCGTGGTCGAGAAGCTGCGGGAGAAGGGCGTTCTGGTTGAGCACTCCGTTCCCACGGACTAGCGCGGCCTCCTCCGGGTTCTCTTCCTCCCACCGCTGAAGGAATGAGCGCGGCACTCCGGGGTGGACCTCTCCTGGCGGCCACTCGCCGGTGTACCGGCGGTACGCGCGGCGCACCGCATCTTCGGACTTGTCTAGATCCAGAGCGACTTGGGCAAGACTTCTTGTGCCACCACGAACCGCCTGGAGCAGCTCCGTGCCGTTTGGGGTGTTCCAGAAAGCTTCCAACGCTTGACCTCCGGCTGCTTAGAACTCTACCCCGAGCTGCCCGAGGCTAGACTGATACGAATCGGCATTGTGCAACATCGGGGTAGGTAGATAGGAGTTTCGGCATAAGAACGAGAGAATCCTACTGCCGGCGACTGCCGGGAAAGGAGCACTTGGGAGATGGCTCCGAAATGCCTCATTACAGATCTAAGGCCAGAGGCCCGCAGGTTCTATACCCGCCTGGGGGCCGTGCTAGGCACACCGCTCCCGACGACAGTCCTGTGTCTGCTTGAAGAGCTCGCGGCGCATCCTGCGGCTCTATCGGCCCTGGCGGGTGCCCTTGACGAACGGGTGTTCGACCTGATAAGCTAGGGGGCAGTGGAGCCGCGGTAGGAGAGCTGGGCTCGTCCAGGCTTTCGGAGGACGGATGCCCATTCTGTTCTCCACCTCCCTCCGCGAGCGGCTCTGGCTGGTCCCCCTCTCCTCCCCAGCCTTATCACCTCCCCGGTGAAGAGCCGCTCACTCTTTGTGACTGGAGGATTGCAAGTGAAGAAGAAAGTCTGGAAGCCGAAGAGGGTCACAGTCGAGTGGCTCGACGCCAGTGCTCAGGTCGAGCTGCACGGAACACTGAACGCCGTCCTCGACCAGGCCAGGCTGAAGCGGCGCGAGAGCCAGGGTTGGCTCCTGCGGTATGACGACCAATTGACCGTGATTGCGCGCGACTACGATGCGCCCGAAGAGGACGGCGAGGAGCCGGAGACGGGCGACACTCAGACCATGCCGAGCATCCTCGTCCTCTCTGTTCGGCAGGGAAACCGGAGGGTGAAGAAAGATGGGGATCAAGGATCTGAGGCGCAAGCAGGATCGGGCGCTCCGCGAGCGGATGAAGGCTCAGCTGCCAAGCCACGCGGACGTCGTGGCGGTGGTGTCCGTGCTGATGCGCCAGATGGCCGAAGTCCGGACGGCGCTCAAGCAGAAGGGCTTGCTGGAGGAGCGGACGGACACGGGGCTGATTAAGGTATGAAAACGCTGCCAACTACTGCCGAACAGAAGTCGCTTGTCGAGCTCGCCCGCGACCAGGGTTTCGACGTTCTCAAGTTCCTCCAGGCCGTGATGGATAACGCCTGGCAGGCACTCGGCGAGCCGAAGCCCATTCCTCTGAGCCTGCGGATCGCCGCAGCAGACCTGCTGCGCAAGTACGCTGCGCTGCCGGCGAACGTCAATCTGGAGCTGGACGTGCGGAAGATCCTGGTCTACGAGGGCGACAAGAACGTTACGCCGCTCCCACCGGGTCGGCGGCCGGATGACATGCAGCCGCTGCTTCTGGACACTGGCACGGCTGCGCCGTATCCTCGGCCTCGGCCCTCGACGACCAACGATGCCCCCTAGGGTTGAACGGGTCGAGCTTCGGTACTTCGGGAAGAAGTCGGGCTCGATCAACGCGAAGCAGTGGGCGGCCCACCAGGCCGTGACCCAGGACGTCCACACGGTCGGTATCGAGGGCGCCGGCGGGTCGGGCAAGACCTACTGGCTCATCAACGAGACGCTGGACCTGTGCCTGCGATTCCCCGGCTGCATGGTGATTCTCTCTCGCTGGACGCAGGACTCGCTGGATGCCGTCCTCCGGCCGCTGTTCTACAAGGTCATCCGGGAGGACTATGACGAGGAGATCCTGGCGACTCAGCTGCCGCATAAGGGCTGGATCGCCGCTGAGGAGCGGCAGATCCTCGCCAACAACAGCTCGGTCTACCTGCGCGCTCTGAAGAGCGGCGACGACAACAACCGCTATGCCAAGTTTGACGGCCTGACCTTGGGGGCCGTGGCAATCAGCCAGGCGGAGGAAGTGCCGAAAGACATCTTTCAGCGACTCCGCGTCCGCCTCCGGCAACCGGGCGTCCCCCATCACTTCCTCTTCGAGATGAACCCGGTCCATGAGGACCACCACATCTATCGAGAGTTCAAGGCTCCTGACCCGTCCCGGCGGCTGCTAGTCAGCTCCACCTACGACAACGAAGCCAACCTTCCTCCGGACTTCATCCGCAACTTGGAGCGCGACTACCCGCCGGGGCACCCGCTTCGCCGGCGGATGCTCTTCGGCGAGCGCGGGCTGTCCGCGCGCGGCGACCCCGTCGTCGGCGAGCTGTTCAACCACCGGCTCCACATCCAGGAGGTCGAGTACGACCCCGGCCTCCCGCTGATCCTCTCCTACGACCCCGGCGCCCGTCACCCGGCGGTCTCCTGGGCACAGATCACGCTGGACGGCCAGCTCCGCGTGCTGGACTGCTACCTCGGCACGGACACCTATGCCGACGAGTTCTTCCAGCGCGTCTTCCAGCAGCAGGCTGAGACGTTCGGCGAGGTCGTGGAGCTGTACGCGTGCGGCGACCGAGCGATGGAGCAGCACAAGGGGAGCTCGAAGAAGACCGAGTTCGACATCTTCAAGCAGTGGCTGAAGCCTTGGGGGGTGTCGCCCAAGGTCGGCGTGGTCGCAGACAAAGCGTTCCTCGTTCAGCAGTTCCTGAGCTACTTCACCCGGCTGGTCCGGGGGCAGCCGGCGATCGTCTTCCACCCCCGCTGTGCCTACCTGATCGAGGCGATGGAGGGCGGCTGGGTCTGGGACGAGCCTACCGAGGCCCGCCCGACGCCCAAGCTGCCCAAGCAGGATGGGTATTACGATCACGGCGTCGACACGCTGCTGTACATCAAGCAGCACTTCGGGCCGGGCATCCGGCAGCCTCGGAAGGCCCATGACCCCGACGCTCCTCCGCGCCAGCCGAAGCGGAAGCGCACGACGGCCGCGGGGTATTAGGTGCCCTTGACATGGCTTGCAAGCCTCTGATAGGATAGGAACACATGTTCGCCAACCCGCTTGCAATTCGACCCCTAGGGAATAGGGTTCTGGTTCAGGTGCTGCAGGAGGAGCTCCAGCGCCGCTCCGGGCTTGTCATCCCGAGCAACGTGAAGCACCCCTCCTGCCAAGGGCTCATCGTGGCCGCAGCGCCGGGAGTATGCGACTTGATGCCAGGAGACGTCGTGCTGTTCGACTCGTATCAGGAGAACCAGATCTTTCCCGATCCGGCGGACCCCACGGATGAGTACCTGCTGATAGAGGCGGACTCAATCATGCTTGTTCTAGAAGACGATCCCTACGAGCACCTGCCTAAGCTCAAGCCTGGGCAGGAGCCGGAGGATCTCCCAACAGGCGAGGAGAGGATCATTTGATGGAAGAGCTCGCGTACCAGGCGATCGGAGAGCTGTACGTCGCGAACCTGATCCTGCAGCGCCATCTGCGCGAGCAGGCGGAGCGCGCCGAGAAGTTGCAAGCGGAACTCGACGAGAGTAAGGCGGCCGGAAAGGCTGCCGGAGAGGAGACACCTTCATGAAGATCAAGCCCGTGGCTATCGTGCTTGCCGTGCTCGGCTTCGTCGCCGGCGGGTATGTGCAGGGGTACTTCGGCCTGCAGGGGTACGGCATCATCTCGCTCGCACTCGCCGCTGCCGGATTTGCGGCTGGGCAGTATTTCATTAAGTAGCCCACGCCTCGGAGGTCACAATGAGCGTTCTTCCTCCCCCGGCTGAGCAGCCAGCCGCGCCCGCGCCTATAAGCTTCGACGCGCCGCAGTCGGCGCCGCCGGAGCAGCCTGTCTTTGCGATCGTGCTTGAACAGTCCGATCGCGAGGATCTGGCGCGCGCATACTCGAACGAAATCGAGCGATCGCTTCGTGTCCGCAGGCTCGGCTCCACCGCCAGCAAGGGGCTGGAGCAGGACCTGCAGGACTACTGGGAGCGCTACGAGCTGATCCCGCCGGACCGCGAGCTCCCCTTTGAGGGCGCCGCGAACTACCGCGTCCCCTTGACGAAGTGGGTCATCGACTCCATCCACGGCCGCGCCTACGCCGGCTTGTCTTCCGTGCGGCCGACTTACAAGGTCGAGCCGATGGAGCCGGATGACAGTGCCCACGCCGCACGGATTGAAGAGTTCCTGGACTACGTCTTTGAGCAGGAGCTCAACTACGCGGAGTGGCTCGACGACGCGCTCCTGAACGGCCTGGTCGAGGGCACGGCTGTCGGCGTCCTGAACTGGGATGTCAAGACGGAACATCGGCTCCAGGAGGACATTCAAGAGATCCAGGAGCCTGTGCCGGACGAGTCGGGGCAGCCCATGCTCGATCCCTATGGGCAGCCCATCATGAAGCGCACGACAAAGAGCCGTATCGTCGAGCGCGAGGATGTGTCTTACGAGGGGCCGCGGCTGGACCTCGTGCCGCTGCTGGACTTCCTGGTCGCCGACTGGCGCCGGAAGAACCTGGCGGAGCAGCCTTGGATGGGGCATCGCACCCGGCTGTACGCGCCGGAACTGTCGGCGCTCCGGGGCCAGGAAGGCTATATCGACGAGGAGATCGACGCGGTCCTGTCTAGCACGGGGAACCAGGCGACGGAGTCCGTCCTCACGGCGCAGCAGGCCGGCGAGGAGAAGCGGACTGGCGTCGTGGAGTCCAGCCAGCCGTCATCGCTCAAGATGCTCCAGTGGTATGAGATCTGGAGCCTCCTGGGGTGGTACGACTGGGACCGGGACGGGCAGCCCGAGCGCGTGGTCATGGAAATCGCCATGCCGCAGCGCCGGCTGATCCGGCTCATCAAGTACCCCTACCTGCATAACCGCCCCAACTACATCGTCCTTCGCATCCTCCCTCGGACATCGCACTTCCTCGGCCGCAGCCTGGCCGCGGACATGCGGATGACCCAGGACGAGACAGACGCCACGCACAACCAGCGGACGGATGCGACGGCGGTGTCCATCGCGGCTCTCTTCACGTTCCTGGTCGGCGAGGGGGCCAGTCTTGACCTGGAGCGGGACAAGATTCAGCTCGGGCGGCCGATCAAGGTCGAGGGCGACGTCAACCAGATCCAGTCGCTCGCACGCGCCTTCCGGGGCGTGCAAGTCCCCGGCGCCGAGCTGGAGAACTTGCTCCTGAGCTTCGCCGAGCGCCTGAGCGGCATCAGCGATGCGCAGACCGGGCGGACCACCACGAGTCGGACGACCGCGTTCGAGATCGGCGCGGTGATCCAGGAGGGCAACGTCCGCTTCAAGCGGTACATCGAGCGGTGTGAGGTCGCGCTGAAGGAGCTGGCCTATCAGGTCATCGGCCTGTACCAGCAGCACGCCGACCGCGCGATGCCTAAGGTCGTGAAGGTGCTGAACGACCCCGACAACCCGTTCCGGACGGTCGAGGCGAACGAGATCGCCGGACGGTTCAACTACCGCGTGCATGGCGCCGCGATTGCCAGCAACCAGGACCTCGACGCCCGCAAGATGCTAGAGCTGCTGGAGCTGGTGGAGAAGAGCGCCGTTCTGCAAGCCTTCATTAAGATCAACCCACTTAACGGCTGGAACCTGGCAAAGATGGTCCTGGACAAGCTGGGAAGCGGCGACATCCCCGTCACGGACATCATCGGCACGAAGGAACAGCTGCAAGCGTACCTTCAGGCCCAGGCCGCTACGGCGGCTGGCAGGCCAGAGCCGGGCGGCAGCGACCCTAGAGTCGAGCAGACCGTCCAGAGTATCCAGACTGGGCGTCCCATCCCCCCTGCCCCGGCCGAAGTAGCTCCTCAGGTGGGCTAGGGTGGCCTTGACAAGGGAACAATTGTTCGATACGATGGGGCCACTGCAAGACCTCATCGCCTCACCTGGCTGGACGGTCTTCGCACGGGAGCTCCAGGCCCGAAGGACTCGCCACCTACTCAACCTGACAATCGAGTCTGCGACGGGCGACCTGGCTGCCGTGCGAAGCTTGCAAGCCAAAATCACTGAGATCGACATCCTGCTTAAGTGGCCCGAGCAGGAGATCGAGAAAGGACGGCGGGTCGCACTCGCACGCGCCAGCGTATCGGCGCAAGGAGACTGATTCATGCCTGAAGAGCTTTCGGTCGCCGCCCCCGTAGTGGCGGATCAGGCAAGCTTGGTTCCCGCACCCGCAACTGCACCAGTCGTCGCCGGCGACGCACAGCCGGGGGACGGGAAGCCAAAAGGACAACCGCTGTCGCCAGAGGTGCACGCGGCAGTGACTGAAGAGCGGGCGCGCTCTGCGCGTTACCGCGGCGCCCTGGAACAGCTCGTCGTCATGGACGAGCAGGGCGAGATCGTCGGGCTCCGGCCCGAAGTCGTGGAGCATGTCCGGACGCAGATTGCTGCGGCCCCGGCGGCCCCGACGTCAGACCCCGAGGTGGCCTACCGCGCTCGGATCGGCGAATGGGCGACGAAGCTCGGCTTCCTCCCCGAACAGGTGGAGGGGGTCGTGACGCTCGCAGAAGCCATCGCGCGTAACATCGTCTCGCAAGAGACGGAGCCGATGGTGTCCGCCAACATCGAGTCGATGAAGGCGGGTCTGATCGCCTCCGACGTGGTGCCGAAAGAGGCCGCGACGTTCGTCGCGAAGTGGGTTGATCGAGCCCGGACGATGAACGCGCGCGCACTTCTGACCCCTCAGGGGCGTGAGACGGTGCTTCGCCAGGCCATCGGAGAGTATTACATCCAGAAGGCTCGTGGCGGGGGTCGGGCGCCTGCAGGGGTTCCGACTCCGGCGATGCTTCGGCCGTCTCCTGGCGCACAGCCAGGCGCACAGCCGACAGCGGACGAGGCGGCAATCCGAGCGAAGCTCGGCCTGACGCCAGCATACACCGCGAACACGCCAAGGGAGGAAGTGCTATGACCAAGCCTCGGGTTCAAGCAATCGACGTTTCCACCCGCTCAGAGCGGGATGTTCTGAAGACGCCGCAGCGTCCAGGCTTTGCTCGGCGCCTCGTGAAGAACGACCCGATCCGCATCGAAGAGATGGAAGAGCTAGGCTACCGGGTCGTGCAGAAGGAGGACGGCGGGCCGTTCGTCCGACGCGAGTTCGTTGTCATGGAGACGCCACAAGATCTCCACGATGCGCGTCAGGCCGCAAAGGTCGCCGAAGTCCGACGTCAGCGCGAGGCGCTCAGCCGGTCCGTCCGGCGCGACCTAGAAGGGGTCACGCAGAAGGACGAGTTCCGGGGCAAGACCGGGATCATCGGCGGCGTGTCAATCGAGGGCGGCGGCTCATAACCGCTGCTCATCACCTGACAATGAGGAACGGAGGGGGGGCATAGGCCCCCTTTTCCTCTCCAGGAGGTTCTACAGTGGCTACAATCGCTAAGGCACAGATCGAAATCATCGACCCCAAGGACGGGGAGTTCCGCACCTACCCCGAGGCCGCGTCCGCCACGTTCAAGCGTGGCGAGCTCGTGACGCTGTCTTCAGGCAAGGTCGCGGCGCTGTCCGGGACCGACCCGACCGCCGAGACGATCCTAGGGATCGCAGTGGCCGACGCCAGCGGCGTGACTGACGCCGACGCGGTCATCTTCGTCCCGACGCCCGACTCGCTCTTCGTCGGCAACCTGGGCGTGTCCCAGGTTACGGCGGCGACCGACCGCGGCGCGCTCTACGGGCTCGTCGAGGCCTCTGACCTCGTGCATGTCGACCAGTCTGACACGACCAACACCCGTGTTGTCGTGGTGGACCTGGACCGGCGTGACAAGGTTGGCGACACGAACGGGCGCGTGATCTTCAAGTTCATGGCCGCCTCGCTCGACCTGAGCGCGTAACGAGCCAGATCCCAGGAGGTAACGTACTGTGGCTATGACCCGAGCCGCGTTTGCGAACTACTTCATCCGCGGCCTGAAGGAAGTCTTCAACACCAGCTACAAGGAGCTTCCCTCGGTGTACGACCGAGTCTTCAACGTGCTGCGGTCGGACAAGAACTACGAGGAAATGCTCGGCATGGTCGGGTTCGGCTACCTGGCGCAGACTGGTGAGCTGGAGACAACCACGCTCCAGGACGCGCTGGAAGGCTTCAAGACCCGCTTCACCCACCTTAAGTACGCGTTGGGCTACCAGCTCTCACAGGAGCTCATCGACGACGACATGTACGGCATGGTCCGAGAGTTCCCGTCCGGGCTAGCGCGCTCCGCGCGAGCCACGATGGAGAAGATCTCGGCCGACGTCTTCAACCTCGGCTTCTCCGGGGGCGCGCCTCTTGCTGACGGGCAGCAGCTCTTCAGCACCGCTCACCCGCTGAAGCGCGGCGGGACCGGATCGAACAAGGCGGCGACCTCAGCCGACCTGGGGATCAGCTCGCTGCGGCAGGGGGTCATCGACCTGCGGAAAGTCACCGACGACTCCGCTATCCCGATCGCCGGCTCGCAGGAGATCAACCTGCTCGTCAGCCCCGAGGGTGAGTTCGACGCGGCTGAGATCATCAAGTCCGTCGAGCGGCCTGACACGGCCAACCGCGCGATCAACGCGCTGGCCCAGCTGCGGCGTTGGAACCTCATCGTGTGGGACTACCTCACCGATGCGGACGCCTTCTTCCTCGGCTACCCGAAGGGCCAGCACAAGCTGGTCTGCTTCATCCGCAAGGACATTGCCCAGGAAGCCGACCAGGACGTCATCAACGACTCCTGGAAGCACGTCGTTCGCTACCGGAAGTCTCTCGGTGCGGCCGACTGGCGCGGCTGGTGGGGCAACCCTGGCATCTAGTCCGCACCTTGCAAGTGTCGCTGGGGGCCTGACTCTGCAACTGAGCTAGGCCCCCGGCGTGCAAGACACTCGGGCGACACAGAGAGCTTCGGCGCCTCGCTCGCCCCAATCGGTGAACTGAAATGGGAGCAACGTTTCACAGTGGCCCTGTGTACGGGGCCTACGCGAACCTGTTTTCGGTTAGCAAGGAGAACATCGCCGCCTCAGCGTCAGCACTAGAGATCCTCCAGATCGACATCCCGGCCGACGAGGACTGGATCATCATGAAGGTCCAGGCGTACTGCGACGTGCAGGGCAACGCCGGCGATGTGGACGTGGAAGACGACGGAGTCAGCATCCTGAGCGCCGACGCTGTGCTTGTCTCGGACGGCGTCGTTGTCGCCGCGGTCGTTGCGACCGGCGGCGAGAAGGGCGCGCTCGTCGCGGGTGGTTCCGTGCTGACGGTCGATGTCGACAACGGTATCACGACCGCCATCGAAGACCTCACGGTCAACGCATGGGGCTTCATCCGCAAGAAGAACCCAACCCCGAGTGACGTGTAGGAGTGGGCTTAAATGGCTAACTCCATTAAGAACAACGTCATCTTCGTCGACACGACGGGCGTCGTCTTCACCGGCGGCGCCCGCGTGATCGCCGTCGCCGTGAAAGCTGCGGCGGCAGCCTCCAGCGTGATCCTGCGGGATGACGCCGCGGGCACTGGACAGAAGCTCATCAGCGTCGGCGACGTCGCGATCAACGGGTTCGACGGCATCGTCACGAAAGCGATCTTCAAGGACGTCATCCACGCTACGATCGCTGGTGCCGGCGCAGAAGCGTACATCTACATCGAATGACACTCAAGGGGGTATCTGCTAAGACGCCCCTTCCCGAGGTCCGGCCCGTGACAACCCTGCCGAACTCTAGCTGGTGGCTCCGGTTCACCGCGCGAGTTCGGCATTTCCTTGAGGACTCGCAAGTCGTCGCACCGCGGCGCGGCCGGCAAGAGGTGTGGCGCGCCCAGGACCGCGGCGAGCTAGTTCCGCCCCAAGTCGATCTCGGGATGCAGGGCAGCACAATCGTTGCGACGGCCCGCCCGAGGGCTTCGATGGTCCTTCGAGTCTATCGAGAAGCCACGAAGACCTGGGAGGCGCCGATCGTCGTCGACTCTGTCGACATCCGCCCCATTAACAAGGAGTAACTCATGGCGACAATCTACACGCAGGCCGGCGAAGAGCTGGTCGTTGACCTTATCGACGACACCGCCAGCGGCGCGGCGACGCACTACATCGGCTGGGGCACGGGCGCAGGCACGGCCGCCAAGGGCGACACGACCCTCTTCACAGAGGCGTCCGAGACCCGCGTGGCCGCGACCAAGTCGCAGCCGGCGGTTGACAAGAACCAGTGGCTCGGCACGCTGACCGCTGACGCCGCGAAGACCATCACCAACGGGGGCGTGCTCAGCGCTCTGACGGTCGGGACGCTGATTGTTCATGGCGACTTCGCTGGTGTCGCGCTGTTGCTGGGCGACAAGATCGAGTTCACCGTCACGCTGGAGCAGACGTAACTCATGGAGCTCCTTCGAGTGCAAACCGCAGACCCGGATGTGCTGGCGCGGAACTTGGCGTATGCCGGCGCACTTGCACGATCCATGCCGCCGGCGTGGAAGGGCGCGCACATCTCGCACGTCTACAGCGGGCCGGGTGGCGAGTACATGGGCCGCTTGCTGCCAGGCAAGGGGCTGTATCTAGAGTTCGACCCCAAAGAGCTAGGGATGACGCACTTTCCGCGTCACGTCTTCGCCCGCTCCCCCGTGAAGCGGCTGATCGACGGGCTGGTGGGATTTGGCCTGCCGCTGGCCTGGGCCGAACAGGGAGCCATCACGACCTACGACGGCATCATCAGCGCGCGTGCTGGCGGCAAAGCGTTCGACATCACCTGGTCTAAGACCAGCATCACCACCGTCGCTAACACCTACTCCACGCTCTATCGGGCCGGCGGTCTGCCGGTGGCCGGGACGTACACGAACATCCCCGGCGGCGCGGCGCACACCCGCGCCTCGACAGGGGCTTGGTCTACTGGCCTCATCGACCCAACTAACCCGGACAAGAAGTACATGCTGACGCTGGGCTTCACGCACGCTTCGGCGCTCAACATGCTCATCCTGATCGACCTGCTGGTGGCAGCCGGGAACATTCTGGCAACCACAGCATCTGCCCAAACCGTCAACTCAACGGCCCTGACGCGATACACGACCGGCGCAGGCGTGATGATGACCTTTGACATCACGACTGCTCTTTCGGCTACTGCCCACAACATGACGGTCAACTCCTACACGAACCAGGCGGGCACCGCCGCCCAAACGACAGGTGCTCAGACCGGGTTGAGTGGTGGTATCGTGATGCGTCTTGTCCCGGTTGGCCTAGGCCCCTTTATGCAGCTTGCTACTGGGGACTACGGGGTGCGGTCGGTCGAACAGTATACGAACTCTGCAGCTCTCGCGGCAGGGGTGTTCGCCCTGAACCTCTACTTCCCGATCGCGTTCGTGCCTGGGATCGGCGCGAACGTCTACATGGAGCGTGGCAGCACCGTGTCGGTGGATGGCTTGACCGAGCTGGTGCAGACCGCCGGCGGAGTGCTGGGCTGCCTGGCGGCCTATGCCTTCTGCAACACGACATCTAGCGGCATCGGCACTTACTTCCTGCGGACCTGCAACGGATAAATGCTCCTCGGCTGGGCGGTCGGCGCCAACGGCATCCAGCAGGCGGTTTACGCGGCTCTCCGGGCTGGGATGTCCCTTAAGCCCGCCCAGGCTCTTAACGCCAACACAGAGATCGGCATGATGGCGGGAGAGGCTGTTCAGGTCCAACAGCGGTTCCGTCCGGACAACGACGGCTCGTCCGGAGCGTTTACGCATAACTGGTCGACGGGCTCGGACGTGAAGATCCCCTGGCCGGTCAAGGCGGCAGGGGTCATCACATACTTCAAGACCCTTGCGGCGGTTGCTGTCGGGCAGGCGGTTTTCGTCCGGAAGATCTCGATGACGAAAGCTGCGGTGGCTGTGGGAGTGCCGTTCATGGACCCGGTGGCGACGTTCCGTCGCTCGATGGCCGCGACGGCTGTCGGGGTGCCGACGCTGACGAAAGCGCCGCTGTACTCGCAAGCCCTGAGCGCAGTTGCAGTCGGGGTTGCGACGCTCACAAAGGCGGCAACGTACCGGCGCACGCTGGCGGCGACAGCCGTTGGGGTCGCCGCGGTTGCCCGGAAGATCTCGATGACGCTGGCGGCTACCGCAGTCGGTGTCGCCTCTGTAAGCCGGGTCACAACCTTCCGCCGGACGCTGGCCGCTACGGCAGTCGGGGCGGCGGGTCTCTCGCGGAAATACTTCAAGACGCTAGGCGCCACAGCCGTAGGCACTCCGACGCTGACACCCACCTTCATCTCAGGCGGCGGGGGCGGCGGTGGCGCTCGAAGCAAGTTCAAGCGGTTCGTGAAACTCATCAAACGGAGGTAACGCCCCATGCCTTTCAACGGGTTTGACATCTACCAGACGCGCAACGGCGTCCCTGAGACCGACATTCGCAAGATGCTCTGGTCCTTCCGTGCAAGCCGCGACCCGGTGCAGGACTTGTCGGTATCGCAGTCGGACATCGACCGCTGGGGATTCAACCGCGGCTATACGCGCTGGGCAGACGGGGACCGCATCTCCTACCACACGGTCTACGCCTTCGTGCAGCACCAGGACCCCGGCCATCACGACTTCGTGAACGCGATTCGGTTCCAGTGGCAGGACTTCGGGGCGACAAACCGGCTGCTCGATCAGGGCATGGCCGAGCTCGGCGAGGGCAGCGACCTGGGTGGCTCCTTCCCCGGCTTCCCGAAGCAGGGTCTCGCGCCGTATCCCTACGAGCGCGTGACGCCGCTTCCTGTCAACAAGTCGCGGCCAGGAGCCGTAGTGGAAATCTTCCATCTGCGGAACCAGACCAACCAGCTCCTCCAGCGGTTCGTCGTCCCGGCGATCGACCCGGCGACGGCCGTAGGCGCGCCGCAGACCCGCTGGTTCTACCAGCTCAACGGTCTCGTCGTAGCCGTGAACGACGAACTCGGCGTCATCGCCAAGATCATCATCGCCGGGATGCACCCGGCCTACACCTATCGCATCCAGGGCGTTGCCACCGCAGGAGTGTAACTCGTGGACTTCTCTGACATGCAGGCCGAGCTCAGTGAGATCCTCGCTGAGTCCAACGTCAAGACCTTCTCCCTCGCCGCCCGCAAGCGGTGGCTCAACGAGGGAGTCGTCGACGTTTGCCGGCTGACCCTGTGTCTCCAGAAGGAAGTCGCGAAGAACGTCACGGCAGCCACCCGGACCTACGACATCAAGACCGACTGGTCGCTGACCGACTTTCTTGCGTTCGCCAAGGAAGGCATCCAGCACTACAACGGCTCCTCGACGGCTCCTCTGTGGACGCCGCTGGAGCGGAAGTCGATCGAGTGGCTGGACGAGAATGTCGCCGGCTGGCGAGACACGAGCGCCACGAATCGGTCGGACACCCTTTCCTACTACGCCAAATATGGCCTGAAGGTCTACTTCCAGCCTGTACCTATCTCGGCCGTAACGGGCGGCTGGATCATTGGCTACCACTACTACCCAATTTCCGGCACCACGGTCGGGGGGCTGGTCAACCCTACCGACAAGCCGTTCGATGACTTTCCGGAGTTCTATCCGTACCACCGGCTGCCTGTACTCTTTGCTGGCTATCGCGCGCTCCTCAAGGCCGGCGCGCCGAAGGGCCAGCAGGTTCTTCAGGAGTACAGCGCTGGCATCCAGCTGATGAAGCAGGAGCTTCGGCGCGAGCCGGACCGAGAGCCGGTGATCTCGCTGTTCAACTACCGAGCCCAATGATTCGCGTCCTGTGCATCGAGAACTTGCACGCCTTCGAGGTGGCCCCGGCCGCTGAGGCCGTGTCCTGCCCCGTCTGTGGTTGCCGGCACGTTCGTCTCGCGCCCGAGTCCGCCCCAGAGGGCGTGCCGATCATGCGCAACAGCCCTCGGACGCGCGCGCGCGTGGAGCCAGGACGACACAAGGTCGGCGGAGCGCCGACGTGGTTGGATGACCCGAAAACCTTTGTCCAGACAGCCCGCAAGCTCGCGCCCGAGTTGAGTGATGCGGAGCTGAAGACCGCAACCGAGAGGTGGTTTCCCAATGGCTAGCGACAACTACGGCGTGAGCTTCAGCCCCATCAGCGGGGATCAGACTGAAGAGGAGCTCCAGCGGATGCTCGAACGGCTGTTCGGGGGTGCGAAGCCAAGCATCTCGGCTCTCCCGCGCCCGAAAATCCGCGGCGTCATCGACAATCTGTTCGCCTCGCTTCTGAGCGGCGGAGTGCGCCGGCCGGAGATCTCGGAGATCCTGGCCCCGCAGCAGCCCGCCGTGACGGAAGCGCCCGAGGGGCTGCCCGAGGAGGCGCCAGCGCCTGCCGAGGAGCTCGCCCCCGAGCGTATGACGCCCGAAGAGGGAGAGCCTGTCGCGCCGGGTACGGAGCAGCCGGAAGGCCCAGAGGTCGACTGGCCCGTGCCTAACGAGGGACAGACGGACCCGTATGGCAACCCCTACCTCGGCAGTCCAGGGAACGTGCCGTCGACAAGCGGGCCGACTGGTGAGCCCAACCCGATCAACCCGTTCTCGGAGTATGCTCCCACAGCCGCGCCTTCTGCTCCTCCGGTTCCGGCTGGAGAGGATGAAGAGGACGATGAGTTCTTTCGGACTCTTCTAGGACAGAACCAGCCGATCTAACAATGGCGAAGAAGAGCCAGGCCGGCGTCGTCAAGACCGCCGACCGGCGCCTCCTCCAACTGACCGACTTCACGGGTGGGTTGAACACTCGGACGAGCCGGTTTCTTATCAAAGACACGCAGGCCACCGAGATCATGAACTTCTGGTTCGGCCTGGGCGGCGTGCTACGCGTCCGGCCAGGCTCGATCCGCAAGACCACGACGAGCTTCGGGGCCGGCGGGATCAAGAGCGGCACGCGGTACTACCCAGCGACGGGTAGCGCGCAGCTCGTCTTCGACCACAGCACGTCGATCTACAAGAGCACCGACCACGGACAGACCGGCACGGCGCTGACGCTGCCGGTGTCGCTGTCTGCGTTCGACCGAGCCTACTACGTCCAGTCCGTCGACCTGCTCTTCCGCGCTGACGGGGTGAACACTCCGCTCAAGTACGACGGGACGACGGTGACGAAGTGGGGCATCGCTGCTCCCGGCTCGGGGGTCACGGCCGCTGACGGAGGGTCGGTCGGCAACGTCAACGGCACCGTGCTGTACAAGGTGACGTTCGTCACGGCGACGGCTGAGAGCAACGGCAACGCGACGGGGACGTCGATCACGGTTGTGAACCGAAACGTCAGCCTGACGAACATCCCGACAGGCGGCACAGACGTCACGAAGCGGCGGATCTACCGCACGAAGAATGGCGGGGCGATCTACTACTTCCTGACCCAGATCAACGATAACGTCACTACGATATATACGGACGACACGCTTGACTCCGGCTTGGACGTGTCGATCGAGCTCCCCGTCGACAACGACATGCCGCCGACAGACTTGGAGTTCATCGAGCCGTTCAAGAACCGCGTCTTCGCCGTCGCGCGGTCGAACCTCCGGGAGCTGCTGTTCAGCGAGCTCTTCGAGCCCGAAGGCTTCCCGGTCGACTATGGCGTGACCATCCCCTTCCCCGAAGGGGACAAGATCATCGGGCTGAAGACCCGTGGGGATCTGCTGTTCATCTACGGGATGAGCACGGTCTTCGTGTTGATCGGCGACAGCCCGTTCAACTTCACGATCCGGCAGACTTTCGCTGACGAAGGGTTCGTCGCGCAGAAGGCTGTCGTGGAGGTCGAGAACGTTGTGATGGGGCCGACACGGTTCGGCTTCCAGGCGTTCGACGGCGCCAACGCTCGCATCCTGTCGATCGAGATCGAGCCGACGCTGCGTGAGGAGATCGACCTGGCGAAGCTGGACTCGTTCGACGGCGCCTATGACTTCGAGAACCGCGTGGTTCGCTGGTCCGTGCCGCTGAAGTCCGGCGGTCGCGGCGAGGTCGTGTACGACCTCTTCCGTCGCGGCTGGACGCGCAGCGACCGCTCGATCAGTTGCTACATGCCGCTACGCGGCGCTCCGGATCGGGGCGAGCTCCTGACCGGCGACCCGACGACCGGGTACATCTGGCAGGAGAACCAGGGCACAGACGACAACGGCGCCAACATCGTCGCCCGTTACCGGACGAAGACGTTCGACTTCCAGGCCGGCCGCTTCTTGAAGCATCTGTGGCACATCTTTGTCGACACGAACCCGACGACCGGCACGCTCGCAATCGACGTCCGCGGCGACTCTGGCGATCGGCTGGAGGTGTTCTCACCGAGCCTCTCGGGCTCGCTGTTCTTCTACGGGGATGCCTCGAAGAAGTACGGTGACAGCTCCCGGCTCTACGGGGGTTCGCTGATCGTCAGCTTCGACGATGGGTTCACTTATGACCCGAGCGCGTCGAAGGACTTTCTAGTCCGACATGCTGAGATGCTGATTCAGTACACCGGCAAGGCCGAGTTCGAGCTGTACCGCATCGACTGTGAGTTCGACCAGGAATCCTGGCTCCGGAAGACGTAGGAGGCTCTCATGCCCGCGAGTTACCCGTCGAGCATCAAGACATTCACCGCAAAGGTCGACGCGGTTGACTACCCACAGGCCGTTCATGTTAACGACCTGCAGGACGAAGTCAACGCGATCGAGACCGAGCTGGGGACCGCCCCAAAGACGATCGACGACACCACCGCTCCAGGTGCCTCTCCGGCCAGTGTCGCGGTATACCTCGACATGATCGCGAACCAGATCAAGGCGATCACCGGGAAGGCCAACTGGTACACGGCGCCCGTCGCGTCGCTGGAGACAGGCTTCCTCCGGCTTGCTGGTGGCACGATGACCGGCGCGCTCGTCGCGGCGGTTGGATCTGTCAGCGCCCCTGGCGTGTCGTTTGCAGGCGATCTCGATACCGGGATCTATCGCGTGTCGGCCGGCGTGATTGGGCTGGCGGCAGACGGCGCGGACGTCGCCAGGTTTCTTGCGGTGGCCTCGGCCGTTAACAGGATTGAGTTCAAGCCAGCGACGACAGGCAACCCCGCAATCGTGGCGTCTGAGGGGTCAGACACGAACGTCGGATTGGGGCTGTGGCCGAAGGGCACGGGGAAGGTCGAGATCAAGGCCAACCCCCTTCTGCTGGCGGCGGACCCGTCCGCAGCGCTCGACGCCGCGACGAAGCAGTATGTGGATGCTGCTTCTGTCGTCATGACCACGAGGGCCGGCAGCGCAGCGGGAGACTATACGACGACAAGCGCGTCAGATGTGGACGTAGACGGCACGAACCTCGCGTACACGGTGTCGCCTGCGTCGGGCAAGAAGGTCTTCATCATCGCTACGGTGTCTGTGCTTCATAGCAGCACCGTTGCCGTAACAGTCGTTCTTGCGGACGGCACGACAGCACTTGCAGAAACCGAGGCTATACCCACAACTACTCGTTCTGTTCCTACCACAGTATCCTATGTCTTTACCGGAGACGGGTCGTCACACACCTTCAAACTGCGGTGGCGGACGGCTTCTGCAACAGCAACAATGCACAACAGCACTGCCGTCAATGCTCCTCGGCTGTTGTTCGTGGGTGCGTAGCCCGTGCCTCGCGAGATCCGTCGAACACAAGACGCCCTCGTCCAGGAGACTCATCTCCTGCACGGCCCGGATCAGGCCGTCGTGATCTATGTCGAACTGGTCCGCGATGCCGCAGGGGCTATTATCGAGCAGGTGCCGAAGCAGCTCGTGCTCGACCTGAATGACCTCACCCCGGCACAGCGAGCGGGCCTGCTCGGCGTGATGCGTGCGATCGAGAACATCCTCCGGGCGAGGTACGTCTAGTGGCACAGCTTCAGGGGATTCAGTCCTACGAGAAGCGCCTCCGGGCCGACCTCCAGGAGCTCTCAGCGAACCTGTGGTTCGGGATGCCGCTCGACGGCCAGAAGGCCGGGAACTTCCGCTGCCTCTTCATGGTCTTCTCGCTACCGGCGGGGGCCAACACGACCTTCGGGCTCGTCCACGAGCTCGGTGAGGCCCCGCTGGGGTATCTCGTCGTTGGCACGCCGTCGACGGATGTGGTGCAGTTGAGTCCAGGGACGGATGCAGGCGGTACGCGACTCCCCTGGACCGCGAAGTATATCTACCTGAAGAGTCCGCAGACCAGCGTTACCATTTGCATCATGCTCTGGGGCACAGACAGCTCAGGAGGCTAACATGTCGCTTCTCTCGATTCTCGGTGGTCTTGGCGCGCTGGGCTCGCTCGCCGGTGGGATCGGCGCGTCTAATGCTGCAAGTCAGGCCGGCGCCGCACAGGGCGAGCAGATCGGCTTGCTCAAGAAGGCGCAGAAGTACCAGTTCAAGCGGCAGGCGCAGATCGACCCGATCTTCCTCGGGCTGCTGAGCCAGGCGCTTACACGCACGCATGGCGTGCCGAAGATGGCTGGAGCCTACGGGCCTGGCTTGCTGCCGCTCATGGCGGGGCTGCGGGGCTACCGTGTCCAGCTCCCGAAGCCGGAGCTGATCGGCGGCGAAGACCCGTATGCCGTACCCTCTGGAGGTGTCCGCTAATGGCGTGGTTTGAGCTCGGTCCAGACATCGAGGAGGAGAAGGAGGAGGAGGAAGACAAGCGCGGCCCCTTCGCTCCTGGGAATACCCCTACCGGAGACACGACGGGGGAAGCGTACAGCCCGCCTGGTAGCCGCGAGGGCGCAACGGGAGCAGAAGGACCAGGGAACGACTGGCGTGGCTTGCAAGAGAGGCTCAATGCGGAAGCCTTCGCCGCACGCGAGAAGGCGGGAGACTCCGCGCAGAACCGACGTGACTGGCTGCCGCTCCCCGCGACAGCCGCGCCTGCGCCACGCCCCACAGTTCCCCCGACGACGTCTCCGACTCCAGGGGGCACGACTCTCCCCTTCGTCGGCGCGCCCACCACTCCAACTTCGCCGCTGCCGCAACTGACAACGCCTGGCACGCCGCTTCCGGCGACAGGCGCCCCTGCGCCGGCGACCTCTGAGCCGACCGGCTCCGGGTTCCGCGACATCGACGAGCTGCGGGCTGAGCCGTGGAGCACCGAGTTCGAGCAGTCCGCGCTTGCGCGTGCGGATGAACTTGCAAGCGAGCGGTACAACGTGCTGCGGAAGAAGAAGTCAATGGAGATGGCCCAGCGCGGCCTCGACCCTCGCTCCCGGCTGTATGGCCGGGCGATGGATGAGATCGACCGCGACCAGGCCCGGGAGGCTTCTAGCTTCCGGCGCGACCTGCAGCTGCGGAAGATCGGCGAGCGCGAGCGTCGGACCGCCGCAGCCCGCGGGGTCGAGTACCAGCTCGACCAGACAGAGCGGCAGCGTCTCATGGACCTCGTCGCGATCCTGAGCGGCGACCCGAACTACACGATGGGCGCCTCTCAGATTGGCGCCTCGCTGGCAGGACTTCTCGGCCAGCAGCAGGCGTTGGCGACTCAGAGCGCGGCTGACTCCTTCGGCGGGCTTGGGGATCTGTTCGGGATGCTTCTCAGCCAGCAAGAGAATCAGGACTAAGGAGCCTACATGTCGATCTTCGGCGGTATCGGCCAGGCTGCGACTCGTGGCCTCAAAACCTACCTGACGCTGCAGGATCTCTACAAGCAGCGCAAGGAGGCTAAGCGCAATCAGACTCTCCAGCTCGTGCTCTCTCTGTTCGGAGCGTCTGATGAGTCGCGCCCTGCGCTGCAGAGCACCTACGAGAAGCTAGGCTTCAAGCTCCCAACGGACATTCAGTTCCCGGCCCGGACCAAGCCGATCGGCGAGCGGGCGGCGAAAGAGGTTCTCGCGGGGAAGCCTGAGCTCCTGGCGAAGCTGCCGCCTGAGCTGCACGACCAGCCGTGGAACTACGTTCTCCAGGTCCGGCCGGATCTGGGCCGGACGCTCTACGGCGTCGAGCCGGACGTCAAGCAGAAGGCCGCGGAGATCATTGATCGGTACAAGGAGCAGGAGTCGCGCTACGGGCGGAAGCTCCCTTACACCCCAGAGGACCGCGCGATCCTCCAGCAGGCCGGCTACATCATCCCGATGCGGAAGGAGCCGGTTGTCGACAGAGTCCCGATTGTGCAGGGCGCGCCAGGCCAGCGCGACCCGAAAATCGGCGAGCCTGTTGGCCCCCGCGTGCTGGAGATCCCCACCGGCGAGCGCGAGGTCGAGGACCTGCCGCAGGGCGAGGTCGACTACGTCGTGACCATCCCTGGCCTGGGCCAGCGACGCTGGAGCGAGCTGCCCGCGCAGACGAAGGACTTTCTCGTCCGCCGCGCCTTCACCGAAGCCGACAGCGTGACTATCACGCTAAGCGACGGGGGCGTCATCAGGGTGCCTCGGGACAAGGCCATTGACCACATCATCAGCCTGGACAAGGAGAACCGGCTGCGCAGCTGGACCGTGAACCTTCCAGACGGGACGAAGCTTAGCGGGCTGACCGCCGGCGAGTTCATCAGCCTGTACAACGCCCAGGCGGGCCGCGATGTCGCGCTCCGCGGGCAGGACATCACCGCACGCGGACAGGACATCGGCGCCCAGAACCGGGGCAGCACGCGGCCGGCCGCGCAGATCCAAAGCGACATCGCCTCCTCCGGCGCGAAGCTGCAGCAGCTGGAGGCGATGGCGAAAAAGTACCCGGACGAGCAAGAGATGTCTCTGATGAACCCAGAGCTTGCCGCGCAGCTGACTCGCGAGCGCGCGAAGCTCGCGGGGCTCCAGGCCGAGCTGAAGTATGTGCAGTCGCAGGGAGCCGCTGCGCCCCTGCCGCCTGTGCCTCCGCGTCCAGGCCAGCAGCCGGCGCCAGGCGCTCAGCCTGCCGGCGGCGGGACAGGAGCCTCGGCCGTACCAGCACGATCGGGCGATTACCTCGCCCAGGTGCAGCAGGCCATCTTTGAAGCCGAGGGCGGCACGAAGGCGAAGACGCCCTACGGCTACGCCGCGACGAGCAACCCGACGATGTTCGGGGCCGACCCGTGGACCGCGCGTGGCCGCTACGATCAGGCTGTCACAGCGGAGCTGTCAGGCGAGTGGAAGAAGTGGGTCAACTCGCCCGAGCGCACGCAGGGCTGGGACTTCATCCGCTGGCTGGCACGCAAGGGCTACAACGCGAACCCGGCAGAGTGGGACAACTGGGAGCGCAACGTCCGCGCCAGGCTGGAGTCGAGTGCAGGTCAGACGGCTTCTGACGCGTCGCAACGCCAGAAGGGCGAGACGCTGAAGAAGATCGCCATGCTGGACGCGGACGACCGGCAGACGCTTGCCACATGGAAGCAGGCCGGGAAGCCCTGGACGGAAGTGGAGCAGCAGCTCAGGCAGGCGGGGATCAACGACCCTAACGTGATCCAAGCCGCCTACCAGGTCTACTCAGAGACGGACCAGGGGGTGCAGCGCGTCGAGGAAGGCGGACTCTCCGTTCGGCTCTCGAAGCGACAGCCGGTCAAGGACATGACGCAAGAGAACGTTCAAGCTGTCACACAGGCCGTTAGCGCGCCGTTCCGGATGCCAAGTATGCAGCCGCACGAGTCATCGGTCATGCAAGCGGCCCGTGCTGGGCGGCCGTTCCCCGAGGCCCAGCTGCGAAGTGCTGGCCTGACGGCGAAGCAGATCGCCCGGCTCCGCCGCGCCTACAACGCCAATTTCCGGCGGAGGTAATCCGTGGGAAGCATCGCAAACGCGCTGCTGCTGAGCGCGAAGAAGAAGGCGAAGAAGATCAGCGAGGCTCTGGGCTCGCCCTACGCGGGTCCGCCGATGGGAGCCGCAGGACCGGGCGCTCACAAGGGCTTCGTGGGCCGCTACCTCATCCCCGCCGCGAAGGGGGTGGGCCGCTCTGTCGGCCTGCCGATCACGCTGGAGCCGGGCGAGCGAGGCGTTGGCACAGCCGCCGACGTACTCGCCACTGCGGCACTGTTCACCGTGGGTGTCGGTGAAGCCGGCCTCGCACTGAAAGCCGCCCGCGCGGCGCCCTTCGCATCGCGCCTTCTGGCCCGCCCGGTAGTCGGGCTGGCCGCACAGACTGCGCTGGCATCAGGCGGCGTGGAGACGCTGAAGCAGACCGTCAGGGGCGTAACCGGGCAGGGCTTCCAGCCCGCGAGCATCGCCCGAGAAGCCGCCATCGGCGGCGCCGTGCCGCTGGCGTTCGGCGGGGCGGGGAAGGTTGCTGGCGGGTTGGCCCGCCGCATCCCTGGCGCGGAGAAGTTCCGCCTGGGCGAGGCAGTCGGCGCGGCCGGGAAGGCAGTCTACGGCGAGATCGGCCGAGTTGCTGGCAGCGTGAAGCACCTCCTGGGCAACCGGCAAGCCGGAGGGCGCGTGGGCCGGGTGGCTGGACGCGAAGCCTACGAGGGCTTCGCCACCGGCTTCTCCCGGATGTTCATGCCGGCCGAGCGCTATCTGCAGACGCATGGCGTCGAGACGACAGGCCACGACGTCGTCCAGCTGATGAACGACCTCGGACGCGGCGTGCGGATGAACGTCGCCCCGATGGGTGCGCGTCCGATCCTCACGGTCATCACCGGCCCCCGGACGAGCCGCGGCGCGACCTCGATCGCCAATATGGCTGACGTTGAGGCCCAGCGACTCGCCCAGATCAGTCAGACCTTCATCCACGCAACCGACCCCAAGCGGACGATGCAGGTGCGTGACGCCGCACAGTTTCACGCCCGGCAGCTTGCCGAAGGCGCAATCGAGCTCCGGACGCTTGCTCAGCGGAGCCAGGTCGTGCCCGGTCAGGTGCTCCGGAGCGTGGCGGCGCGGATCGACAGCGCCATCAACACGAACTTCCCTGAGCTTGGATTCCTCAAGGAGACAGGCGGTCAGACCATCCTTGGAGACTTGTTCGCTGTGATCCGGGACAACTTAAAGCTCGCCGTGCCGGGCGGCCGCGTGGCGGAACACGCAGCGCGCACGTTGATTGCACATAGCTTCCTGGGCGTTCTGAACCCCGCATCCGCGGGGATCAACCTCACCGCCATCTTTACAAACGTCGGCGCGCGCGAAGGGCCGGAGGCCACGGCACGGGCGGTCATGGAGCGCTCGATGCGCGGGCGAGTCCACGAGATGGTGAAGAAGTACATCGCGAAGCCGATTCTGGCAGTTCCTTCGCAGGGGCTGGAGCTAGGCAGCAAGCTCGCCAAGGTGTCGATGTTCGGGTTCTCCAAAGGCGAAGAGGAAGCCCGCGTCATCGCTGGCATGGCCCGCTACTTCAACGTGATGAAGGGCGGCGGCGTGATGCGGGACGCCCTGAAGCAGGCGGCGCAGGCTGCGAGGCAGGAGCTCTTCGACTTCCAGTGGAACCTGCCGGCGTTCCTCCGCTCGACCAGCGGGGGCGGGCAGCTCGCCCGCGTGCTGTTCCAGTTCTACCCATTCATCCTGAATCAGATGAACTTCATGGCGAGCATGAGCGCCGTGGAGCTCTCCCGGTTCCTGACGTATCAGATGGCGCTGGGCGGCGCGATCGCCGTGCCGTTCTCGCGGGTGGCCGACCGGGCGTTTGCGATGTACACCGGCTGGTCGATGCTTGACCGCCTCCAGGCCGACCCGGCTCTGTGGGCACAGATCGTCGCTGAAGGCCCAACAGCGGCAGCCACGGGAGCCTCGCTCGGCCGCCGGCTGGACTTTACCAGCGACCTGCTGGGCCGGTGGTACAAGCTCGGCGATGCGCCTTACACGCAGCTTCTCGAAGGCTTTGCGACTGCTCTGGAGCGGGCGATTGCCGACCCGTCACCAGCAAACATGCTCTCCGCGGCGCGTCAGTTCCTCGCGCCCATGAGCCTGAAGCGGATCGGCGAAGCGTCAGAGGCCGAGGAGGTCGGCGCGTTTGTCACGCAGCGCGGCCTGCCGGTCGCGCCGGTGACGTCAGCGCGGGATCTGTCCGTCAAGGCGTTGGGCTTCACGCCGATGGTGCAGGCGAGCGGGCAGGCGGCGACCGGGATTCAGATGACCCTGCGTGAGCGCGGCCGGAAGCAGACCGAGTTCTGGCTCAAGGAGCTGCGGCTGTCCACACAGTCTAGGGATACGGCCCGACGCAGCCGGGCGGTACGCGAGCTCTTCAAGCTGGGCTACCGTCGAGAAGACATCATCCGGGAGATGCGGAACGTGCGGATTCCCCCGAGCATCCGGCTGGAACGCGGCCTGCAGAAGCGGCTGCGACCGGACGTCCAAGACCTGTTCCGTAAGCGTCGCGCGATTGAGCTGCCGAAACCCTAATGGCTACTCCCGTTCGTATGCCTGTCGGTCCTGTGCGCGTCCCCTATGTGCAAGCCTCGGGGGTGCCGACGAGCTACGCTGACCTGCCGCCCGACGTGCTGGCGGCGTTCATTCCGGGGCTTCTCGGGCGTGGGAAGATCCAGATAAGTCAGAAGCACGGCCTCGACCCGGCGGTGTTTCAGCACGAGCTGGAGCACGCGCGGCAGATGGGCGGAAGCGGGCTGCTGCAGCGTCTCTCGATGCTGCCGGCCTACCTGCTGGCGAAGGCGCAGGGCAAGGACCCGCTGTTCGAGAGTTTCCTCGAAGCGCCGGCCTACGCGCTGCAGGACCGTGCGAAGCGTCGGCAGGATGCCGAGACGATGGCGCGCATCCAGGAGCGGTATCGCCAGAAGAAGCGCAAGATGATCCCGCCTGTGAGTAGTCCTTAGTGACGAGTCTTCGCGTCGATGCGGCGGCTAATGTCGGCGACAGTTGCTACGACGCCGACGAGCACCGCGGCGACTACAAGCCACGCGACGATGTCATTCATACGGAGAGTATAGCATGAACGATCAACTGCTGCAGTCCCTGGCGATGAACATCCCCGTAGGCGTCGCCTTGATTGTCATCACCCGCCTCTTCCTGGACTTCATCAGGAACGAGCGAGCGAAGGACCGCGGGCTGTTGGAGAATCACCTGAGCAAGGTCGCGGAGATCCTGAACAAGCTCGTGACCCGCATCGAGGTCATGGACGCCAGGCTGAACAAGCCATGATGGACTATCCGATCGTGAGCTCACCGACCATCTCCTGGCGCGTGTTCAAACAGGCGCTGGAGAACCGCCGCTCGCCCGTCGACTCTCCTGCTGATGAGCTCTCGGATGAGGCATACAACATCTGCCTGGCATGGGGAGTCAACCCGGCTGTCGCGCTGGCCTTCTTCGTCCACGAGTCGAACGTCGGCACCAAAGGCGCGGCACGGCGCACGAAGAACTGGGGCAACCTTCGCAAGGGTCCCGGCCAGCTTCGTCAGGTTCACACAGGCGTCTCGGGCGGGTTTGGCGAGTACGCGAGTTGGCTTGTAAGTCTCAACGACTTCTGCAAGCTCCTCACCGGCCCCCTCTATGTGAAGGGCGGCTTGGATACCGTCAGCAAGGTCACGCCGCGGTACGCGCCGTCTGCTGACCGCAACAACCCGACATCCTACGCGGCGCTCGTGAACGAGCTCATCGCTCTCTGGGAGCGACTTTCAGCAAAGGAGGCGTAGTCGTGGCAATCAACCCGATCCTGATCGGGCCACTGTTCGAGACCATCTCGTCAATCGTGAAGCGGGTGCTGCCGCCCGAGAAGATCTCCGAGGTCGAGCGTCTCAAGCTGGAGCAAGCGCTTCAGATGGCGGTGCTCAACCAGTCTGCAACGGAGTTCACAGCCGAGATGTCCGACCGCGCCTCGGCGCGCTCTCTTGGACAGGCAGATGTCGAGAAGGGCAGCGCTCTGACAAACGTCCTCGCCGCCCTGCACCGGCCGATGTGGTCGTTCGTGATGCTGGCGATCTACGTCATCACCATCATCGACAAGTGGCTGGGCATCCCTGACCTAGTCCTTGACCCTGTGCAAGAGTCGATCATGCGGACCGTCATCATCTTCTACTTCGGTGGACGGACCATCGAGAAGGCGACGGCAATCGCAAAGAACGGCGTCGCGAACGGGATCGCAGCGCCCAAGGCGCCTGCGCCTAGAGCACCAGCTCCGGCCCCGGTGACGAGAGCTCCGGCTCCCGCGGTCCCTGACTCGCCCTACATTACACCACGTCGGCAGGAGGAACTTGAACGAGATCGAAGGCGCGACGACTAACGCTGTGGGTTGGGGGCGCGCCTCGCGCGGGGCGCGCGGCCGGCATTGGCGGGCGGGAGGCCTCCGGCCAAAACGAGAAGAGCCTGGTCCCTGATGGGGCCGGGCTCTCTCACTTGGGCAGAGGGACGCTTACCTACGTCCTGTGCCCGCCAGCCATATCGCGGTAGAGCTTGGACGCGGCTTCGGAAGGCCGCGGCTCCAACAGCGCCTGTCCGGATGGCGCGCCCTCACGCTCCTCCTCGTACAGCACAAGCGCGATGATCGTATAGACGGCTAGATCTCTCAGGGAGTCCTCTAGCGCCTCGTTCTCCAGCCGCCTCTTCTTGATGAACGACTTGATACGGGAGATCTTGTCGTTCCCCCGAATCATCGCACCAACCCACGCCGGCACGGCGAAGTCCCTCGACGACCGGACGTTAGCGAACGGGTCGGCGTCCGTGCCGTAATCTGCCTGCTTCCTGTCGTGTAGCTCGCCTAGCTCCTGCAAGATCTGATGGAACCGCTCGCTACCAGGGTGCCGTGGCATGTATCCCCTCCCAGATGATGACTTTCAACCCAAGAGCCAGGGCGACGTGCAACTCCAACTGCACTCCGCGCGAGCGCTCCCATCCGGGCGTCAGCAAGATCGCGTCGCATCGGACTAGCTCTTGCAAGTCCGCTTTGAGCGCAGCCTCCCACGGGATGCCAAGCGGGTGACACTCTAGCGGGTTGACTCCGATGTGCCCCTGACGCTCCAGCTCCACGCGCTTCTCTCGGAAGAACGCAAGCCGCTCCTCCAGGTCGTACCCAGTGATGGGGCCGGCAACGTAGATTCGCATCAGATGCTCCTCTTCGTACCCTTGTAGTACGGCCGGATCATCTTGTGGACCTGTTCGAGGATCTGCACGTCGCCGATGTTGTGCTTGAGGATGTACCGCAGCGCGCTCTTCTTGCCGAACGACGCATCCACCCACACGCTCGGGTCTAGCGGCGTCTTGCCTTCGATGCCGAAGAACTCCGCAGCCGCGGCAAGCCGGTTGCTGTGCAGCTTGAACAGCCGGCGGAAGATGTAGTAGAGGTCGACGTGATAGAGCTCCAGGTACTCGGGGAACGGGATGTGATGGGCCTCCGAGCGCGAGCGCGCCACGGGGAAGTCATGCCCTGTGCCGTACCAGGTATAGATCATGTCGAAGCGTCGCAGCGCAGCGACCAGACTGAGCACGATGCGGGCCTCGTCTTTCAGCGTCCGCTCGCGCAGCACGTCGTAGTAGACCTGATCCTTGCCGCCGACTTTGATGGCCCAGGAGTACATGATTCCGAAGTTCCCCGCGCCGCGGCCAGCCTGGCTCGTCTCGATGTCGAAGAACCCCTCGACAAGCGGGATTTCCTTCAGCGACGGATGGAACCGCTTGCCGCAAGCCTTGCAGTCATACCGCTGAATCCGGCCCTTCGGACCTAAGATGCTGCCGTGCTTGATGATTCGATCTGACCGGCAGACCGGGCAGAAGATCGGTGCAGCCATGCGATCACCTCGTTGATGGGCATAGTGGTGTGAATCACGACAGCGTGTCCCCCCGCAAGATTGATCTTTCGCAGCTGCCGCTCCTGAAGCGGAGTCGGCTCTCTATCCGGCCTCTTGAGCTCCATCGCGAAGAGCTGCCCCCGGTGGAGCACGAGAAAGTCCGGCACGCCTGCAGCCTGGAACGGGCCGCCGTGAACCTTCAGGAACCAGGTGTCGGGGAGACGTCCGAGAGCAGCTCTCAGACGCCCCCCGTATACCGACTCCGTAGGGCTAGATCTCGGACTCGTCGATCTCAGTCGCGTCAATCGTCTCGGCCTCAACCGGCAGCAGCGCCTTGACCTCGTTGCGGTCGGCGTAGTCTCCGGTCCCGAACCCAACTGAAGCGCGGACCAGCCGCCCGCGGGCCTCGCGCGCGACGAAGCGCGCCAGGTCCTCCGCGGAGACGCTGCCCGCCGGCACCTTCACCTGCAGCGCTTGCAAGTCCGCCTTCACAAACGGAGCGGTACTTGCCTGCACGGGGCGCCGGTGCCAGAGCTTCTTGCCGCGGTACTCGCCGTCGATGACGTCCATGACCAGCGTGTACATCGGCTTGCCGTTCTTCGCCGGCTCCGGGCTCGTATCCATCACCTTCAGGGTGTACTCCCCTTCAGGGATCGGCGGATACTTGCCGGGTGTCGCCGCATCGACTAGATCCAGATTCAGAACCTCTCCTGCCATCGTACTCATTGCTCTCCCTCCCTCTGTGTGATGGCCTTCAACAGCTTTGCCAGCGTGGGACTTACGACGAACTGCGGGACGGCGATCCCCTTCCCCGCTCGGACCCGAGCGTAGAAGCCGTCTCCGGGTTGGAGCCACAAGCGGCGGACCAGGCGGCGCTCCTTCTTGTCCCCGCTGGTCACGTCGAGCATTTCCGCGGTCATGTACCCGACTGCGTCGCAGTAGGCCCGCACGTCGCCGGAGAGCGCCGGCGTGAGGTCAGGGCCTTTCTTCTGAATCACCCCGTTCTCGTCCGTGAACGTGCGCTCCAGGCAGATGTAGACCTGGTGCATTGGCAGCGTCCGGGCGAACCACACCATCCGCCGGATGTTCTCGCCGACCCGCTGGTAGGTGTCCCGCGGGACGGTGAGCGGCGTCCGAGTGTTGCCCTTCTTGTGCTCGCCCTCGGCGTCTTCCGCCAGGAAGAACGCCTGAGCCTGCGTCAGCGAATCCAGGACCAGCGCGCCGTTCTTGTACTGGTCAAACGGCGGTGTCCCGGCCTTCAGGGCACGAAGCACCGACCACATCTGTTCGGCGCTTCGGACGTAGGTAATGTCCACGTCGAAGCCCTGGAGCCCGGCGTCGGCGTCTTCAGTCATAATCACGAGGGTACGGCCTCCGAGCGTCGCTTCGGCCGATGCCCCGAGCCATGACTTTCCCGCGCCGGTGTCTCCGTAGAAGAGAAACGTCAAGAACTTCCGGTCGCCCGGCTTGACGATTTCGATCTGAGGCGCCACGATAGCCGTGCTCAAGACTCACCTCCTTCAAAGTCGGCCGGGAGAGGAGCCTGTACGGGCTCCGTCTCCCGCCGGCGGAACCGCTCTGCTAGTACGACTTCCTCATCACCCCCCTTCATAGATGTCAGGCACGGAGAGAAGAAGGGACAGAAGATGCAGTCGCGGATCAGTGTCCGCGTGTTCATCCCTTCGCGTCGTGCCATCTCGCGCTCTCGCAGCTTCATCTCCAGCTCCTGCACGGTAGCCGAGAGCTCGTGCTCCTCGCGCAGCGTGGTGTACCTCCGGAAGAAGGCGTCCTTGGGGAGCTTGGCGATGTAGGCTTCCAGGTCGGGCTCGCTGATCTTAACGCCGGAGTGCGCGACGAACGCGCGCACGCTGGCCTCATCGGTGATGACCTGGACCTTCGACATGCTCCCGTCCTTGTTGATCTGGGGGTCGCGGGGGAGACGCATCCGGATGTAGTTGTGCAAGCCCCCCACGACGTTGATGCCAAGAGCTCGCAAGCCTACGGTGTAGATAGACAACTGCGGGTCGAAGTCCAGGCGGGCTTCCATGTCCTTGTCAAACTCTTTCTTCGTCTTGTGGTCCCACACCCAGATCAGCCCGGACTCTCGGTCCCGTGCCACCAGGTCCACGAGGATCTTCAGCGTCCCTCCGGACGGCAGCGGGACAAGGATCTCACGCTCGACCAGCGGCTCATCCTCGAAGTAGACGGGCTCCCATCGTTCGGCCTCGTAGTGCGCGATGTAATTGTCCAACACTCCGGCAATGAGATCCGCGCGCGCCCGCAACACGTCCCGCTCTTCGTCGAAGAGACACGACTCCAACGCCGCTTGCAGAATCGCGTCGTGCTGCTCCGCTACGAACTTCTCGGTGTAGTAGGCAGCCAGCAGCTTGTGCATCCACCGGCCGTCCGCCAGCTTGTCGTCCTCTCGCACCGGCTCCCAGCCGCGCTCGTAGGTGTACCAGTGCAGGCGCTTGCAGCGCTCGAACGTGCGGATCTCAGAGTAGCTAATGTGGTCGCCCATCGTCCCCTCCGACTTGTATTGTCTCACGCTACGGCTTGCAAGTCAAGCAGCTCGACCGAGCCCCACCGCGGGCCGACCTTGATGTCTGCCACGATGGGCACGTCGATCGTCCGACCCATGATGTTCTCCATCGTCGCGACGGCGTCGACCTCCATGACCCGCTTCAGATGCGCTGCCAGCCACCGCACATGCGCGGCGGGCACGACCCACATCAGGGAGTCATGGACGGGCCACGGACCCTGCGCGCCGAGACTCGCGAAGGTAGGCGCTGCGAGCACGCCGGCCATCAGACACAGGTCGGTAGCAAGGGACTGGATCACATGGTTGATCCCCTCCCGGATGGCCTCCTCCCGTTGCTGGTTGTTCGTGCTCCTGGCCTCTGGAAGCCACCGAATACGCCCGTGGGGCGCCACCGCGTAGCCGCGGACCTCGATGTTGCCTCCCTCGCGCCAGTGCCACTGCCGGATGCCGGGGTAGGTATGATGCCAGGAGGCGGACAACAAACGGGAAGCCTCGCCCAGCGTGCCCACGGACAGCATCGCGCAGAGGTTGGCGATCTGCTCGTCCGTCATGCGCAACCGCAACGTCTCGGCCAGCTTCGGCGGCCCGCCCTTGTACTCCAGGAGGAAGTTCATGGTCTTCCCGACGTACCGCTGGAAGCCCGTCACCCCCTTACCGAACGCTTGTTCGGCAGTATGGCGGTGGATGTCCTGCCCCTCTTCCCGGAGGAGCCGGAGCATCGTCTCCTCGCCGGCCCACCACGCGCCCAGGCGCAGCTCCAGCATGGAGTAGTCCGCCTCCAGGATCACGAAGCCCTCCGGCGCCGCTACCGCGTTCTTGATGTTCGGGATCTCGGGGTCTTCTGACACCCGCGGCACCTGCTGGAAGTCGTTGGCGAGTCGGCCCGTCACGGTGCCGGTCTGGTTCGTCGAGACGTAGTAAGGTGTACTCGAATATTTATTCAACCAGCGCTTGACGTAAGACGAGTGCAGCTTGGAGAACTTGCGGTGACGCATCAGTCGCACCACGAAAGGCGAGAGCTGCATCAGCTCCATCAGCACGGACTTGTCCGTGCTCGGCTGGCCTGTCTCCGTCACCTTCACGATCGGCAGCCCGAGCCGCTGGTACATCACCTCCGCGAGCATCTTCGGCGAGCGGAAGTTCGGGGTTGTCTCCAGCCCAGCGAGCTCTCGCAGTTCCTCCTCCAGCCGGCGGATGTCCCGCGTGAAGTCCTCGTCCAGCTGCTCCAGGTAGGCCATGTCCAGCGGGACCGGCACCTTCTCCGTCTCGGCAAGCATGAACGAAGCAGGCACAACCAACGTCTTGTAGAGCTTCGCGGCCTTCGGCATCTTGAGCAGGCGCTCTCGATACCGCTCGTAGAGCATCATCGTGTAGGTCGCGTCCTGCGCGCAGTAGCGCGTCAGCCGCTCCAGGGGGATCTCCTCTCCGCCATGAACTGCCCGCTTGCTCTCCAGCCACTCGCGGTCAGCCCAGCCGAACTCGTCAAGCACGGCAGCTGCGAGATTGTACCGGCCCTGCCGCCCGCTGTCCAGCAGATGCAGCATGAGCATCGGGTCGGACCACTCGAAGCGGTCTACGTCTACGCCTTCGCGTGCGAGGACCTCACGGTCAAACTTCGCGTTCCACGCGACGAGGCGCCGCGCGGGGAGATCGGCAAAAAGCCGAAGAACTCCTTCACGATGAAACCGGAGGTATTCTCCGTCCGCTGTGGCGAGAGTACCGACAACGAGAGATCCTTCCTGACCCGTCTCCACGTCGACGGCGACGATAGCTCCGAGGGCACCGCTATCCTCATGAACACTCCTGCGTACTTCAAGGCTGAGACCTTTGCCTTCGAGGATCGCTTTCGCTGTTTCGAGGTCGGCACGAATCGCCTCCTTGATCTTGGGATCGTGGCTATGTAGGAACGCCGCCGGATGATACGTCACCAGGACGGGGATGCCGCCACCCAGGCCGGCCCGCAGCTCCAGGGTTGTGCCGCGGTTTGCCTTCACCCCTGAGCGGTTGGTCAAGGACAGCATGGAGAGATCGCCCATCGCCACGATCAGCTTCGGACGGACGCTCTCGATCTCGCCTTTCAGGTACAGCTCGGTGCAGGTGCCGATGTCCTTGCGCCCCGGCTTGCCCTTGCCGGGATAGCACTTCACGGCGTTCGTGATGTAAATCTCCGCTCTCGCCAGTCCCGCTTGGGCGAGAAGATCGTTCAGGACCTCGCCGGCCGGTCCGACAAAGGGACGCCCTCGCACGTCCTCCGTGGAGCCCGGTGCCATGCCGACAATCATCAGGTCGGCTTGTGGCGGCCCCTCTCCCCAGACGCAGATCGTGCAAGCGCGCTGCGCCAGCGGGCAGGCGTCGCAGCTAGGATTACGCCCCATAGAGGTTCATCGTTCCTCCCTCCGTCTCCACCAGGATCGCACCGCTTCGTGAATGCCTTCCTTACGCGCAAGTGCTTGGTCGATCACTGCATCAATTGTATCACGGGCTTGCAAGTGCAGGTAGAACTGCGGGCGCGTCTGCCCGTACCGGCGGATGCGGCCCCGGCTCTGCTCGTAGTCGCCGAACGCCCAGCCCACGCTGTAGTAGATCGCGTAGCGCGCCGGTATCAGGTCGATGCTCGCGGACCCGGCCTGGATCTGCAGCACCATTGCCTGCAGCTTGCCCGCATGAAATCCGTCAAGAAACAGACCGCGCGCAAGGAGCGTCGTGTCACCGGAGATCTGCTTGTAGGCAATTCCGCGGCGCTCAAGCAAACGGCTGATTTCGGCCAATTCTGCCCGAAAACGGCAGAATATGACGAATTTCTCACCGTCGAGCGACTCGATCGTTTCGTCGAGCAGCGCTAGTTTGCCCTCGTGCAGCTTCTCGGTCGTCCCGTCCCGAGTCAAGAACCCACCCGTGATCTGCGCCAGACGGAGGATCTTCACCAGCGCGTTCGGCGCTTCGATCTCGAAGCCCTCTAGCTCCGCATAGAGGTCCTGCTCCATATCGTCATAGGCTTTACGCGCTTTCGCCGGCAGCTCAAACTCCCGGTACAGGTCAGTTTCAGCGGGCAGGTCGAGCACGTCCTCGGCTTTCACGGAGAAGACGTATGGCGCGACCTTCGCTTGGAGCGCCGCAACGTTCTTCACCCCGACAACCTTGCTCGGGAAGAACATGTCGAAGAGTAGATGCTCGTCGGAGAATGCCCCCCACTTGCCGAGGATTGTCGGATTCAAGAAGTCCATCTGCGCCCAGAGGTCGTGGTAGCCATTCACGACAGGAGTGCCGGTGAGGACGCGGCGAAACGACGCGAAACGCGCGAGCCGGCGCGCCGCCCTGCTCTGCTTCGTCGTCCGGTCCTTGATGCGGTGAGATTCGTCGAGGACGAGCATGTGGGGACTAGCCCTGAGCTTCGTCTCTAGTCGCTTGTACCACGGCTCGCGCCACACCTTCTCGTAGTTCACAGCCCAGAAGCCCCGGTCGAATCCCCACTTGACAATTTCGCGCTCCCATACCGGAATTGCGGACTTCGGGCAGAAGACATAGAGGGGAAGATCGAGACGCGCAGCATCCTCCAAGATGATGCGGGTCTTCCCGGTCCCAAGCCCGGCATAGATCGCCGCCGCGGGCTTGTCCTTGAGGAAATCCAGCCCCGTCTGCTGATGTGAGAAAAGCGGGACTACGCCCACCTCAGCGTCCGCAGCTGTAGAAAGACGAAGATGAGGAGTTCAAAGAGCTCGACGTACCACGGATGTAGCCCATCCACTGCGCCCACCTCCTCCCATGCAGGTCTGAAGCGAGCAGCTTCGCCCCCTTTATCGCCCTACGGGATGCTCAAGGTCAGCCTTGACTGTTAAGGGAGCCATCCCTGCTCGCCTCATCATCAGTCTATCACTTGCAAGCCCCGCGTCGCAAGCCACGGCCGCTCGGTCAGGCCCATCTGCTTCTCGATCGCCGACAGGTTGAACACAACGCACTGCGGCTCGTTGCCGGCTCCGCCCTGGAACCGCTCCCGGCGAAAGCCGGAGACGATCTCGCCCAGGTTCGAGTTCAGCAGGTTATGCGTGGTCGTCCGGGTGAACGGCATCGTGTCGAAGCGGCTGTTCTGTTCGACAAGGTGGAGCAGGCGCGTCACCGGCACGAAGAGCGCGTCGCCGACAACGCGGAAGTCCACCCCTTCGTGCATCTTGCCTTCGCTGATAAGGTTCCACAGCAGCTCAACCAGCTCACGCAGTCGCTCCGAGTACACCGCTCGGGGATCGTGGCCGCGGTCCTTGTAGCTCGCCTGCCACAGCGCCTCAGCGATGCCGGAGTACGACAGCCCGTAGTCCAGCTCCCCGATCTCCGCGGCGATCTCCAGACCCATGAGGATCTGGGCGATGGACTTGCGGATACGGTCCTGCGCGCCCGCCGCCTGAAGAGGAGCTGAAAGAGACAGAGCCCGAGTCCAGGCGGCAGGCACGTCGACGTCCCACACCCAGCGGAAGAACCCGTAGGCCAAGCGTTCCAGCGGCCAGTCGAACAGACGTTCGATAGCCTCGGCCGTCTCGCCGTGCTTCAGTTTGTACGACTTGCTGACGGGGATCTGCAGGTAGCGCTCGCCGAACGCCGGGTCGCGCTCCATCGCCTGCTCGCTCGTGCCCAGGCACGGCGCCAGCATCGGCTGCACCTGTGCGCCGCTCAGATCCTTCGTCCCCTTGCGGACGGGGGACCCGCCGAACGCATAATGCAGCACGTCCTGGAAGCTAGTATCCCCCTCCTTCAGTCGGCGGAACATCTTCTTCGGGTCGTCAATGAACACGGGGAGCGTGTTCGTCTCCGCGACCACGGCTTGCAGCCCGGCCACTGTCGCCCCGCCGGAGAGGTTCAGGAAGGGGCTCGCCGTCAGGCGGAGGAACTGGCCCGCCGTGCGGCTCTTGCCGCCGCCCTGCTCGCCCCACAGCCACACGCCGCTGAACTCGCCGGCCTCAGACGGGTTGCCGCCTCTCGCCTGTCGGACGTGCGGCGTGAGGAAGGTCGTCATCGTCCAGCCGAGCAGAGCCCAGACGGTCTCGGGCTCGTGCAGATGCAGGAGAAGCGCGAGCACGCGCTTCGCCTGCTCTCGCCACTCCGGTTCGTCGACGAGAGTCCAGACCTCCCGTCCTCGGTAGATGATTTCGGGGGCCGCCTGGTAGCCCTCTCGGTCCCACGCGGCGTTGCTGGCAACGAGTATGGGCCGCGGCCCCTCGTAGTGCCAGCCCAGGATGCGCGTGCCGAGCTTGACTGGAAGATCTGGACGTTTGCGGAGCAAGTAGTCATGGAACGCCGTGAGATCCCCGTCGCTCCCCTTCCACACGAAGGTCGAGCCGACCGTTTGCTTGAAGAGCATCTTGCTGGAAGTCGCGCGCGCGTCTAGGAAGACAGTACGCTCGTGGCCGTCATGCCGTCGCAGGTGCGTCTCGATCCCTGCGCCCACACCCTCCACAATAGAGAGTGGCTCGGCGTCGAAATTGGCAACGACCCGAGGCTCGCCTTTAGGGCCGAGGGCATAGAGCTCGCCCCCACGCACCGTGAACCCCACCTGCCCTGCTGCCCTGGCCGCTGCCTGCTCACGCTCGATCTCCTCAAACGCGTTGTGAATGGTCCGATGCAGGTACTCCTCAGCCTCAAGCATCGGATGGCCGTGCTTGAACCGCCGGCTCACGGCCATCTCCGGGTTGCTGGTGAAGAAGCCCTTGACCTGCGCCTTCGAGAAGCCGGCCTTCGCCAGCCGAGCCGCGAGCGCCCAGTCCAGGTCGGACCAGCTGCCCTCGCCGTCCTTCAGCTGTGCTTTCACATCCTCTTGTGTGCCGGCCCATGCGAGCTGCTTCAGGTCAAGCGGCAGGTGCGCCGCGGCGATCTCCCACGGCAGCGGTTCGGCCACGATGGGCTCGATGTTCCCCGACCAGGCTGTGCGCTCAGATACCGGGAGCTCGCCGAAGGCGGCGGCGTCGTAGACCCGGTCCGGATGCAGCTCGACCAGCTCGGCTCGTAGCGGCGGTCCGTACTTCACGTTCCATGTGCCCGGCACGCGCAGCAGGCGAGCGGGCTCTGCGGCGCGAGGGTCGGCGCCGAGAGCTTCTTGAATCGCCCGTACCAGCTGGAACACCTGTGCCTTGTCGAGCAGCGGCGCCGCGAGCCGCCAGTACAGATGATAGCCCTGGCCGCTCTTGACAATGGCTGTAGGCGGAGGGACTACGCCAGAGTCCAGCCCACGGGAGGCATCGTCCCAGCTGTCCGCATCCGCCCACAGCACAGGCCAGAGGATCGGGTCGCTCTTGCCTTTCTGCCGCAAGGCGACGCCGAAGAAGACATGCGCATCGTCGCGCCATTCCTCCGGCAGCGCGTCGACGGACTCATACCACCGCTTGAACGGCTTGACCGCCTTGTTGATGCCGAGGTCGCGCTCGGGATCGGCCTTGTACCTGATCTCGATAGCCGCGCCCTTCGGGATCTGCCCGAAGAGGACGTCAAAGAACGCGCGGCTCATTGTGCTTCGGCCCGCCCGTTTCCGCTACAATCCCCGCAGATGATCGTGACGTACCGCAGGTCCTCCGCTCGAAAGCCCGCATAGCCCGTCTCGGCCAGGGCGTCCTCGACTTCTGCCTCCCCAATCGGCTCTCGGCACTCATCACAGCGAACCACTGTACACCTCCTCAGGCGTGCGAACGGGGTCCACGCGGTCGAGCTCGACAACGATGTATTCCAGGTAGGTACGGATTTCGGAGACGTTCCCCGCCGGGATGCCTGCTCCCAGCTCCTCTGCGCGAGTCAACACGTCATCAAGCGCGTTCAGCCACCGCATCGCGGCGAGGATGCCCTGGTCGAGCCGCAGTATCCGTAGCTGCATCTCACCGTCCATGCTGCTTTGGGGCATCTCGGGCTCCTCCTCCATGTAAGATACAGATGCCGTACCGTGGCACAGCTTGCAAGCCAAGGTCGACAACGACAAGCTCTCCCGACTCCTGCAGGCTACGAAGCGACTCGCCCGCGGCCCCCTCCGGCCACGTACTCAGCGTGTAATCGAAACCCGTATGCTGTCCGGTCGGATTGACCCCGGTCGCTGCGTAGATGTTTGCTGCTGGTGCGAGCGGCGTCGAACAGGCCGGACAATGTGCCAAGCCGGTGTAGGGATGCACGACAAGGTTCCGCACCGCGACCCACTCGCCGCATCGTATACATCGAATTGTCGGCTCACCCGTCGCCATGCGGCGGCTCCTTGTCGAGAGACCACGAGGTCCCGCAGATCTGATTGTGCAGATACTCCAAGATCCCATGCAGTGTCGCGTCCGTCTCCTCGACTGGCACCCGCACCTGCAGCAGCACGCGCTGTGCGACTCGCAGCCCGAGAAGCGACAGCGCCGTCGCTCTCGCCAGCATAAAGTCAAGACGCCGCTCGTCTTCAGGGACCTGCGTGATGAGCAGCCGAAGCACGGGGAGCATAAGCGCTACTTCTTGGCCGAAGATCAGTTGAAGATGTTGAGCGCGCAGGTCGGATCTGTCCTCCTCTAGATCGCTCATAGCCGGTCGGTCTCGCCGATAGGCTTCATCCATACCGCGTCATGCGGCGGGATGGTGCTCTCATCATCTCGCGGCACGCCGCCCCGGCACGAATGCTGACGAGCCAGTGCAGTCGCGTGACGAGAACACTTCGGACACTCGAAGATGGTGTACCGCAGTGCCTGCCTGGCCTTTGTCATACGGACCTCCCATGAAGGATCTCTAGCGTACCACCCCCGCGCCCGGCTTGCAAGCCCACTCAGGGCTTGATGACTCGCATGATCTTGCCAGGGAACGTTTTCACCGTTGGCTTGGCGATGAACTCATACTCCGAAGCTAGGTACTCTAGCTCACCGCCGGTGATGCCAAGCACGATCACAGAGTCAGAGGCGTATCCGACTCGCAGTACCTGGTACTCCGTGTACGGGGGGTGCGTGCAGCGAATCCAGCGCCCTGAGAAGCTTTTACCTTTCGGCTCGTCAGCTGGGACCGTTACGTCGTACTCAACTGGAAAGACAGATGCGGTTCCTCCGTCCGGGCGCCGGACGACGACCGCGCCCTTTGTGTACCCCCAGCTCTCGACAGCGACCTCCAGCCCCCACATCGGCGCCAAGAACCCTCCAGGCAGTCCGGTCTTGATGCGCACTCGCTTCGGGTACGGTCCGGTGTTCAGCGATGCACCAGACATGGTATAGGACACGGCTTTCGCCTTGCGCTCAACCTCCCGATCCGCGTCCTGTTTCGCAAGGTAGGCTTTCACCTGCGCAACCGGGTCTGCCACCTTGGGCTTGTCCGTCCACACGATCTCGGCGAGCGCCACAAGCAGGTCCACCTGCGACTCGCTCTCAACCGCGTCCTTGCAGTATTGAGCCCGCAGGAACTCGACAGCTTCCTTTGCGTTCCAGGTCGGATTCGCGGCGAGCAGCGCAGCAGAAAGGAACGTGCCGGTTCGGCCGTGCCCGCCCATGCACCCCACACCGACGCGCTTGCCGCCAAGCGCCTGCTCGACAGCCCACTCGACAAGGTCGATAAACAACCCGATATTGCGGATGACTCCATGATCGGGTGTTGCCAGGTAGATGTACTTCGGCCCTGACGTCACCGATGCCGACATGAACGGCACGCCGGGCGCCATCAGCAGCCCGTCGCCGTCGTCAGTCCAGTTATACGATAGCGCGATGAAGTAGTCGACGTCCGGCAGTCCTTTTGTGCTTCGCGATGAGTACGCGTACAGCTGCGCCCCTGGCATGAGCTGAACCGGAGAGCCGTCGTGAGTGCATGCCTTATAGGCAGCGTAGACCTGTCCGCCTCCGTATCCGTAGTCCTCGTTCCAGTACGTCGCATCCTCCACTACGGAGTCAGGATGTACGGTCATGCACTTCGGGCAGACCCCATCATCCCAGGACTCCAGGTCCTCTCGCGGCCACGCCTTCGTAGGGATCGCGCCGCAGGTCCGGCAGGGGTCGTCGTCGATGTAGTCGATCAGGGCTTCCTCCCCGTTATAGTAGATCGTCCCTTTGTTGCGCTTCTTCTTGCGTCCCATCACGACCCCTCCTCATGTTCCACTAGTTTGAGGTACAAGCGAACGACACCAGAGCTTGCGTAGGTCCGAAGTGTCGCCAGATCACCGGACTTCTGTGCGTCCAGAATACTGCCAAGCAGCTCCAGCCCGAGAAGCCGCTGCGGCGCCTTATTCAGCAGTGTGCCGCCGTTATGCTGAATCGACCACACGCGGTCGACGAAGAGCTTGGGCCGCAGCACTCCCTTCAAGTAGTCCGCGAGCGTCTTGGCGATTCGGCTCCACGCGGGGCCTCCGTAGCTCGTCGAGCGCTCGAAGAAATCACGGAACATTTCCTCCGCAGCGCAGATCGCGTCAACTCCGTGACGAACCCAAACGCCGTGCCAGCCGCGCCACGCAACCGGACGGTGTAGTGCGAGATGCAGCCCCAGGTCGATATTCGGGTCGGGGTAAAACTTCTGGTAGCTATCCGGAAGATCTACCCACTTGGTATACCGGATGACGTGTCGAAGCTCGCCGCCGAGAGCAAAGTTTGTGTAGTTCGCCAACACCGGCGCAAGGCGAGCGACCTGCGCAGCTTGCAGCTCTCGCGCTTCAGGATGCTCTAGAACAGAGCCCAGGTACTCCAGCAGGTAGAAATCAGACGCCTCCTTTGGGAGCAACACCGTTGGCAGCTCCCACAGGTCATAGATTGCATGAAGTCCAAGCATGTCAGGCTCGGCGTAGTCCGAGGGGTTGACGCCTGACGGCGGCGCTTCTGGACTGGGCTCCTCACCGTCACCGCCATCACATGTGCAAGCGCAGTTGAAGTTACCACAGCCATCGCAGGTTAACGCGCCGCAATCCGGGCAGATGTTGGGGTCGGGCTCTTCCTCCTCTTCTTCTTCCTCCTCCTCCTCCTCCTCCTGCTCCTCTTCCTGCTCCTCTTCCTGAAGAGACTTAAGCATCCCACCAAGCGCGACGGCTTCTGCTGCTGACATGAAATGCGTCCCGGAGCTTACGCACTTCTGGTGAGCGACCTTGAAGTTCGTTCCGCCCCAAACGATTATTTCGCCTTTCTTAACGATCTTGCCGCAGCCGGCACACGGCGATCCAGCGAGTCCATCGGCCGGCTCCGGGCCTTTAACGAACGGAGGAGGCGGAGGCGGTACTGGCAGCGCCTCTGCGAGCGCTTCAGGTCCCTTCACCGCCGAGAGCTGCACCTTGAAGACGCCACTCGCCGGGTCCTCCCCAACAATAACCGCGCCCTTAGGAAGACCGAGACTAGCAACTTGTTCCATCGTAACTTCGATGATCTTTGCCGCCCGTGGGCTCATTTCCGTGTCCCCTTCCGCCGCGGCTTCGGCAGCGTGGTGATCGGTCGCGCTTGTACGATCCACCACATCTCGCCGTCAAAAGTCGCTTCTACGTCGGCTGGCGCGCGGATCACTTTCTCGCATTTCAGCGCCAGCTGCACCAGCTGATTCCGCGCCGGCACCTCAATCATTGGACCGGCGCGATGCGCCCACAGCTTGTCGTCGCGTCCGTATTCCCAGGTCGCCGGCTCAACCCGACCGCTGACCAGCCGATCGCCTAGCCCCTCCGTCACCTCAACGACGACATCGTCGGGATCGCTCGGTCCGGTCGGCATGGGATGTCGCGTGAAAACCACGGCCGAGTGCGTCGCGTTGACGAGCCGTTGGAAGATTACGCCCACGCGCACTGGCGCAGTGTCGCCCTTCTTTCTTTCTTGATACGCGGCGACTCGCGCCGCAGACGCCGACGTGCGGACGAGCTCTGCCGCTGCGCACGCCTCAGAAAACGTATAGCAGCCGAGCACTGACTCAAACCGCCCCGCGTAGGATGCGTCACGTCCGTCTTCACCTACGGCTGAAGACCGCACAGCAAGAGGGATCTGTGCGCCCTTACCATTTTGAAGGGCCAGGATGGCCGTTACTACTGGGTCCCCGCGCGGACTCTGGCCGGGTGAGATCGCAAGGCCGGGCGGGACGGGTAGGCCCGCGCGTAGCAGCCGTCCGAGTGTGGCCGCCTTGCCGCCGTGAGTGGAGCGGCGGACAACCCGCTCAAGCGGAAGAAACCCGACGGTCACGGCGCCAACACCTCCACGGTCCCGGCCTTTCCATCGACGCGGCCCTGCAACCCGTTGTATTGCGGCCGCATCGCGTCCCGGACGTTCACCACACACGGCAAGCCGTATTCTCGGCAGACGATTGCCGCGTGGCACAGCAGGCTGCCGATCTGCGTGATGACAGCACCGGCTCTCTCGAACGCTTCAGCCCAGTTCGGGTCGGTTGTTGGGCAGCACAACACCTCACCGCGTTCAAGCTTGTCGATCCCTTTCCAGTGCGTGATGACCCTGATCGTCCCGTCATACGCGCCCTTGCTCACTCCGAGTCCCGTTAGCGTGATTGGCAGGTCAACAGGGCTTAGGGGATGAAGCCCGACAGCGACGCCCCATGCTAGGGTCTCTGGATGCTGTTGCACCCCGAGAACGAGATGCCCAGCTTCTGTGAGCCGCTCTGCCGCCTGCCGCGCAGCAACCCGACCGTGTGACGAGTCGTCCCACGGGACCCATACATAGGGATCTTTTGAGACCACTCCGTTGTCGATCTCGCTGCTCAAGTTGAACTCGGTCAGCAGCGTTCTTATCAGCTGTTGCAGCGTCTCCGGTTGTTCCCCTGTCATTGTCATCTCTCCTCCCGGGCTTCACACGCCCCCTGTGCCCCCCGTTGCCGGGGGGACACGGGCGCCCGTGAAAGGAACCAGAACGCTTACTTCTGGAACCCGGCAGCGCTCAGCGCGCGCTCGGCCTTGATGGCCTCCGCGGCTGCCTGAAGCAGCGCGACCGCTGCAGTGCGGCCCTGCTGCTCGCGCGTCTCGATGACCTGGTTGATCGTCGAGAACGCGTCGTCTAGACGGCTCGCTCCCATCGTGCTCACCTCCTCTGCATGTGACGTGCTTGCAAGCACCCCTTCCATCGCAAGCTGCGCGTTAAGATGCGGATCATCAGGCTCGTCGAATGGCCCTTCCAGGTGTCCAGCGAGAGCATTGAGCAGCTCGTTCCTGAACCAGAGTTCGATCCGCTTGTCGTCTTCGACTTCGGTCACCTTGTCGCGAATGTAGTCCTCGTTACCCATCTCGTCCCAGTCGATCAAAAGCACATCAACTGACTGAGGCGGCCACTCCGAGTAGCTAGCGCACCCGCCTTCTACTCCGACGACAACTAGCGGCTTGTCAGACATCTATGCTCCCCTCCGATTCGATGTCATCTATCAATCCCACTCCAGCGGATGCTCTTTACGCCCAGTGCGGCGCAGGTTGAGGTATCTGTGAACATCGATCGTGTAGTAAATGGTTTCGCCGCTGTCTGTAGCACTTACGGTTTGCCCGCTCATCCAAGCGTCGAAATCTTCCCAAAGGCCCTCACCGATAATCCTACGGGCTTGGGATTCAGGATAGCCCAAGAAATGCTGCGGTTGCTCCATCTATTTCTCACCCCGCTCGATGGCGTCCGGCGGACGGCATTTGTGCCCCGCGTCCTGCTCGCGATTCTGGTAATCATGTGGAGGCCAAGTCGTCCCACATGCCCCATGAGTCATCGCCCATAGCGGAGCGCGACTGCCCTTTGGACGCTTGACCTTTGTGTTACTCACTGGCGTCCAGGTCGGAGAGGGCTTTCTCAAGAACGTCAATCGCTAGATTTGATTGCAACTCGGCCCTGTCCCGCAAAAATGTCAACCTGCTCAACCCAATACGCGCCGCCTCCACCACCTTCTCCAGCGCCCGCAGCCGCTCCGCGCTCTGGGCGGGGTTGGACAGAAGGACCTTCCCAATTTCTGCCCAGTATTTCCCGCGCTTCCGCAGTTTCTCTAGGTCCGCTTCGAGGAGGTCCGCCGTGTCTGCACCTCCTCCATGCCCTTGTTCCGGGTGCGTTTGAAGCATGAGAGGTACTGAGCGGCGGGTTAGCGTCGATTCAAGGTCGTAGAGGATGCCGATGAGGTCTTCAGCCTCTTCTAGCGCCTTTCGCAGCCTGCCGATGTGGGCCTCGGCAGCGGCCAATTTCTCTTGACATTTGCGCAGGTGGTCAGCCATCATCACCGCGCCTTCTGTACTTACCGCCTCGGCTTCTTCTGCGCGGGCCTCGGCGGCCTCTAGATTCTCTCGCGTGGTCTCAAGCGCCGTTACTGCATACCCCTCAGCCAAAAAGGCTTTCTCGGCGCGAGTCTCGGCGGCGGAGAGGGCGGCGAGGAGTTCACGACAATACGCGTTCCACGGCCACAGCCCCGAAGGATGGGCAAGATCGTGCTCCAGCGCACGCTCAACTTCCTTCCGCCGCGCCTCGTCCATTTTCAGTCTCTCCCCAGCCAGAACGCGCTCCAAAAGTCACGACAGGCGTAGGCGGGAGCACGGAAGATCCACAAGAACCTCCCCCGGAGAACCCGCAGCCACTCTCGCCGGTTCGGCACGTTCGGGTGCCTCAGATGCCACATGCGGTAGCCTGGATAGCATCGGTCTCTCATTTCGCCCTCCTGTGCGGCTCGTAGCTCTCGTCGAGAACTTCCTTGATGAGCAGGTCAATGCTGTCCAGCGCCCGCTCTTCGCTGCGGTAGTCCTCCGGTTCAGGCGCGCCGGTAGCAATCAGCACGTTGACAGGCGCCGACTTGCACTCGTCGCAGTATTGCGGCGAGCCTGGCTCAACAGGCTTGCACGCTCCACAGAGCAAGCAGTTGCGCAGCATCTCAGATCTCCTCAACCGTTCCACGAATCAGGATCAGATCCCCGTCGTGATAGACGATATGTTCGTTATCGGTCTCGTCCCACGGGCGAACCTTCCCGACGTAGGCGAACCCCTCGTCGTTCAGCAGGGCCTCAAGCTCCTTCGGGTCGGACTCGGTTTGCCACTCTGTCGGCCACATCTCGGGGACAAGCCGCGACGAGTCTGTGATATGAATCTTCATCAGATTACCCATGATGCACCTTCTCTCCGCAACTAGGACACTTGTGAATGCAGTACGCTTTGTCAGCCTTGCGCCGCGCCTCTTCGGCAAGCTCCGCGACAAGCTCCTGCCGCAGATTCCGGAGAGAGAAAAGCGCACCCTCTCTCCACTCATGCCGCGGCAGGCTCTCGATCTCGGCGATCTTCGCGTCGAAATCCGTGAGCAGCCCGGACTCTATGTTGTCCCAGTCAAGCAGGACAACATCGACGTTGCCTCTCAGGACTTTCCAGTCGGCGACTCCGCCGTCGACCTGAATGAACACCACCGGCTTGTCAGGCATCAGCGGCCCTCCTCCGCGGCTCATTCCGGATGCACCGCGCGGACCAGATCGTAGACTGGCCCGTCTCCATCGCCTGCCACTTGCCTGTGCTTCTGGCAGATGGGGCGCAGTTCTTGCAGATAGTCCGCTGAGACGTAGACGGCCACTGCCTTTTTGCCACAGCGAGTGACACCGTCAGAATGGTAGAACTGGCAGGTCGGCTCGAACATCTTATACATCAGCCGAGAGAGCTTATCCGTATGAAGGTAGAACATCGTTCTCCTCCCTGCTGTCAGCGCGCAAGTCATCCCACAGCGCGTTCGCAATGGCTACGACCGCGACGATGCCGTACTGCTTGAGCAGGACGATCAGCATCTCCTGATCTTCCGAGCTCCACACCGGCACTTGCTGAGCTCCCATCTCCTCACCTCCGCTTGCACGCCCTATGGTATCACTTGCAAGCCTGGTGTCTAGCCGGAACTGGTGTTCGCCTTCTCGACGACGGTGTAGCGCGTCGGGATGCCCAAGAGCAACGCCTGCTCGTTCGCGTCAGCCGCTCTCACCTGTGCCTGCTCCTGCGTGTCATGCCCTGACAGGAAGATCCTGTCTGTGGCGACGACACGCCACGGCTTTGCCTGCTCGCTCAACTCGACCATCATGGCTCATCCTCCTCTTCTTGTCCCTCAGCTCGGCGGCATCATGGCTCCTCCTCTTCGGCGGCATCATGCCGAGGCTGTGGCTCAGGGGCCTCAATGCCCATCGTGCGGAGAACGGCTCGCACCTGCTCTGCGAGGCTCCAAAACGCCACATTCTCGTACAGCGTCTCGTCGTCCCCTAGTGCTTGAGCTTCAGCCGCGATGGCTTGTAGCTCTTTAACGACGGGCGAGTCGGTCTCCTCTTGCGCAAGTCGTTCCACGGCATCAAGCAAGACTTCGAACTCGGGAGGGCAGTATTCCCAGAGAGTGCACCGTATGGCGTTCTTGGCTTCCTCCCGCCATTCGGCTCTTGTGTCCTTGTCTGGGATGTCCGTCATGGCTCATCCTCCTCCGGCCACTCATGCCGGTCATCCGGCCAGTCCCACTGGCCCTGATGCAGCCCGCCGCTCTTGTAGAGCGCGTACTGCCGCTTGCGCTGACGCTCTTCGTCGATCACCCAACGTGGCTTCCGCTCTCCGCGCTCGTCCACGACGATCTCTTCGCGCCCGAGGCGCAGACGCCTGTCCTGCTCTTCAAGCGCGTCTCGCCGGTCCGGCGTTAGATCTCGCCGTTCGTCAAAATGCTCTGAGCCGTCTAGCCGGTCCTGCTCAAAGCGAAGCCGGCTCATGGATGCTGGCCTACGCCGCATTAGTCGGCCACCTCCTGCGCGTCAATCACGAATGACGCGCGCCGCCCGTGCGTGGCGCGCCACGCGCTCGCCCGTCGAATCGCCTCTCGGCGATCGCGAGCCATGACGGTGATCTGGTCCCCATCAGAGTACCGCACGGTCCATACGATGGACACCCATCTTGTGCGCATCGTCTTCTCCTCCTCCTGTCGATGAGCCTACAGGGAGAAAAGCCGAGAGGCCGTGCGACTAGACTTCGAGCGTACCCCAGAGCCGGATGCCGCACTGGCCCTGCGTGCGTGCCGTAGCGCCATCCGCGAGAACCACCTCACGGCCCTGGAAGCGGCCCTTCTCCGCCTTGTCGTCGAAGATGCCGACGTACAGGCGCTTGGCCTTGATGCTGGCCTTCACGGCCTCACCGATGGTCTCGGCGATGGACGCGAGATCGGGCTCGTGGAGCACGTCCGGGAAGACGTACTCGGACATCGACTCGCTCTTCGGAACGGTCAAGAACGCGGCCTGGTTCAGCCGGAGGGTTGTAGGCATGACTCACCTGCTCTCTGGCCCCTGACAGGGGCGGGATGTAGAACCTGACCCTCTCGGCTCTTCTCTCCGTAGGCCCCGAGAGAGCGCACGCGCTAGCCTTCGTCGTTGAACGGGTAGAGGTATCGCCAAACCTGGCCCCACCCGTAGATGTAACCCCAGACGAGAATCGTGCGGGTACGGGGGGCTAGAAGGTTGATCGTTGGCATTGGCACGGCTCTCACGCTCCTCTCGATCAGAAAAGAAGCACTTTAGAGCAAAGCGCGCTCTCTCGAAGGTCTTTCGTCTGATCGGCTCGTCCGTCGCCGGTCCTCCGCACTCTCGGGAGACACTTGCGGTGAGTCCGCGGTCGATAGCGCTCACCCGAGAGACTGTCCCCGGCGACTGCCTACGAGCCTGTTTGGGCCTTGCAAGTCAGCCGAAGCGCACCGCAGCCGCGTGTCAAGGGGCTTTCGCCGCGGGGGGACCTTTAGGGGGGGCCGCGGCGCCTTGACACGCAGGCTGAGGCGGCCGGAGTGCCGCCGGCGGTGCGCTAGGATGATGCAGCAAGGCCCGGGCTCGTAGGCAGCGGTCCGCCGGGGACTGGCTCGAAGGATGAGCGCATCGACCGCGAGACGGACTCACCGCGAGAGTGTCGACCGAGAGTAGCGGATGGGCCGGTCGGCGACGGACGGGGAGCCGAGCAGACGGAAGGCCGAGAGAGAGCGCGCCAACCGGCCCTTCGTCGCATGGGTGTGATGGGTGTGGTGCGCGCAGGGCGGAGGGCTGCCGAGCCCTGCTTCCCCTTCTTGTTGCGCGCCCTGCGCGCGAGCGAGCGTAGCGAGCGAGCGCGCTTCCTCTGTTGCCCTTGAAGTGCAGTGGCAGGGCTTTGGCCTGGTTGCGCACTCGCTCGTGGCAGGGTGTGGGGGATTCGCGGAGCGCAGTAGGGTGACAAGGGAGC